>PVMK01130958.1_pt1 | contig 27372 bp, 29 predicted proteins | sample 1853481 | NCBI WGS metagenome assembly PVMK01 (sample SAMN08533507, study PRJNA380276) | Marine sediment metagenome, whole genome shotgun sequencing project. | reverse complement strand
AGCGGACTGTCCACAGTTACCAGCAATTCGTAAACATCTCCCTTGATGCCGTAAACATCGGCGAAATAGGTTTTTGTCCTCGCGGGTGCACCGGTGGACTTTTCTTTCTGCTCGGGAAGCAGGTATTTACCCCCCACCAGAAAATAGAGAATGCCGACCGTCAACAGGGCCATGCCAACGGGCAGCACGTCAAAGAGTTGGAACGTTTTCAGGGTTTCAACACCCGGTGGCAGCGACTTGTTGGCATTTTCGATCAAGTCGTTGAGCAGAATCAACGGCGAGGAGCCCACCATCGTCAAGGTACCGCCCAGGATGGCGCAGAAACCCATGGGCATCAGCAGGCGGGACAAAGGGATCTTTGTCCTGGTCGAAATTCGCGACATCACCGGCATGAACAACGCAGTGGCTCCCACGTTCTGCATCATGCCGGAAATCACACCCACCGTGCCGGACACCAGGGGAACAATCCTGCTGGCGGAATTTCCTCCTACTTTGAGTATGTAAGCCGCCACAACGGTCATCACACCGGTCCGGTCCAGCCCGGCGCCCAGGATCATCACGGCGATAATCGACAGCACCGCGTTAGAGGCAAATCCATTGAACAGCTCGGTTGGCGGCACGAGGCCGAGCAAGCCGATCACCACCATGACCAGGATCGCAGCAATATCGACCCGGAGTAATTCCGAGACAAACAGCCCGATGGTGGCCGTCAGCACCAACAGCACCAGCACCATGTCGCTGGTAAGTGTTAAACCGGATTCCATTTTTGCTCTGTTTTAATGATCCTGATAAATATCTTCACGGCTATCCTAACGCGAGCGTGGCGTTGAAACCATTGGACGATGGAATCCTCTTGAAAAGCAGGTCCCTGACTTGATGCCCGAGACGTTCACCACGTCTTTCATACTTGGTCTGCGGCCGCCACTCCGGCTGATCGCAATAATCTCCGGATGGGGACAGGTTTACAAAACCGTCTGACGACCTCATGACTTCCAGCATATGCTCCGCATAAGGCTCCCAGTCTGTCGCCAGGTGCAACAGGGCGCCCGGTCGCATCCTGGAAGCCAGCAGTTCGATTAATGAGGGCTGGATGAGCCGCCTTTTATGATGCCGTTTCTTGGGCCAGGGATCGGGAAAGTAAATCCTCACGCCTTCCAGCGATTTTTCCGGGACCCGCTGGCGCAAAAACTCCACAGCGTCTTCGTTGGCAATGCGGATATTCGTGATTCCATGCTGTTTGATGTTCAGCAACAGGCGCCCGACGCCGGGTTGGTGAACTTCCACGCCCAGATAATTCTCCGCAGGATGAGCCTGCGCCATTTGCCAGGTCGCATCGCCATTTCCAAAACCGATTTCCATGATGACCGGGGCGCCATTGCCAAAAAGGGTCTTGAAATCAAGCAGTGATCCGCCTTTCTCAATACCAAAACACGGCCAAAATTCATCCAGTGCCCGCTTCTGCCCCCCGGTCAGGCGCCCGCCCCGCAACACAAAGCTGCGCACGGTCCTCCTGCCTTCTTTATTTTTCTCAGTAACATTTTTCATTCTTGAAGAACTGTTTGTTCGCCTGGGCCTTTACACGGACTTGACGGTCAATTGTATCAAGCTGCGCGTCTGGAGTGTTGCTCCGCACGCCAACCCTGCCATGATCATCCTTCACTTATCACTCTTCATCCGTCTAACCGACAAATGACACCAATTAACGAGAAAATGCTTGAAATCCGAGGCAAAAATGCCCACTCTGCATACTATGGATAAAGAAGACAATGTGACTACTTCAGGCTACCTCGAACGGCAGGTATTGATTGCCATGCCGGGAATGGTGGATGGTAATTTTGCAGGCAGCGTCACGCTACTGTGCCAGCACAATGATGATGGAGCCATCGGCATCACGATCAACCGCCTGTCGGATTTTTCACTGGGTGAAATTCTTTCACAATTGCACATCGATTGCAGTGATGACTCCGTTCGGCAAATGCCGGTACTGGAGGGTGGCCCGGTAGCCCCGGACCGGGGTTTTGTGATCCATTCCCCCCAGGAGGGCTACGAATCGAGCATGACGGTTGGACCTGACATCATGGTTACCACCTCGCGCGATGTGCTGACCGCCGTCGCCGAAGGAAAGGGGCCGGAAAAGTACATTGTTGCGTTGGGCTATGCCGGTTGGGGCGGCGGACAACTGGAGGGTGAACTGCGGGAGAATGCGTGGCTGACTGTCCTGGCGGACAGCGAAATCATATTCGACATGCCACTGCCCAAACGCTTTGACGAGGCGCTGGAACGCCTTGGTATCAAGATAGACCGGTTACACGCGGAAGGTGGTCATGCCTGAAACCGTGATTCCGCGCGGTTATATCCTGGGTTTTGATTTTGGTTTCCGGCGCATTGGCGTAGCGGTGGGACAATTCACCACCATGACGGCCACCAGCCTTGAAACCGTCGGCCATGGAACAACGCCGGACTGGGCTGTCATCGATCGCCTGGTGCGTGAGTGGAAACCGGCACTGCTGCTGGTAGGACTGCCGCTGGGTAAAAATGGCGATGAAACCGACATGTCCCGCGCCGCGAGAAAGTTTGGCGCCAGGCTTCATGATCGTTATTCACTGGATGTCAGTTTCGCCGATGAACGCCTCACTTCGCGCGCGGCGGAAAGCCGTTTTGCCGAATTGAGGGCGCAGGGGAGTCTGAAAAAGAAACATGCCCGGCAACTCGATGCGATGGCGGCACAGATTATCCTGGAAAACTGGATACAATCCACAGCCGGAATGCCGCCCCTGACGCGGAAAGAATAAGCCCGCCATGCCGCACATCCAGGGCTTTCCCCCGATATGCCGGACTGATGCCCACACACTGATTCTCGGCAGCATGCCCAGCCGTGAGTCCCTTGCAAGGCAAAAGTACTACGCACACCCGCGCAACAGTTTCTGGCCCATAGTGACCAGGCTCCTGGGCATTACGACAACGGATTACGCAAGCCGGGCCTTGCAGCTTACTGAAAGAGGTTTCGCGATCTGGGACGTCCTACAGGCCTGCACCCGCCACAGCAGCCTGGACTCGGATATCGATGATCGCAGTATTGTCACCAATGATTTCAGGATGTTTTTCGAACAACACCCCGGCATCACCCGCGTGTTCTTCAATGGCGCCAAGGCCGAATCGGTCTACACGAAGCATGTGTTCCCCGGCCTGACGGACAGGCAGCTGGAAATCGGCCTGCAACGCCTGCCTTCAACCAGCCCGGCTAATGCAGCCATGACCCTGGAGGGGAAGCTGGAAAAGTGGCGCGTAATTATTGCTGACTGATTGTTGCTGCACCTGAAAATCAGGCTGTGGCAATCTGGTTGCGGGCCTGTTCCGGCGTTTCACCCAGGGCATTGGCCAGTTCCTCAACCAAAAACTCCAGGGCCTGGTTCAGGTGTGCCCGGTCTGAGGCGCGCAAAGTCCCTTCTGCCTCCAGCCTGCTCAGTCCTTTGTAGACATTGGCGTAATCAAACGGGTTGCCACGTTCCATCGCCATCTGATTGGCATTAGCGCGGACTTTCCATTGATTGCTCATGTTGCCATCCCATTTCTCAAGGTGGTCGAGCAATTGTTTGGCTTCGTTGGCGTTAATTGGGTTCCGGACAGTTTTTGCTAAATCCTGATTGCGCATCATCAACGTCAATCCGTTGCGCTTGAAATACACTTGTGCAAACGTAGTTTCATCTTCTCCTGAAAAACTTCTCTTGCGAATGGACTGGACCTGACCGATTCCGTGGTGGGGGTGGTGAACTGTATCTCCTTGAATAATGGTAATAAGCTTTCTCCAGAAGTGATTTGTTTAGGTGAATTTATTGCGAGTAATCAACATGTTACACTATTTTTACGCACCGGTCAAACGCTGCGTTCCCATGCAGCCCCAAATAACTGCCAACTGCAAGGTTCCTTGCAATGATGGTAGTGTGAACATTACAGAATCCTGTGGATGATGAGGCATTGCAAAATCTCCAAATGAAGCGAATCTGCGTCTACTGTGGCTCCAGTCCCGGCAAATTACCCGAATACGGGGTTGCGGCACGAACCCTGGGACATGAACTGGCAGCACGTGGAATCGGGCTGGTTTACGGCGGCGCCAGCATCGGTGTAATGGGCACTGTTGCCAACGCAGTGCTGGAAAAAGGCGGTGAAGCTTTTGGCGTGATTCCTTATGTACTGGCCACCAGGGAAGTCGCGCACCAAGGGCTGAATGAGTTGTTCGTGGTGAATTCAATGCATGAACGCAAGGCCAAAATGGCCGAGTTGTCGGATGGATTCATTGCACTGCCCGGGGGATGGGGCACCATCGAAGAAATCTTTGAAATGCTGACCTGGGCACAACTGGGATTGCACCAGAAGCCTTGCGGTCTGTTGAACATTTCCGCCTATTACGACCACCTGTTTACCTTCCTGGAGCACGCCATCGACCAGCGATTCGTGCAACAGGAATTCCGCCCGATGATTATGATGGACCAATCGGCCAGCGCTCTGCTGGACCGTTTCCGGGATTATCGCGCCCCACAGGTAAAAAAATGGATCGGCCCGGAAGAAACTTGATTTGCAATATGCAGCTTGAGCTTATTCAACCCCGAAGCCGGTCTCAAAACGCCAGGTCCGGGTAATATGGAGAATATCTACCTGATCGGAAATATTGTCGGGAAGAGGTGAATAGGGAGCACACATTCGCACGATTCTGACAGCGGCCTGGTCGACTTCCGCGATACCGGAACTGCGCATGATGTCAATGCTTTCGACCGTGCCGTTTTTGCGTATCCCCACGGTCAAAACCAGGTCGCCATGAAGCTTTTTCTGGCGCAATTCGCTGGGATAATTCATATTGCCGACGCGCTCAACCTTCGCCACCCAGGCACGCATATAGCTGGCAAATTCGTATGCCTGAGTGTTGGCGGAAATAAATTTACGTCGCGGCAGCTTTGATTTCCATTGTATTTGTTTGCTCAGTTCGGGCTGCAGGCTGGCCATCTCCATGCTCTGTCGCATCAAGCGGGCGGCACTGGGGGTTTCGGTATCAGGCTGCTCGATACGGGTTTGCTCCAGCAAGTCAGCGGTTTCAGCCTCCAGCGCCACGATTTCGCGTGTTTCCTGTTCGGGAACCGGCATGGCCGGAGTGCTCTGCAAGGCATCCAGGCCCAGCTCCGGCGTTGGCGCCTCACCGCTCACCGGTTGCGAGGGCCGCGATTTCTCGGTCACCTCGCCCCCACCCTGCTGTGATGCCTGGGCCAGGAAATCGGCCTCTTCCGGCGCCTTTTCCGATCGCCACTTCACCAGCACGACATCCAGGGTATCGGCCAGCCGGGATGAAGGTTTCAGCGTAACCCCGAAACTGACTCCCAGAAGAACCAGTGCGTGCAAAGCTGTGGCCAGCACGAGGAACAACATGAAACGATCCTCAAGCCACGAGCGTTTATGCCAGTTCATGATCATCCCTGCCTGGCCTGCTCCAGTGCGTCGAACAGGCCAGCGGCAATATTCAGGCCGAATTCTTCATCGAGTTCGCGGATACAGGTCGGGCTGGTGACATTGATTTCCGTCAACCAGTCTCCGATCACGTCCAGCCCGGCAAATAAGATGCCGCGACGCTTCAGTTCCGGGGCAACCTGGCTGACAATCCAGTAATCCCGATCTGTCAGAGCAATGCCTTTTCCGGTCCCGCCTTTCGCCAGGTTGCCCCTGAAGTCACCTTCACCCGGAATCCTGGCCAGTGCGTACGGAACGGGCTCCCCGTTGACCACCAGGATTCGCTTGTCGCCCTGGGTGATCTCCGGTATGTACCGCTGAACCATGATCAGCTCACGTTCCTTGTCTGTTATGGTCTCGAGTATCACGTTGAGGTTGGGGTCATCCGGACGGACCTGGAAAATGGATTCCCCACCCATTCCATCCAGCGGCTTGACCACCGACAGTCCATGATCAACGACAAAACCCTTGATCTCGGCACAGGACCGTGTAATCAGCGCCGGTACGCAACATTGGGGAAACTGCGTAATAAAACACTTCTCATTGGCATCACGCAAAGCCTGGGGCCGGTTGACCACGCTTACGCCCGCAATCCCGGCAAGATCCAGGATATAGGTCGTATAGACATAATCCATGTTGAAGGGCGGGTCCTTCCTCATCAAGAGAATGTCCAGCATCGCCAGCTCATGGTGCATGCTTGTCCCCAGCGTGAACCAGTCGTCGCTGTTATCCCTGACGCTGAGTTTCCGCATATGACCCATGGCCACCCCGTCTATGATCGACAAGTCAGTGGTTTCCATGTACAGCAGTTCGTGCCCGCGTCTCTGCGCTTCCAGCAGCATCGCGAACGTTGAGTCCTTATAGCTCTTGATGCCGGAGATCGGGTCCATGACAACACCCGTCCTGATGTTGCTATCCAAATTACGCCTGGATTCGACCATTATTCTTCCTTGCTATTTACCGCCCGAAAAATCCTATTATCAGCCTCTGGCCCACATAATGCACGACGTAAAAGCAGAGTGCTTTGCAAATTGGAATCTTAGCTTATTTGCATAAGCTGTTGTAAGTGCTGGAATCTATGCTTGAAAGTGGTAGACTAACAAGTCTCGGCCCAAATAATCGGGCTGGACTGTGTTCGACCGGGCGCACAGAATGCGCATGGAGCGGGTTAATTTTCTAGGGATGGAGTTATGGCTGAAGAACACGTAACAAACAACTCAGAGGCAGTGAACGGCGGCGGCGATTCCAGTCTGCGCATACTGGTAGTCGATGACAGCGCGACCATCAGGCGTTCGGCTGAAAGCATGCTCACCTCTGCAGGCTATGATGTCGTGACCGCGGAAAATGGCTTTGAAGCACTTTCCAAAGTTGCGCAACACAACCCCGATCTGATATTTGTTGACATCATGATGCCGCGGTTGGACGGATATCAAACCTGCGCCATCATCAAGAACAACTCTCAATACCGGTCCACGCCTGTTGTCATGTTGACCAGTAAAGACGGCTTGTTTGACCAGGCTCGTGGCCGCGTTGTCGGATCGGACCTTTACCTCACGAAGCCATTTACCAAAGAGGAACTGCTCGCAGCGGTGCAGCAGCACGCGGCCGCTTAATTCAGGATCTGGCCAGGTCACAGGTCAGGCAACATCCGTTTCCATATACAGGGAAAGTGAAGGGACAGATGAAATCGAAAGGGAAGATAGCCGCGTTCGCGAAGCTGCTCGAGTACGAGAAGCGCAGCGGAACTTTTTCACCCGGCGCCAGCCGCGATAGTGGCCCTGCCCATGAATGGAGTGGTGTCACTTTTGCACTGGGTGAATCCCAACTGGCGTGCAAGATAGACCAAATTCACGAGATTCTCCCTATTCCCGCATCAACACCCGTACCCGGAGCCCAACCGTGGATCATCGGGCTGGCCAATGTCAGGGGCTCCCTGCTGACGGTTATCGACCTGGTCTGGTTCCTGACCGGCGTGCGGTCTCCGGTGACCCAACGCAGCCGGTTATTGGCGACCAATCTCAACAAGGCGCCCATCGGCTTGATGATTGACGAGGTATTCGGCCAGAGGCATTTCCTGGACAGCGATGCTGAAAGCGCACAGTTAGCCGAGGATTCCCCCTTGCGTAAAATTGTAAGCAAGCAACACTGTTTCGGTGCGGAAACCTGGCAGGAACTGGATCTCGATAAATTATTCAATACGGCGGAGTTTCTCAATGGCGCGGCGGACTGACTCACATGGCGGAAAAAGCCGGTCACCGCAGAAGGGTTTTATCCTCAAGCGTGAAAAAAGGCAGCAGACAATGACCACATCGAAATTCAAACTCTTGATATGGAAACCAGGCGTGCTCCATGCGCTGGTGGGTCTGCTGGTCATTTTGCTGGTATTCGTTGCGGTCACTTTTTATCTCATTACGAAAGACAGCGAAAATGAACAGGAGTGGGTCCGGCTTTCGACCGATCTGCAAGTGCAGTCACAACAACTTACCAAATCGGCATCCGAGGCAGTGGAAGGAAGCCGCAGCGCCTTTGCAGAACTAAACGACTCCAGAAGCATGATTTCAGGCGCGATAGACTCACTCATGAATGGAAATTCCAGGAAATCCCTGCCTCCGCTGCCTGCCTCCCTGTCTGCTCCCCTGGGTGATCTCAACAAAACCTGGAGCCGCGTGAATACAAATGCAGCAAATATTCTCGAGCGTAAAGTCCTGGTGCAGGAGCTTGCAGCGGCAAGCAGTGAGTTCATGCAGGCTATTCCCCAAATTCAGACACTCACTGACAGCGCGGTCCGGGATCTCACCAGGGGAGGCGCACCAACCCAACAAGTGTTTGTCGCGGGCCGCCAGCTCGTGCTGTCCGACCGGATGTTGAGACATCTCAAGGAGATGCTGCGCGGGGGCAGTGGTTCGGTTGAAGCGGCTGACAACTTCAAGAACGAAATCGGTTCCTTCGAACAGGTGCTGAATGCTCTTTTGCAGGGAAGCAAAAGCGTCGGCGTGACCCAGGTTAGTGATACCAGAGCGTTGAAAGCACTGGGCCAGGTCCAGCAAATTTTCACACAAGTCAGACCCAGCACCGAGATCATCCTGAATTCTTCCATCGACATCCTTGCCGTGCGAGGCGCTGCCGATGAAATATTCCTGGACAGCCAGGACCTGTTCAGGCTGTCACGGGATATCTCGGATGGTATTCTCAAACGGACCGATTCCCGTGCCTGGCCGTCCCTGTGGTCGGGATCGCTGGCCCTGGTCGTCATCCTGGTAATCGTCACACTACTGGTACGCTCATTCCTGACTGCTGAACGAAGCCGGGCCATAGAAGCAGGAATGCAGAACCAGAAGAACCAGCAGGCAATCATGCGCCTGCTCGATGAAATGAGCTCACTGGCCGACGGTGACCTGACGGTGCAGGCCACGGTAACGGACGACATGACCGGCGCCATCGCCGATTCCATCAATTTCGCCGTGGAGCAGCTTCGTGAACTGGTAACGGGCATTAATATTACGGCCCAGACGGTGGCCGAATCAGCCCAGGGAACCATGGATATAACGAGCGTACTGGCCACTGCTTCCAGTCAGCAGGCCGAGCAGGTGCGAGAAGTCACCGACACCATCAATGACATGTCTGAATCTTTCGACATGATGGCTAAACGGTCACGCGAATCCAGCGAAGTCGCTCAAAGGTCGGTCGCCATCGCCAATAACGGATCAAACATGGTGCAGCAAACCATCCAGGGCATGGACACCATTCGCGATCAGATTCAGGAAACATCAAAACGAATCAAACGCCTCGGGGAATCCTCACAGGAAATCGGTGACATCGTTGAACTGATCAACGGTATTGCCGAACAAACCAATATCCTGGCATTGAATGCCGCCATCCAGTCAGCCTCCGCAGGCGGCGCCGGCCGCGGCTTCGCAGTCGTTGCCGATGAAGTCCAAAGGCTGGCTGAACGCGCCACCAATGCCACGCGAAGGATTGAAATATTGGTGAAGAACATCCAGGCCGATACCTCCGAGGCTGTCATTTCCATGGAATCCACAACATCGGAGGTGGTCAGCGGCGCCATGAAAGCCGAGGACGCAGGTGAAGCGCTGATACAAATTGAATCCGTTTCCAAGAATCTTTCCCAGTTGATTGAGGAAATTTCAAGCGAAGCCCAGGCTCAGTCACAGACGGCAACGAAGGTCGCTGAACAGATGACCGGAATTCGGGACATCTCGATCAAGACTTCAGAGGGCACCAACAAGACCGCTCAATCGATGGGCCAACTGGCTGACCTCGTAGGCAAACTCAGTGATTCGGTAGCTGATTTCAAGCTGCCGAAGCAGGACGCATAGATCGCGAGGGTACAGGGACATGGCGGCACACAGAGAGACAAGGAAATGATGTTCGAAGGATCAAAAACCAGTTCAGCGATCAGTTGGGTGCGCGAGGACCTTGATGCCTGCCTTGCAACCATTCGTGACAACCTCGAAATCTATGCCGAGGATTCCTCACAACGTGAACCCTTGCGAGCCGTCCAGGATGAACTCGAACGTCTCAACCTGACCTTCCTGACCATGGAGCAATCGGGCGCCTGTATCCTGACCGATGAAATGATCGCAGTGGGCGGTCACATGCTGCATAACGGCGCGGCCAACCTGGATGAGTCGCTGGCTGCTCTGACTGATGCCGTCATCGTTTTGCCGTCGTATCTTGATCGCCTGCAGGCTGGCCATGAGGATTTGCCGATCCTGCTGCTGCCCACGCTCAACGAGTTACGGGCGACCTATGACGAATCCCTTTTGTCGGAGGGTACGCTGTTTGCACCCGACCTTGATGTCATCATCCCCGAACTGAGCGGAAGCGAAGCAGACGCACGTTGCAGACAATGAATTTGAATTGTGGGCGCGCCGGGTGCGCAGCCAGTACCAGAGCGCCTTGCTGAGCTGGTTGCAGGAACAGTCAAAAGACCGCTTGCTGATCCCGCTGCTAGAGTTTGCGAGCGGCTCTACATCCGGCTTGGCCGCAATGAACTGCGGCGTCTTTGGTGGATTGCCCGCCTGAGCATTGAAGGTTTGGGTGATGGTTCGATCGACAATGACCTGCCCCTGCGCCGCTTGTTCGCCCGGCTGGATCTCACCCTCAAGGCAATGGCGGAAAATGGAGAGAAAGGGCCCCGCCAGCGAGACTATTACCGCATTGTCACGAGCCCTGCTGTTCCATGCGGCTCAAGCCCGGCCCGGCAGCAAAGCAACAGACAATTTGCGCGAGCGATTCAAGCTGGATGAACTGATTCCGGACCGAGACGCCCTGATGCGGGCGCGTGGTGCAGTCACCGGCCGTGACGCCGAGCTGTTCCAGTCCATTGGCGAGGCGATACGCGAAGAACTGGCACAGATCAAAGATACGCTGGATATGGAACTACGCACAGGCCGCGTAGATTCAGAGCAGCGTGCAAACAGCGTAGCATCACTGCAACAACTGAGCGACACGCTCCACATGTTGAACCTGCCCGTACCGGCCAAGGCGATCGACGGCCTGTTATTTTCCCTGGAGGAAATCGACGGCGAAACCAACATGGACCTTGATTCGCCACTGCTGGCGCTGGCGCAGCAACTGTTGGTGGTCGAATCCATTCTGGACACCCATATCCAGTTACTCGGTGAACCGGTCGAAGAAAATCAAAGCAAGGGATTCATTGAGCTTGCCGCCCACGAGCAAAGACAGATCATCAACTGCATGCTGGACGAATGCATCCACAGCTTGCACGAAACCAAGGACGCCATAAAAGCGCGCCTTGACGGGGATGCCGAGGCAGATTTTTCAAGCTCACTGGAACTTATCTCCGGCGCTCTGCAACTGGCGTCTCAGCCTGAAGTCGCTGAACTGACGGATAAACTGAAACGGGCATGGTTCGCCAAACTGACCACTTCGCCCGATGGTGAAGCAGACCGTGAAAGCAAATTGGAGCCACTCACCGACGCGGTCGCAGCGCTGGAGCTTTACCTTGCCGGATGCCGCGATGAGCAGGCCGGCAGTCGGCGTTATCTCGAGGTGATGCACGCAAGGCTCGAGGGCCTGCCGGAAGCCGGCGCCGACGGTGGCGCCATGCCTGAGACGGCCATTATCCTGCCCGAGCCAAGCCACAAGAAACCGACCGTTGCTGCTCCTGCTGCTCCTGCTACTCCTGCTGCTCCTGATAAGGCGCCCCATAAAGGCACCCGAGCCCAGTGTGCCGGATATCGACCCCGCCATGCTCGGGATCTTTCTCGAAGAGTTCGATTCCGTCGTCGTCCAGCTCAGGCAGCAACTGGATATCTGGCTGGAGAAACAACCAGGACAGCAAGGCCGCGGCGGAGCTCAGGCGGGGATTCCATACCCTGAAAGGCAGCGGCCGCATGGTCGGTGCGACGAAATCGGCGATTTTCTCATGGCGCTTTGAGGAACTGCTCAACAACCTGGTCGAAAACAGAGATTCAACACAATACCTCCATTGACCATGCCGTCAGGCTGGCCGTTGGCGTACTCGGTGAGCTGAAGACCAGGCTGCTGGGTGAACAAAGCGAATTTGAACGCGGAAGGCATCAGGGGAGCTTGCCAGGGTTTCGCCCGGCAGTTGACCAGTGGCAATGAGCCGCAGTGTGAGCATGCTGGAGGGTGTTATTCCCGAAACCTCATGGCGCTGGTCCTGGATATTCCTTCCAGCAACGATCAGCTCCGCTGACGAATCGGCAACTCCGGAACCGGAGATGCCCGCAGAAATTGTAGTGGAAGAATCCGGTGAAAAGGCCACGGCCAGCGAAGAACCGTCAGCGGAACCCACCCGGTAGACCCGGCCCTGCTCGAGATCATAGTTGGAGAGGTGCGCCAGTATCTCGCCGGGCTGGAATCATTCGTCGCCGGGCTGGTGTCGGGATCAGACCAGGAAGCCAGCATTGACCTGATCCGGTCTGTTCACACGCTTGCCGGAACCTTTGCCATGACACCGCTCGGCCAGGAAGCGGAACTCGCGCGGGGACTGGAAACCTACCTGGAAAACCGCCGGAAAAGCGATTCACCTGTCACTACCGGCGCCGCCGTCACGATGCAAAACTGCCTGCACCGCTTCCACCAGCGCCTGGCCATACTGCAGGGCAGAAATGAAGCGACTTACCCGCTGGAAGACAGCCGGTTACTCGCGGAAATCACCGGGCTTGTGGAACATGAAGCGGCGCTCGCAGAAACCTTCAGAAATGGCTGCAGAGGGACTGGAAGAGCCCGTTGTTGAACCCGAAGAGATCCTGGAAGAGCCTGTCGTTGAGCCCGAAGATATCCTGGAAGAGCCGGTTCAGCCTGCAGATACCGTGGTGGTCGAAGAAGGCAGTATTCTCGCGATCTTCCTGGAGGAAGCAACAGAAATACTGGAACGCTGCGACACCTTGCTTAACACCTGGCGTGACAAACTGTCAGACCAGAAACTGGTGCAGAACCTGCAACGGGAAATCCACACGTTCAAGGGTGGCGCCAGGATGGCCGGGCTCGAAGCACTGGGCAACCTGAGTCACTCCATGGAAACCCTGCTCGAGCGAATCGCCGCCAACCGCATGCAGGCGACGGTAGCCGCCGTGCAGGCACTTGAAGAGGGTTGCGACCGCCTGAACATCTGGGTTGAGCAACTGCAATCAGGACGCATGCCCGAGGCCGGCAGCGCACTGAAACGCTTTGAAAAGCAGGTTGCCACGCTCTCCGTGCCGCCACTGAGCAAGGCAGTAACAGAAGAACAGCCTGAAACAGAGCAAGCTGAACAGGATGAACTGCAGAGCGGTCAAATCACTTTTGCACCGCCCCCGGAAAAGACAGCACCGGAGAAGGCTGCTGCCGAACCGGCGCCGGCAGGGAAAAGAGTCCGGGAGCGCGAAACCAAAGCAACGCCGTCCACGCATCAACCCATTACGCACAAGCCGGAGAAAATCAACCTCCTGCAGGAACCGGAGCGCGAATTCCTGGAAATTCAGGACCGGCCCGCGGCCGCTGTGGATCAAACCGACGATGGAGCAAGCCAGGCCCATATCCGCGTGGCGGCCGAACTGATGGACTCGCTGGTCAACTATGCCGGGGAAATCAGTATTTACCGTTCACGGCTGGAGCAACAACTGGGTTCAGTGCGCTTCAACCTGAAGGAGGTGGAAGTTACTATTTCACGCCTGAAGGAGCAACTGCGCAAGTTGGAAATCGAAACCGAAGCACAGATGATGTCACGCTACGAGCATGCATCGACCAAGGGTTCCACCGAATTCGATCCGCTTGAACTGGACCGCTTCTCGAACATGCAACAGTTGTCCCGTTCTTTGACTGAATCTGTCAGTGACTTGCTCAGCCTGCAGGACATGCTGGGTGATTCCGTCGGCCAGGCCGAAAGCCTGCTGACACAACAGTCCCGCGTCAGCGCCGACCTGCAGGAAGGCCTGATGAAGACACGCATGACTCCATTCGGCAGCGCTGCGCCGCGCCTGCGGCGGGTGGTGCGTTCAGCTGCGGCGGAAACCGGCAAGAAGGCTCGCTTGCGATTGCGCATGGCCGGTTCCAGCGACCAACTGGATCGCAATGTGCTCGAGCGGATCACTGCGCCACTGGAACACATGCTGCGTAATGCGGTGGCTCACGGCATCGAAAAACCCAAAGTACGACGCAAAAAGAAGAAACCCGAAGAGGGCCAGATTACGGTAACGGTGGAAGCAGAGGCAACCGAGTTCGTCGTCCGGGTTCAGGATGACGGCGCCGGAATCGATCTCAAGGCTGTCCGGAAACGTGCAATCGAGCGCGGCATGATCGACAAGAATGATCAGATCGATCCTGAAAGGATGATTGAATTCATTCGTGAGAGCGGTTTTTCAACCTCGGACAAAGTGACCGGCCTGTCCGGCCGCGGCGTAGGAATGGACGTCGTCAACAGCGAGATCAAGCAAATTGGCGGGTCGATGGAGATCGATACGGAGCCTGGCGTTGGCACACGCTTCACCATCCGTATACCGTTCAGTCTCGCCGTCATGCAAACCATTGGCGTGACCGTGGGCGACCGGCCCTTCCAGATTCCACTGAACATTGTGGCCGGCGTGGCCCGCATATCACCATCGGAATATGCCGCACTGGCCCGCAGCGAATCACCGATGTATGAATTTGCCGGCGAGCAGTTTCCCTTATTGGAACTGGAACCCCTGCTGGATGCGACTCCGTTGCCCCTGGAAAGTGAAAGCGTTTCCCTGCTGATGATTCGAAGCGGTGAGCGCAAGGCTGCATTCCGGGTAACCGGGCTGCAGGGGCACCAGGAAATTGTGGTCAAACCGGTCGGCCCGCAGATCAGCAGTATCCCGGGTATCCTGGGCGGCACGATTGCCGCCGATGGCCAGGTGATCATCATTCTCGACATGGGTCCACTGATCCGCCGTGGCCTGGAACAAGCCATCGAGCCGGTCAAGGTTGCCGTTACCCCCAGGAAAGAAACAATCCAGCCGCTGGTCATGGTGGTAGATGACTCCATCACCATGCGCAAAGTGACATCCAGGGTGCTGGAAAACCATTCCATCGAAGTGATGACGGCCATTGATGGACTGGATGCCATCGAAAAATTACACGAGCGGGTTCCCGACCTGATGTTGCTGGATATCGAAATGCCGCGCATGGATGGTTATGAACTGGCCCAGCACCTCCGCTCCGATGCCCGCCTGCGCCATGTGCCCATCGTGATGATCACCTCGCGCTCCGGTCAAAAGCACCGCAAGAAAGCGCGGGATGCCGGCGCCAATGCCTACCTGACCAAGCCCTACCAGGAAGCCGACCTGGTCGCACAGGTCGGGAGAAATGCTGGACATGGAACTGGTCATGCGGAGGTCTGATTGACATGGCAAAAAAAGCTAAAAAAAGGAAAGTGACCAGGCAGATCGTGAAGAAAAAAAAGAAAGTGGTACAAAAGGCGGATAGCGTCTCCGACGCCCTTTCTGGAAAAAATAGAATATCGGGCAAAAAAACGGCCAGGAAAGTGCTGCGGAAAACGGGCAAAAGCCGGGTCATACATTGCATGCTTGCACCAACAGAGGAGGACGAGCTGCTGCTGCCGACCAGCGTCCTTGCCGAAGTCGTGGATTATCAACAACCTTCTCCCATGGTTGACGCGCCGCCCTGGCTGATCGGCCAAATCGAATGGGAAAAAAGACAGGTGCCGGTTTTCAGCTTTTATGCTTTGATCAATGGCGGCGATCCGGGAGAAATATCGTCCCGGTCGAGAATCATGGTGATCAAGTCACTGTCCGGGTCAGGCCGCGTGCCCTACCTGGGCGTTCTGCTCAGCGACTTACCCCGCATGACCAATGTAAAAGAATCCGACCTGGAACAAACAGGCGACAAAAGCAAAGCACTGGGTGTGTTCAGCCGAATCACGCTGGAAGACCAGGACGCCATCGTCCCCGATCTGGATCGCCTGACTCACCTGATCACCCACGCCACTTATGGCGCCCTTCCCCATAACCCAACTCGACGATTAGTCCGCCTTCGTGCACTATGCAAGCAGAGCAACACGGAGCTGAATGATGAAATTCCTGTTGAAATTGATCGTTGTACTCGGAATAGTCCTGCTGCTGGCCGGGGTCTTTGCCTGGCAAGCACCGGCCGAATGGCTCGTGGAAAGAGCCGCGCTGCCACGCCACCACATCCAGTATTCCCGTTTATCAGGCACGGCGTGGAACGGTGTAGCGCATGATGCCAGGTGGCGTGATCTTTTGCTGGGTGACGTTCATTGGGACTTCAATGAGCTGAGCCAGATTTCGCCCCCTTTCACCACCTGGCGGCTTAAGGGCGATGGTCTGGACTACCAGCTATCCTTGCTGGCCGATTTCGAGCGTGATTCCCTCCGGCGCCTGCGCTTTGTCCAGGGAGAAATACCTGCTGGCTGGGTGGACCTGAGCGAGTGGGTGCCGCTGCTTTTCCTTGATGGGCGCCTGGCCGTAAATCTTAATTACCTGGAACTCAAGTGGGGGCCACGCGGGCTGGCGGTGGGATCCATTCAATGGAACGACGCGGCTTTTACCGGGCTGTTCGATGAGAGGCTGGGTAATATCATTATCAATTTCGAATGGGTCGATGGCGCTACACGGGTGGATTTCCATTCGGAACAGGTCAGAAACATCATGCTTGAAGGCGAAGCCAGTCTGACGGCAGGCCGCTACGACGTATTGTTGATTGTGCACACAACGGATAAAAAGCGCTACGTGATTGAGGAACTGGCCAACCTGGGTGAGATTCATGCAGACGGAAGCCTGCACATCAAGCTGTCCGGAAAAATGCGACGGTGAACCCATTTCTGCGGGCCGCGCTGTCAGCGGCACAAGCCGCCGCGGAAGACATCATGCGTTACTACCGCGGGGATTTTGAAATAGAACTCAAACCCGACCAGACACCGGTTACCGTGGCAGACCGCAGGGCGGAGGAGATCATCAGTGGAATCCTGCTCGATGCGTTTCCGGATCATGGTTTCTATGGCGAGGAGAGCGGAAAGAAGCAGGCGGATGCAGACTACCTGTGGCTGGTCGATCCCATTGACGGCACCAAGAGTTTCGTCGGCGGATACGGCATGTTCTCCACTCAGATCGCCCTGATGCACCGGGGTGAACTGGTACTGGGTGTCTCATCTGCCCCGGCCCATGGTGAACTGGCATGGGCCATGCATGCAACCGGAGCAGAGTTGGACGGCGTACCGGTGCATGTCCGTGACATTTCCGTCCTGGCGGATGCCTCTGTCTCCACCGGCAACCTGCAATCCCTGGCCCGCTCCGGCAAGTGGGCGAACCTGGGCAGAATCACCGCGCAAGTCAACCGGATACGTGGCTACGGTGATTATTATCACTATCACCGCCTCGCGGCCGGCCAACTCGATGCGGTCATCGAGTCGGATGTAAACATCCTGGATATCGCCGCGCTTTACGTGATCGTCACGGAGGCTGGAGGTCTGTTCACAGACCTGCAAGGCCAGCCGGTAGGCCTGGACACCACTTCTGTACTGGCCGCCACACCGGGGCTGCATCCACTGCTGCTGGAAATGCTGAATGACTGACCCGCGGCTCCCAAAAATCCTGGCCAGCCGCTGGCGTGCACCCGGTGAAACGTTCAAAATCCAGGAACTGGATCTTGAGTTTTCCAACGGAGTGCGCCGGACCTACCAGAGGATGAGCCCACGCGGGCTGGGCGCCGTTATCATCGTACCCATGAAGGACGCGCACACCGTGCTGCTGGCGCGGGAATATGCCGCAGGGCTTCACCAGTACGAAATCGGCCTGCCCAAGGGCCGCCTGGAAAAAGGGGAATCCGTTCTGGCCGGTGCACAGCGAGAAATGAAAGAAGAGATTGGTTTTGGTGCGAAGCGCCTGCAAATTCTGACCACCCTGAGCCTGGCGCCCGGCTACATGACGCACATCACGCACATCGTTCTGGCCCGTGACCTGTACCCGGAAAAACTGGAGGGCGATGAACCGGAGGAACTGGAGGTCGTTCCCTGGCCCATCACAGACTTGCGTACACTGACCGCACGCGAAGACTGCACCGAAGGTCGAACCATCGCCGCGCTGTATATCGCCCGTGACTTTATGGACGCAGAGAACTCATGATAAGCACTACTGAACTGGAAGCCATCGCAGCTGACATCCGGGAGATCAGCCACCGTGCCGGCAAGGCCATCCTTGATGTCTACGAACAGGATTTTTCGGTCACGCACAAAAAAGACGATTCGCCCCTGACCCAGGCAGACCTGGCCAGCCACACCATCATCTGCGACGCCCTCGCCACACTGACACCCGATATTCCGCTGCTGTCGGAAGAATCGACCGAAATTGATTTTGCGACCCGCTCCGGGTGGAGCCAGTACTGGCTGATCGATCCGTTGGACGGCACCCGGGAATTCGTCAATCGTAACGGTGAATTTACCGTCAACATTGCACTGATCAGCAACCACGTTCCTGTCTTTGGTGTCGTGTACGTACCCGTCACTGGCGTGACCTATACCGGCATCGAGAAATACGGCGCAAGCCGTCAGGATCCCGGCCAGGCGCCGGTGCGCATTCACGTCCGCCAACCCTGTGCCGACCCGGTGGTGGTGGTCGGAAGCCGTTCCCACGCCAACCCGGAACTTCTGCGCCACCTGGCCGCCATCGGAGACTACGAGTTGGTCAGTATGGGCAGTTCGCTGAAATTCTGCCTGCTGGCCGAGGGAAAAGCCGATTTTTACCCCAGGCTGGGACCGACTTCCGAATGGGATACGGCCGCCGCCCACGCTGTAGTCAACGCTGCCGGTGGACAGATCATTACCCTGGATGGCGAACCCCTCCAGTACAACCGCAAAGAATCCCTGCTCAACCCGGAATTCCTCGTCATCGCCGACAATTCCCGCGATTGGCTAACGCCCTTCAGAAATTATCTAGGCTGATTGATGGGGTCAGAGCCCTTTTTTCAGAAAAGCCTTACCAAGCTCACATGCCTAAAAGAAAAAAGGGCTCTGACCCCGGCTCTGCTATGACTGGCCGTAAGATGAATCGTCGGGAGGTGCTGCTGGTGTTGGCCACCATTGGCTTCGCCGGAGCTGGTTTTCGATATTGGCCGGAAGACGGTTTCCAGAATCCCTGCCCGGACGAACCCTTGCCGAAGGCGCTGCTCGATCATCCGCTGCTGCAGTCAGCCTGGGACGGAATCGATCCCACCCGGTACTGGGACTGTCATGTGCATCTTATCGGAAGCGGTGATGGTGGCTCGGGGGCCTGGATGAACCCGCAAATGCAAAGCCTTGCGCATCCGGTTCAATGGCTGCAACGCGCTTTTTATCTCAATGGGAGCTGTACTCTCGACGACGGGCGGTCTGACCAGCATTATACTGAACGCCTGGTTTGGCTCCATGATCAGTTGCCCGCCGGTGTCAAGCTGATGTTGCTGGCATTTGACTACAACCATGACGAGGAGGGTGAACGCCGCCTGGAAGCCAGCGCTTTCTGCACTCCCGATGCCTATGCCGCGTCCATCGTGCGGCGATATCCCCGCCGCTTCGAATGGATTGCTTCAATCCACCCCTATCGCCGCGACGCCGTTGCGGCTTTGAGAGAGGCTGTTCGTAATGGCGCCCGTGCAGTCAAATGGCTTCCCCCGGCCCAGGGCATGGATCCGGCATCAAAGCTTTGTGACCCTTTCTACCAGGCAGCTGCCGAACTCGATATCCCTTTGCTGGTGCATGCGGGCGCTGAGCTTGCCGTGCACGGCGGCAACACGGAGGACTACGGGAATCCTCTACGCCTGCGCCGCCCGCTGGAACATGGTGTGCGCGTGATCGTCGCACATTGTGCCTCGCTGGGAAACAGCCTTGATTTGGACGTTGGGCCCAATGGACCCAGTGTTTCTTCGTTTGAACTCTTTGCGCGCATGATGCGCGAACGCCGCTACGAAGGTCTGCTATACGGAGACCTCTCGGCTATCACGCAGATCAACCGCGCCGGGCCAGCGCTGGAGACCGTGATCAGGCACGATGAATGGCAGCCGCGCCTGCTTAACGGCTCCGATTATCCCTTGCCGGGTATACTCCCGTTGTTCTCTTTAAAGAAAATGGTGCGGCATGGCTATATCACGGAACCGGAAGCAGAAGTGCTCTCCGCTGTCCGCTATCATGACCCCCTGCTGTTCGACTTCGTGTTGAAACGTACGCTTAGGGTTGATCAAAAGGGGTTCAGCACTGCTCCGTTCCAGACACGAGAGTTCTTTCTCGCAGGAAAAGGTCAGTATGACACTTAGCAGAAGACGGATATTACAGCTGTTTGCGTTGCTTGCGCTGCTTGTTGCCGGTTTGGCGATCTACACCTATTTTGTGGGAACACGAACCCTCCTGCAGCATGCGGAAGCTTTTGCATTCCGGCGTATGACGGTGACGCAACTGTCCGAGCCGGGTGTTTTCCAGTTTTTCTACATCAGCAATCGGCGCCCGGATGTCCCGGATGGAGATATAGAGGAGCGTTTCACATCCGAGCGGGAGACCTCGCTCAAGTTCGGTTTTTTCAATACCAGGATTGAGCCCACGCTCGGCCTGGGCATGATTATCGATCCCAGTAAGTGGTTCCTCAATGAAGAAATCCGCTTGCTGGATGTGCAGGCGCAGGAGAAGGAGGTATTCCTGGAACAGCTTCGCCAACAGGTGCAGGCCTCCCCACATCGATCCCTGTTACTGGTTGTGCATGGGTTTCGGGAGGTCTTTCCGTCGGCCTTGCGCAAGACAGCTTTCCTGGCGCACGTATTGGACATCAATACACCGGTACTTGTATTCGACTGGCCGGGTGATCAGGGTTCGTCACTGGGGGGTTATCGGCGCGCGCGTGGGGTTGCGGAAGAATCCGGCGCTGAACTCGCTCATACCCTGGAGCTGATCATCGATGAGGTGCAACCGGACCGGCTCTGGTTGTTGGCGAACAGCATGGGCGCCCAGGTGGTCGCTGACGCTTTCAGCCTGTTGCACCAGGATGCCGACTTTTCCGATGCGCAAACTGAAATAGAGAACGTAGTGCTGACCGCACCGGACGTCGACCACGAAACATTCAACAATCGTGTCAAGCGGGACATCCTGGACCTGGCACAAAATGTCACTGTCTATGTTTCATCCAACGATCGGGCGCTCCTGGTCAGCCGTTTCATCAACCGGGGATTACGCTTGGGTGAAAGCACCCTGGATCCAAGTAACCCGGGTCAGGTGCAACAGGCCGGACAATTTTCCGAGTTGCTGGAGCCGGGCAGCGACCGCATGGTACTGGTAGACGTAACGCCGGTGAACCGGACCCGCAACTTTCACAATTTCAGCCTGGAAACGCCGGAGTTTTTTGACGACCTGTTCCTGAGGTTCACTGGATCTGGCCTGCCGAAAAGCCGTGAACTTTATTACCTGGAAACCCCGGGGGGTGTGCGTTACTTCGTACTGACTCGAGGGCGCTGATCGATAAATGAACCGCACAACAGACAGATTGACACGCGTACTGGTCAACACCGGTATTATCCTGGTGCTCCTCATATTGGTGATTTACGTCACGGCGTGCAGCAACGCACCTCCCCAAAAATCCTGGCACACGGAAGTTTTCACTGAAGAATTTACCGAAGACATGGTGGATGAGCAGGTCCACAACTTTGAGGATTACCTCGAACTGGAGCAGAGACTGTTCAGGCAACTGGACGAACAAATCTATGCCAGGACCGAAACCGGCCCTGCACATGCCCTGGAGCGCTACAGTTCCGGCAGTTCGGCAGACCCGAATCGCTGGCAAACCAATTGGAATCGCAGCTTCGAATTGACAAGCAATCCGGCCGTAGGTGGCGTGTTGTTGCTTCACGGAATGTCAGATTCACCGTACAGTCTCCGTGCACTGGGTGAGGCACTCAACAACCATGGTTACCAGGTCATAGGTTTGCGCTCACCGGGTCATGGTACCGCGCCGTCAGGGCTTAAACGGGTCACCTGGCAGGACATGGCGGCTGCGGCGAAGCTGGCCATGGAACACCTGGAATCCACCCTGGGATCCAAACCCATTCACATCATCGGCTATTCTACCGGCGCATCTCTGGCCCTGGACTACACGCTCAATGCTGTTGAAGAAGCGGGTGCGACCCTGCCTGCAAGCCTGGTGCTGATATCACCGGCCATAAGAATTCACGCGGCGGGGGCGCTGGCCGGATTCAAGAATTCCCTGTCGGTACTACCCGGACTGGATGGACTGGCCTACCTGTCAGTCATGGCAGAATTTGATCCTTACAAGTACAACTCCTTTGCCACTAACGCCGGCGCCCAGGTCCATCGCCTGACGCGCGATGTGGATCGGCGCCTTCGGGCACTGGCGCAAATCCAGGCTGCTGTCGATAAGCTGCCGCCGACTCTCGTGCTCAAATCAACGGTTGATTCGACCGTTACCACCGATGCGGTGGTCGACAACCTGCTGATGCGCTTGGCGGCCGGTCGCAATGAACTGGTGCTGTTCGATATCAACCGCAACGCAGCCATCAAGTCAACTTTGCTGGTGTCTGATCCAGGCCCGCTGACCCATCGGATGATGGCCGACCAGGACTTGCCGTTTGCCGTGACCTTTATCACCAACCAGAACCCGCACAGCGCCAGGGTCGTGGTCCGGCAAAAGGCGCCTTTCACGCTGGAAGCATCAGATATCGAAAACCTGAATCTCCATTGGCCCAGGGGCGTGGTCTCTCTGTCTCATATCGCCCTGCCTTTCCCGCCCGATGATCCGCTCTACGGCCAGAGTCCGCCACCGGACGATGACCGGGTTTTTCTCGGAGATCTGGCGATCAAAGGCGAGCAGGGCTTGTTGAAGCTTCCCCCGGAGTGGCTGCTTCGTATGAGATTCAACCCATTTTACGACTATCTGCAAAGGCGGGTTCTTCAATGGGTAGATGATGCTGGAGAGCCAAATTTTTGATAGAAATTTGAAATTCTTACCGGGATTTTAATTCAATCTACACTATACTGAATCAGTGAATTTCTGGTCATGCGCTGCCTGGCTATCATTCAGCATTGATTTGATCCAGCGGATTCATTGCTGCGAAAGACTTATTCAACACTCGGGAGAATCAAAATGTTCAAAACCAGTAAATTCACGAAGGAATTTTCTGAACTTCTCATTGCAACGTCGTTCACTTTGTGTGCGCTCAGCTTCACTTTCTCTCTGACAGCATTTGCCGAAGAGGCCGAAGGAATATCATTTGACGGCCTTAAACCCGTCGATGACAGTGTTTTATACATGGCATACATTGATCCTGAGGCTGATTTCAGCGTATTTAAGCGCGTGATGATCCTCGATCCTTTCGTCTCTTTTACCAGCAACTGGCAACGTGATCAGAATCGCAACCGCCGGCGCAATATCAGAGCCAGCGACATGGAGAGGATCAAGACTGATACCGCAAACCTTTTTCGGGATGTATTCACTGAGCAATTGGAAGCCGCTGGATATGAAATCGTACACCAGGCGGACTATGACGTGTTGTTGTTGCGCCCGGCCATTATCGACCTGAACATAACAGCGCCCGATACGATGTCCGCGGGCAGGTCCAGAACATTTACCGCCACGGCCGGAGCGGCAACGCTTTACATCGAACTGTTCGATTCAGTCAGCGGTACGATTATCGGTCGCGCGGCTGACAGAAAGGCAGCCCGCAACACAGCAAGCATGTCCTGGAGTAACCGCGTGACCAACCGGGCGGAAGCCAGCCGGATGTTCCGTGGCTGGGCTAACACCCTGGTCGCTTTCCTCGATAAGCATTACACGAAAAAATAAGGAGACATTCAAATGCGAAAATTACTGTTCATCGCCAGTACGCTGGCGCTGGTGCTCGCCGGCTGTGCCTCGTCGGGACCGACGATCACTGTTAATTCTGCTCCCGGAACGAATTTATCGAACTTCCAGACGTTCAATTTCATGCAACCGCTCGGCACGGACCGTGACAACGGCGCGCGAACGCCAATGAGCACGATGTTGATGAACTCGGTGCGCCGGGAAATGGCCAGCAGAGGGCTGAAACAATCTGATTCGCCCGACATTCTGGTTGATTTCTTCGTCACCACCGAGAACCGGATGGATGTGCGCACGACAGGCTCTATGCACAGTGTACATCGCTCACACTGGAGCCGCGGCTGCTGTAATACCTGGCCCACGTACCAGACGACGGTTCGGCAATATACCCAGGGCACGCTGCTGATCGACCTGATCGATCCAGCCGCTAACGCCCTGATCGCCGAAGGCGCCGCACAGAGCCGCTTACGCAGCAGCGAAATCACCCAACAGCAATCGAATAATGTCGTCGGCCAGATCATGGCCGATATGATGCCCCTCTGACCCCCGGAGAAAACAATGAATCAAGCCAGACAAAACCACAAAATCTGCCGGTCATTGGGTCTTTTTACCGTCATCTCAGCCATCGCTCTGAGTCTCTCATTTGCAGCAGGTCACGTTATCGCCTCGGGCCTGGACAGAGAGGTCACCAAAGAAGACTTCAAGGTTGAAAGGGTGTACTCACCCTATGCCGATCGAGCCTATGCTGATAACATTTTTTTCGGTGACACGCATTTCCACACCGAGTTGTCCTTCGATGCCGGGCTGGTAGGTACATCACTGAACGTGCATGACGGCTTTCGCATGGCGCGGGGCGAGACGGTGATCTCCAACACCGGGCAACGGGTACAACTGATCCGGCCGCTGGATTTCCTGTTCATCACCGATCATGCCGAGTTGATCGGCCTGGCGCCCGCAATCCGTGAGTCAAATCCACTGTTGCTGTCCGACCCCTGGGGGGCATGGGTTCACGAACGTTTTAATTCTGGACCTGATGGCCGCATGGAAGCCTTCGCCGATATCATCCAGAAGGCAACCGTGGAGGGTATTAATCCTTTTAGTTCCGATGAACTGGCCCAATTGATCTGGCAGGACTTTATCAAGATCGCTGACCAGTACAACCAACCCGGTGTTTTTTCAGCCATGACCGGCTATGAATGGAGTTCCACCCCCAAAGGCGACAACCTTCATCGCGTGGTCTTATTCCGTGATGGCGCGGAGAAAACCAGCCAGACTGTGCCATACAGCATGTTCGACAGCGATGATCCCGAAGGTCTGTGGGATTACCTGGCGAGCTATGAAGCAAAGGACCGGTGGTGGCGCCATCGCCGTTCCGCACAATGGCAATACCAGCAATGGCCTGATGTTCAATGACAAGGACTTCAATGGCAAGCGCATGACCAGGGAATATGCGGAGAAACGAATTCGTTGGGAGCCCATTATTGAGGTAAGCCCAGATCAAGGGCGATGGTGAAGCGCACCCCCTGCTTTCTCCGGAGGACGAGTTTGCAGACTACGAGAACTGGGACGTTTCCAATCTCGCCGGTTCGGCTCCGAAGGAAGATTGGATGCTGCAGTACGAATACGGCCGCTCGGCACTGAAGCTCGGGCTGAAACTGGGCGGTAAGCTCGGGGTCAATCCTTACAAGTTTGGCCTGACGGGTGCCACTGATACCCACACGGCACTGGCTACCTCGCGCGAAGAAAATTACTTCGGCAAATATCAGCACACAGAACCCTCGCCAGAGCGTCATAACCGGGACGTCATCCCGGCGAATGATCCAGCACTACGGATCTTGACTTCGCAGGAAGTGGCGTCCGGCCTGACCGCTGTGTGGGCTCGCGAAAATACCCGCGTGGAACTGTTCAATGCAATGAAACGCAAAGAAGTATATGCCACCACCGGAACCCGGATCCGGGTGCGTGTATTTGGCGGTTGGGATTTCGCGCCGGATGAAGTATTCCGGCCTGACTTCGTCGCCCAGGGTTACCGGCGCGGCGTACCAATGGGCGGCGACCTGCGCAATCCTCCCAAAGGCGCGGCGCCAACCTTCATGATCCGCTCTCTACGCGATCCGGACGGCGCCAACCTCGACCGCGTTCAGATCATCAAAGGCTGGCTGGATGACAAAGGTGAGCTGCATGAACGCATTTATGACGTCGCCGTCTCCGACGGGCGTGAGATCGGTGAAGATGGCCGTACCCGTGAACCGGTCGGCAACACCGTGGATATTGATAAAGCCACTTTCACCAACACGATTGGAAGCACCACGCTGGCCGCAGTCTGGAGTGACCCGGAATTCAATCCGGGCGAGTCAGCTTTCTACTACGTGAGAGTGTTGGAAATCCCAACGCCGCGCTGGACGACCTACGATGCCGCGTTCTACGGCATACCTCTTCCGGACACCGTGCCGGCGACGATTCAGGACCGGGCATATACCTCACCGATCTGGTATTCACCGGGACAGTAGGGAGCTTCAACACATGTTAAAGCTGACGATCGGGTTGACCAAGGTGGTTCTGCTGGCATTGTGGGCAGCTTGTATCCTGAGCCTACTCTCCGTCATCCCACAACCATACGGCCAAGCTGTGCTGATGTTGGGTGCCGTGATATTGCTGCTTCACTTTGTCGAATACCTGCTGGTCAGGTCCAAAGTAGCCGCACGGCTGGGCGGAAAGTCGGGCTTTATCGGAACCATGGTGTTTGGTTTCGGATACTGGCTGCCAGTGCTCAGAGGAAAGTAGGGCCGATTTATTTCAAAACTTCATTTGGAACTTTAACTATGAACATTCGAATCAACAAAATGATAATCCCGATCGCCGTAACGGTGACCTCGCTGCTTTTTGCTGGGTTGGCTTCAGCACAGCGCTCCGGGCAATCCATGAGCGTCCAGACCGGAGTGGTGGTGGCCGCCCAGGCTGTCAATCTACAGTCGGCAGCGGGCCGCGGCGCAGCCATTGGCGGTGTCGTTGGACTCGCAACCACATCCAGAAACCGGAGCACATCCAGAAGAATCCGCAATACGGCGATCGGCGCCGGCACCGGTGCGTTGATCGCACGGAGTGCCCAGGGCAGCCTGGACGGCATGCAGTACACCATCGAAGTTGGCCCGGGCTCACAGATCATAGTCGTCACCGATCAGACTCAGGTCCGTGTCGGCGACTGCGTTAATGTTGAGCAGGCAGGCAGCGGCACGGCGAATGTCCGGCGGGTTTCCGAAGCTCTGTGTGAATCTGTTTTTGCCGGTGACCAGGTGAATGATGAGTTGCGGGCCTATATGACGCAGGAGGCTGACATGTGCCTGCAGGCCAAGGAACGCTTGATGGAGGCAGAAACCGATGAGGCTTTCGAAACTGCGATGCGCCGCGTGAAGTTCCTGTGTGACAGCTGAAATGACACACCTGCCAACAAAACGCACCTTTCTCGTCCGGCTCAGTGATGAGGCCGATCCGGAGAAAGGCCGGTATTGTGGCCGGGTGGAACAGATTGACATGGAAACCTGAGATCCAATGGCCGGGCTCA
>PVMK01115896.1_pt1 | contig 27404 bp, 31 predicted proteins | sample 1853481 | NCBI WGS metagenome assembly PVMK01 (sample SAMN08533507, study PRJNA380276) | Marine sediment metagenome, whole genome shotgun sequencing project. | reverse complement strand
ATATTAAGAGGGATTAGCAATGCGAATGGACAAACTAACCAGTAAGTTCCAGTTGGCGCTGGCGGACGCACAAAGCCTGGCTGTTGGACTGGATCATCAATTAATCGAGCCGGAACACGTCATGGTGGCATTGCTCGATCAGGAAGGCGGCTCGATGCGGCATTTGCTGACCAGGGCCGGCATCAAGGTGAACGCACTGCGTTCACAACTCGGTGAACGGCTGGATAGCCTGCCAAAGGTGTCCGGTGCGCCTGGAGAGATCAACCTTTCCAACGATACCATCAAGATGTTGACCGTCACCGATAAGCTGGCGCAAAAGCGTGATGACCAATATATTGCCAGTGAGTTATTCGTACTCGCTGCAATGGCTGTCAAAGGCGCCATTGCCGATATACTGAAGCAGACAGGTGCCAATCGTGAGGCGGTCGAGAAAGCCATTGATGATATGCGTGGTGGCGAACAGGTTAACGATCCCAATGCTGAAGAGAGCCGCGAGGCGCTGGAAAAATACACCATTGACCTGACCGAGCGTGCAGAGCAATCCAAGCTCGACCCGGTGATTGGCCGCGACGAAGAAATTCGACGCTGCATACAGGTTCTGCAGCGCCGCACCAAGAACAACCCTGTTCTGATGGGTGAGCCCGGTGTCGGCAAAACCGCCATTGTTGAAGGCCTGGCACAGCGGATTGTTAATGGCGAAGTGCCGGAAGGCATCAAAAACAAGCGTGTATTGTCACTGGACATGGGTGCTTTGATCGCCGGCGCAAAATTTCGCGGCGAGTTTGAGGAGCGTTTAAAAGCCCTGCTGAATGACCTTGCCAAACAGGAAGGCAATGTCATCCTGTTTATCGATGAAATACACATGATAGTCGGCGCGGGTAAAGCCGAGGGCTCGATGGATGCCGGCAACATGCTCAAACCTGCACTGGCCCGTGGCGAACTGCATTGCATCGGTGCTACCACGCTGGACGAATATCGTCAGTACATGGAAAAAGATGCCGCACTGGAGCGACGGTTTCAAAAAGTCTTTGTTGGTGAGCCGTCGGTGGAAGATACCATCGCGATTCTGCGTGGATTGCAGGAACGCTATGAAGTGCACCACGGCGTTGAAATTACCGATCCTGCATTGGTAGCAGCGGCAACCCTTTCACACCGTTATATCGCCGACCGGCAATTGCCGGATAAAGCCATTGACCTGATGGATGAAGCAGCTTCGCGCATTCGCATGGAAATTGATTCCAAGCCGGAAAAACTGGATCGACTGGAACGGAAATTGATCCAGCAAAAAATCCAGCGTGAAGCCCTGAAAAAAGAAAAGGATGATGCATCCATTCAGCGTCTGGCTGAACTGGAAGAGCAAATCGAAGTACTTGAACGTGAGTTTTCCGATCTCGATGAAATCTGGAAATCAGAAAAAGCAGCCGTGCAGGGCACGACACACATCAAGGAAGAGTTGGAACGCACCCGCGCAGAACTGGAAACCGCTCACCGCGCCAGCGACCTGGCGCGTATGTCCGAATTGCAATACGGACGCATTCCTGAACTGGAAGCAGCACTGAAACAGGCCGAGATAGGTGAGCAGGCAGATTTTACCTTGCTGCGTACCAGCGTTACCGAAGATGAAATTGCAGAAGTGGTTTCACGCTGGACCGGTATCCCGGTATCCCGCATGCTCGAAGGCGAACGCGACAAACTACTGCGGATGGAATCCGCCTTGCACAAACGTGTCATTGGTCAGGATACCTCAAACCTTGGCTCAAGTCGTATTCAGGATTTGGCAGGCGAAGGTTATGAAGTCATGAAGTCAGCCGTAATGGAGGTTGTCGGTCATCACTTCCGGCCGGAATTCATCAACCGCGTGGATGATTTAGTTGTATTCCATCCGCTTGACCAGGCACAGATTCGCCTGATCGCCGGTATCCAGTTGGGAATGTTGAGAAAGCGTCTCGAAAATACCGGGCTGGGGATGGAGATTACCGACGAAGCTCTGGATTTGCTGGCCACAGCCGGTTTCGACCCGGTTTATGGTGCAAGACCGCTGAAACGTGCGATCCAGCATCAAATCGAGAACCCGCTTGCACAGAAAATTTTGTCAGGCGATTTCTCATCCGGTGAGACAGTGAACATTGACGTGGAGAACGGAGAGTTTAAGTTCAAATAGGTGACAAGCAATACAAAAGTACCGTCATTCCGGCGAAAGCCGGAATCCATTTTTTTATTCCAGAGTGGTAGTAGGTTTCCAGCTACATCTGAAGGATAAGAAATGGGCCCCGGATCGAGTCCGGGGTGACGGTGTCTGTTTGAGGTGACGGTGTCTGTTTGAAGTAATGATTTCTGTTTTATGTGCGAATTTGACCTGAGCCTTTGACTATCCATTTGTAGCTGGTTAGTTCTGGCAGAGCCATGGGGCCTCGCGCATGGAGTTTTTGGGTGCTGATACCTATTTCTGCTCCCATGCCGAATTGGCCACCGTCGGTGAAAGCTGTGGAGGTATTGGCATAGACTGCAGCGGCGTCGACGCTGTTGAGAAATTGTTCGATGGTCTGCTGGTCCTCGGCGACGATTGCTTCGGAGTGTTTTGAACCGTAGATATGGATGTGTTCGAGGGCCTCGGCAAGATCGAAAACTGTTCTGATTGACATTTTCAGCGACAGGAATTCCGTTCCGAAATGATCATTGGTAGCATGGTGGAGACTGGCAGCGTAGTGTCCGTCCAGTGCAGTGTAAGCATCATTATCCGCGAACACCTCAACTGCATAATCTTCACCTAAGGACTTCATCATCGAAGGTAGCGCTGGCAAAAGGTTACGGTGCAATATCAGCGTGTCCAGAGTGTTGCATACAGCGGGGCGACGGACCTTGGCATTGGTGATGATTGCCTTTGCCTTTGCAAGGTCTGCACTGGCATCAATATAGGTGTGGACGATACCGGCGCCGGTTTCGATTACCGGTACCCGTGCATTGTCACGCACAAAATCAATCAGGCCTTTCGACCCGCGTGGGATGGCAAGGTCTATGCTATCGGTAGCTTGCAGGATTTGGGCAGGTATTCACGCTGCGGTGGGGCAAGGAATACGACAGCGGGATCGATGCCGTGCTCAAGCAATATTTCGTGCATCATGTTGACCACCACCTGGTTGGTGTCATGGGCATCGCTGCTACCCTTGAGCACGCAGGCATTCAGGGTTTTCAGGCACAGTGCAAATACATCAAAGGTGACATTCGGCCGGGACTCGAAAATAACAGCGATAACGCCCATCGGTACGCGGACTTTGCTCAGCTCAAGGCCGTGTCCAGTGTTCTTTGTTCGAGAATTTCACCAACCGGCGATGGCAGGCGGCGACACAGCGCAGGTCGTGAGCAATGTCTGCAAGGCGTTCTGAATTAAGCAGCAGACGATCGTATTTCGGGTCTGATTCGGGCATCCGTGAGAGGTCGTTCGAGTTTGCCAGCAGAATCTCTTCTTCATTCGCAATAGTGCGGTCGGCCAGCGATTCGAGAACGGCCCGGATATTTGCATCATCGCAACGTGCCAGTTCACGTGATGCTTCACGCACCCTGATTAAGCCCTGTTCCAGGTACTGCTGCTGGTTACCCATTGTTAATCGCCCACATAAAGATAGTCATAGTGAATCAGTGGTTTCTGGCCGCGTTGCCCGATCAGGCTGGCGGCTTCCGCGCAATCATACCGTGCCTGGCCACAGCCCAGGACTTCGCCGGATGAATTGAGTATCTGGATGACATCACCGCGCTTGAAATCACCATCGACTGCTTCGATTCCGATCGGTAGCAAGCTGGCCAGGTGGTACTGTCCAGCAGGGCGTCTTCTGCACCCTTGTTGACCGTGACCGAACCTGTGGCATGGTCATCCGCGCTTGCCAGCCATCGTTTGGCTGAAGAAGCATCACCAATCGCCGGGAAACGTGTGCCGACTTTGTGATCGGTGAGGAGTTTACTCATGATCTGTGCATCGGTTCCGTCTGCAATGACCACCTGGGTGCCGAGCTTTGCAACTTTTCGCGCAATGGCCAGTTTGTTGTGCATGCGCCACGCCCCAATGCAGAAGTTCCGCGTAATACAATGTCTTCAATCTGGTGGTGCTCGTCATCCCAGCGTTCTATGCACTGCGTTTGGCATCATCCGGGTCACCGTCAAGACGCCCGGTACCGTGCTCAGCAGGCATAAGAGTTCAGCATTGACCATACCCGCCAACAAGCCCGCAAGCTCGTCATTATCAGTGAACATCAATTCGGTGACTGCAACCACGTCATTTTCATTCACGATGGGTATGATGCCGGCGGTCAACAGTGCTTCGATGCAACCGCGCATGTTCAGATAGTGGCGGCGGTCTGGAAATCGCTCTTGGTGGCCAATACCTGTGCGATGGTCAAACCCTGTAACTCAAACAGTTCGCGGTAGGTTTCCATCAAGCGGACCTGACCGGTTGCTGCCAACACCTGTTTACGGGCGACGGGTCGGAAATTCGTTGTAACTGCTCACCTGCCAGGCCGGTTCCAGCGGCGACCGCGCCGGATGAAACCAGTAGCACCTGCCAGCCATCGGCATGCAGGGCACCGAGTTGCCTGACCAGGTTTGAGAGTACATCCCGGTTCAGTGCGCCATCCGGATCGCAAAGGACCTGGCTGCCGATTTTTACAACGATTCGCTTACCCATGGGGCTCATTGTGCGACCTGATTACAGATCAAGCACTTCCTTGCCTTGCTGGTAACGATATCAACCGGATGCTGACGGCATCCAGGCGGTTAAGGTCGGCTTGCAGTTGTGCGCTTACGTTGCCCATTTCGGCAACGAATGCCGCGACTGCCTCGTAATCACCGTTACCCTGCAAACCAGGATGTCGTTGCCCAGGTCTTTAACAGCCTGCTCAAATTCCACCACCTCGACACGGTAAGTGCCGGTCTCCTGATCACGCGAGAAGGCGCCCGCGTCGCTGAAGTAGTTAAAACGGATCATGTTGGCGCGGCCATGAGCGCTGCTGGCGCCAAAACGAACCGAGCGGAAAATACCGGCGAGGAAGGTGACGTAGTTATCCATCAATTCACCCTCGGTAATTTCGCCCATTTCCCGCAGCTCTGCACCATGTACAAACCGAGGATGTCTGCCTTGCCTTCTTCAAGAGCCGAGGAGTGTTCTTTCAAGCCTGGCGCACGGTATTGGTACCATCCAGTGTGTTTTTATGCCCAGGCCATGGCGACCTCGTGGAACATGGTGTTACCGAAGAAAGGCGTCAAAGGTGATGTGCTGGCGCTGGTCTTCAGCGATCAGTTCGCCGGCATATCGGCATCAGGATCTGGTTGAATTTGGCCAGCATGGAGTTCTTGATCTGCAACCGGCGTGTACCCTTGGCCAGTTGTACTTCTTCATCATTGGGCAGGTTGATGGCGATGGTCTTTGAGCCGGAATTACAGTCGCCGGCACAATAGGCAAGATCGTAGGCATTCAAATCCGCGTCTGAACCGGGTACTTCTGCCTTGTAGGCCTCGTCCACCGGCAGTCCGCGCTGCAGTTCCGGCATATATTTGGCAAAACGTGCCAGGCGCTCACTCCAGGCCTGGTCCTTGATCAGCACGAATGTTTCAAATGCAGCGCGGTAGCCGTAAAGCGCGTCCTGGTAGGTTTCGATCGGGCCGATGACCAGTTCGATGGGATTGTTTTTCATATCCATCCAGGCCATATCCGAGGCCTGGTAATCGTCGGTTTTCAAGGCCGTGGCGCGCATCTTCAGGTAAGCGGCAAATTCCTGATCGTCTGCCAGTGCTGAGGCCTGTACCAGTAAATCGGCAATTGCACTGATCTGCGACTCGAATGCTTTGCTGTAAGGCACCAATATCAGTCCACCATCGGCATCCCGCTGCACGATCGAGTACTGCTCGTCCTTGCCTTCCTGCTGCCAGGCTTCGAATTCAGTCTTGCTCATGTCCTCCGGTAGAAACGCGCGCCCTTCGCCGCGGGCCATAACTTTCAATGAAGGACTGGTCGGCCGCCAGGCGATCCCAGGGGCCATAGTTATAAAGAGCAAAACGCTTCATCTTGGGTCATCAATACTATCGAGTAATTCGTCCTTATCACCCCAGACCTGTTGCCAGAAAATATCGTCGGTGATTTTGGCCGCATCGATTAGCAGGCCGATCATTTGCTCTTTGATTGTCGCTCAGGTGACTGAGGTCAGTGGTCAGGCCAACTTCGGTATAGATATCAAAACGGATGGCTTCTCAGCTTCAACCGGGCAGAAGCAACAGGAGCATCCTCGGTGGCTTCAACCGTAGTAACCGGCTGGTCTTTTTCACATGCTGAAAGCAGGCCTGCGAGCAGGATGGCAGAAACAAATAACTTGGTTTTCATGGATGCTTCTTTCTGTATTGAAATAGGGTAGCCACTATACCAAACAGTGACGTGCCATGTTTGTGTCATGCAGCAATCCGTATGGCAGTGCTGCATAAGAATCCACTAATGTCAAGCCGGGATGCGGGTACGACCCCTGAGACTGTGAGCCGACAGAGATGTACGAGCGCCCAAGCGACTCAGGGATGAGCTTGAAGCGTGTCTCAGGGGTGGTTACCCGTAGCCCGGCGTTCGGTGGGCACTGTCTTAAAGGATTCGATTAGGGATTCGTCGGGGATTGGGTACTCCTCAGCTCGAGACACGCTACAATGCACATGCCTGTGACCGCTCGGTCGCGTACGTCTGTCGGCTCACGGTCTCAGCGGAGTACCCAACGCAACGAATTGTGCGAGTCTGAAAAATGCTGCCGGATCGAGTCCGGGAGACGCTGACAGATGACGCTCACAGCGTCATCTGATGCCGCTATTGACCTTAGTGTGCAGAAACCCAACCTAATACGTGGTCAGCAATAGCTGGACGCTACTTGAGCGTTTATAATTGCCGCCCCGAGGTTGTCCGGGGTTTATTGAGGATAGGAGATTTATCAGTGCCGATTTATGAATATCGTTGCGAATCATGTTCGCATAAGTTGGAAAAACTGCAAAGAATGAGTGAAGGCGATCTGGTTGATTGCCCGGAATGTAAGCAACCGGCACTGAAACGCCTGGTGTCTGCGTCTGCTTTCCGCCTCAAGGGCAGTGGCTGGTATGAGACCGATTTTAAAAAGGACAACAAGCGTAACCTGGCAGACTCTCCCAGCCAGGACACTTCAAACAAAAAATCATCTGACAGTGCAGGCAAGGCGACCGATAAGTCGTCTTCCGCAAGTAGCACCAGCAAGTCAGATGCAAAACCTGCGGCAAAATCAGCCGCCAAGGAAACATAATATGCGTACTCATTTATGCGGTGAGATCAATGAAACACTGGATGGGCAGTCCGTCACGCTATGTGGTTGGGTGGACCGCAGGCGGGATCTCGGCGGGTTGATTTTTATCGGCCTGAGGGATAACGCTGGCATTGTCCAGGTTGTAGTCGATCCCGATAGCGCGGCTTTTGCCGACGCCGAGCGTCTGCGTAATGAATATTGCGTACGCATTAAAGGCATCGTGCGTATGCGGCCCGAAAGCCAGTGGAACGAAACAATGGCCACCGGCAAAATCGAATTGGTCGCGGATGAAGTTGAATTGCTGAATGCCTCGGCCCCCATTCCATTATTGATGACCGATGAAGACGGTGAGGAAGTTCGCTTACGTTACCGTTACCTGCATCTGCGCAGGCCTCGTATGCAACGCAATATGCGTATCCGGGCAAAACTTAACCGGGCCATCCACAATCACCTGGACGGAAACGGCTTTTACGAATTTGAAACACCAATCCTGACCAAGGCAACACCGGAAGGCGCCCGTGACTACCTGGTCCCCAGCCGGGTTCATGCGGGGCAGTTTTTTGCCCTTCCACAATCACCGCAGTTGTTCAAGCAATTGCTGATGATGGCGGGTATGGACCGGTATTATCAGATTGCACGCTGCTTCCGTGATGAAGACCTGCGCGCCGATCGTCAGCCTGAATTTACCCAGCTGGATATGGAAATGTCCTTTGTGGAAGAAGCCGACGTACAGGCCGCAGCCGAAGGTTTGGTTCATGCGGTTTTCAAAGATGTCCTGGATGTTGAGTTGCCCACGCCTTTCCCGCGTATGACCTGGCATGAGGCGCTGGATGAATTTGGTTCAGACAAGCCGGATCTGCGTTACCCGATGCGTTTGCACAGCGTTGACGAACAGGTCAGCCATATTGATTTCCGTGTGTTTTCCGGGCCGGCCAATAATGATGAACAACGTGTTGCCGCACTGAGGGTGCCTGGCGGCGCGAAATTTTCACGCAAGCAGATTGATGAATACACGGCTTTTGTGGCGCGTTATGGTGCCAAAGGCCTGGCATGGATCAAGGTTAATGACGCAGACGCCGGCCTCGAAGGCCTGCAATCACCGATTGCCAAGTTCCTTGACGACAAAGCATGGAACGGTATTGCAGAGCAGACCGGTGTACAAAGCGGTGACCTGCTGTTCTTCGGTGCCGGTGACTGGCTGACAATCAGCACCTTTATGGGCCACTTGTTGGTTCGTTGTGGTGAGGATCTGGAATTGGCGAAAGAGGGCTGGGCGCCATTATGGGTGACCGACTTCCCGATGTTCGAGTGGGACGAGGAAAGCGGTCGCCATACGGCCATGCATCACCCGTTTACAGCCCCGCAGGCCGACTCCCCGGATGAACTGCAAGCCAAGGCCTCTCATGCCTTGTCGAAGGGTTATGACATTGTGCTCAATGGAGCAGAAATTGGGGGTGGTTCAATTCGTATTCACAAGCCCGAAATGCAGCAGGAAGTATTCAGGTTGCTTGGTATCGGCGAGGAAGAAGCACAGGCCAAGTTCGGTTTCCTGCTCGAGGCACTCAAGTACGGCTGTCCGCCGCACGGTGGTATAGCATTCGGGCTGGATAGGGTTGCAGCATTGATGGCAGGGGAAGCATCTATCCGTGATGTGATCGCTTTCCCGAAAACCACGACCGCTCAGTGTCCATTGACCGATGCACCGTCACCGATTGCACAAAGCCAACTGGATGAATTGCATATTGGTGTAAAAACCAATAGTGATTGATGGCCTGAATGCCGGGTAGAACAGAACAAAAGCTGGATCGCGGCGGCGTTATCGCCGCGCTGGCTGCTTTCGGGTTCTGGGGTTTTGTACCCATATATTACAAAGGCTTACAGGATGTTGGTGCCTGGGAGGTATTAGCGCACAGGGTGATCTGGTCGGTTCCCATACTGGTACTTTTCCTTGCCGTCCGTGACCGCAGAGAGTTTTGGAACAAACTGCGTTTACCGCTGACCAGCATTGCCTGGCTGGTCGTGTCAGGTCTGACAATCTCAATTAATTGGCTGGTTTTTGTCTGGGCGGTCGCGAATGACCATGTCCTGGATACCAGCCTGGGTTATTTTGGAACACCACTTGTGAACGTGTTGCTCGGCTACCTGTTTCTGAAAGAGCGTCTGCCGGTGCTCCAGGTTTTTGCGGTTGTTATGGCTGCTGCGGGCACTATATACCTCGGCTGGTACCTCGGGCAGGCCGCCCTGGATCGCTATAGCGGTGGCGGTATCCTTTGGTTTTTATGGCCTGTTGAGAAAACGTCTGGATGTGGGGCCGATGTTGGGTTTACTGTGGGAAACTTCGTTAATGTTCCTGCCAGCCCTTGGCTACCTGATATGGTTGTCATCGCATTCGAGCCAACAGTTCCTGCAACTCTCCACAGGTATTGACCTGTTATTGGTGGGATCCGGGCTCGCAACTATTTTGCCCCTGATCTGGTTCAATATGGCGGCCAAGAAGCTGCCCTTGAGCATCGTGGGTTTTTTCCAGTATATAGCGCCAAGCATGCACTTCCTGCTGGCGGTTTTTCTGTTTGGTGAACAATTTTCTGCCGGACATATTGTGGCGTTTAGCTGTATTTGGCTGGCGCTGGCGATGGTCTCAATTGAACCATTACGCCGCGCGAGGAGACGATCACGTGCGTAAGACACAAACTGCAAAGACCAGTATTGTGCTGGTACACGGCTTGTGGAACCGTGGCTGGTCGATGACGGCCATGGCAAAGCGCCTCAGGGCGCGCGGCCACAATGTGCTGGTTTTCAGTTATCCCACACGCAGTGATTGCCTGGATGGCCATGCGGACGCATTGTATGCGTTCCTCAGTGAAAACAAGACTGAAAAACTACACCTCGTAGGCCACAGCATGGGCGGTCTGGTGATTCTGAATTTGTTAAACCGCTTTGAAGATCTGCCATCAGGAAGGGTTGTCCTGATGGGAACACCAGTCAAGGGCGCCAGTATCGTCAAACGGCTGGAGAAACTGCCTGGTCAGAAATTCATATTTGGAAAATCCAGGGACAACCTGTTGCAGGGGTTCCAACACACACCGTTAGAGCGTGAAACGGGAATGATCCGTGGCACACGCGCACTCGGTCTTGGTCGAATTGCCGGCAAACGCAATGAGCCAAATGATGGCAGCATTACCGTCAGCGAAACAGAGCTCGATGGCCTGAAAGACAGCGTTGAGCTGGAGGTGGCCCATTCGGAAATGCTGGTCTCGGCAGAGGTCGTAGTGCAGGTCGAGCAATTTCTGTTACACGGCGAGTTTAAAAAGGGCGCTTAATTACCTTTTTTTTGCCCCCGGATTGGCAGGTTTTCGTGATAAAATTCTTAAATTCGGTTTCTGAATTGTTATTTCTGATTATCAAGGTACAACTTTATGGCAGGTCATTCCAAGTGGGCGAACATCCAGCACCGAAAAAAAGCGGTTGATGCCAAGCGTGGCAAGATATTCACCCAGATCAACCGGGTACTAACCGTAGCGGCTCGTGAGGACGGCGGTGATCCAGATACCAATCCAGCTTTGCGCCTGGCAATTGAAAAGGCAAATGCGGCCAATATGCCCAAGGATAATATCGAGCGGGCGATAAAAAAGGCCACCGGCGACCTTGATGGCGTAACTTACGAAGAACTCAAGTATGAAGGTTATGCGCCGGGTGGCGTCGCAGTGATGGTGGAATGTCTGACCGATAACCGCAACCGGACAGTGGCTGAGGTGCGCCATGCCTTTTCCAAGTATGGCGGTAACCTGGGCACTGATGGTTCGGTGGCTTACCTCTTCTCAAAGATCGGTGTAATGAATTTTGCCCCTGGCACGTCTGAGGATGATGTCATGGAAGTGGCGCTGGATGCCGGTGCTGATGATATCGTCGCCGAGGAGGATGGCTCTATTGAAGTGATCACCACTCCCGAAGCATACAATGATGTGGTGGAGGCCATGAAAGCAGCAGGCCTGACCCCTGAAAACTCGGAAATCACCATGCGCGCCAGCCTCGAAGTTGAGATGGATGTCGAAACCGGTGAGAAAGTCCTGCGTTTCCTGGACGCACTCGAAGCCCTGGATGATACGCAGGATGTGTACTCCAATGCAGATATTCCCGAAGAGGCATACAGCTGAAAAACTTACGCATACTTGGCGTTGATCCCGGTTCACGGATGACCGGTGTGGGTATCATCGAAGTTAACGGTGACCGTGTTACACCAGTCTATTATGGTGCTATCAAGGCGGGTAACGGTGAGTTTACCGAGCGCCTGGGTATCATATTCTCCGGTTTGCGGCAGTTGATCAAAGAATACCAACCGGATCAGGCCGCTATTGAAACTGTATTTGTGGCCCATAATGCGGCCTCGGCCATCAAGTTGGGCCAGGCCCGTGGTGCTGCCGTTTGTGCAGCGATTTCCTGTGATGTTCCGGTATCGGATTACAGTCCCCGTTCGGTTAAGCAGGCCATCGTAGGCCGGGGTGGGGCGGATAAAACACAGGTGCAGCACATGGTGGGTCTGTTGCTGGGTATTAAAGAGCCAATTCAGAACGACGCGGCTGATGCACTGGCCGTAGCCCTGTGTCACCAGCACACATCGCAAACACAGGCCCGTATGGCAATGATGCAGGTTTCCCAATGATCGCACGTTTATCAGGCACCTTGCTGGACAAGACCCCGCCTTATCTCGTTATCGATGTTAATGGCGTCGGTTACGAAGTCGAAGCACCCTCAGGCGTGTTTTCAGATTTGCCGGAAAATGGCAAACAGGTGGCGATTCTTGTCCATCATCATTTTTCCCAGGATAGCCAGACACTGTACGGGTTCTCGACGTTGGGCGAACGTGAATTATTTCGCAAGTTACTAAAAATTAGTGGTATTGGGGCAAAAATGGCACTGACCATATTATCCGGTGCCAGCGGTGAAGAGCTGGCTCGTTATGTTGCTACCGCAGATGTGGCGTCTTTGGTACGTATGCCAGGCATTGGTAAGAAAACTGCAGAACGCATCATCATGGAACTGCGCGATAAACTGGAAGGGCTCAATATCGGGGCTGGCACTGGTTCAGTGGCAAGCGGTTCACCCATTAGTACGGATCCGGCCACCGAGGCCAGTCATGCGTTGGCATCACTGGGTTATAAGCCTGCCGAAGTCAGTCGCATGATCAGTGCCGTCGCTGAAGTTGGTATGGATGCTGAGGAAATCATCCGCAAAGCACTTGGGACCCGGGTGAAGCCGAATGGGTGATTCAATGGACAGGATCGTGACACCCATGGATACGCCTTCTGACAAGGCCATGGATATCAGCCTGCGACCCAAAACGATGGATGAATTCATCGGCCAGCAGGCAATGCGTGAAAAAATGAGTATCTTTCTCGAAGCTGCCCGCCGACGCCAGGAAGCACTGGATCACGTCCTGATTTTCGGCCCGCCGGGACTGGGTAAAACCACACTGGCCCACGTGATTGCCAATGAGATGGGGGTCAATCTGCGCCAGACCTCCGGACCCGTATTGGAACGTGCCGGTGACCTGGCCGCACTGTTAACCAATTTACAACCTGGTGATGTTTTATTTATAGACGAGATCCACCGCCTGTCACCGGTGGTCGAGGAAGTGCTGTATCCGGCTTTGGAGGATTTCCAGCTCGATATCATGATCGGTGAGGGACCGGCAGCACGTTCTATCAAGATCGACCTGCCACGCTTTACGCTGGTGGGCGCTACAACCCGTGCCGGATTATTAACCTCACCGCTGCGCGACCGTTTTGGCATCGTCGAGCGTCTGGAGTTTTATAGCCCTCAGGAATTGAAGCAAATTGTGACACGCTCATCCGGCATTCTGAATATCCCCTGTGATGAAGAGGGCTCCATGAGCATCGCCAGCCGTGCACGCGGCACGCCGCGTATTGCAAACCGGTTGTTACGGCGGGTACGTGATTTTGCCGAGGTTAAAGGTGATGGCCTTATCAACGCGGATATTGCTTTGGGTGCGATGGATATGCTGAAAGTGGACGCAAGTGGTTTCGACACCATGGACCGGCGTCTGCTGAGATTGATTATTGATATTTTTGAAGGCGGACCTGTAGGCGTCGAGAGTATCGCTGCGGCATTGTCCGAAGAACGCGGCACAGTGGAAGACGTGCTCGAGCCTTTCCTGATTCAGCAGGGTTATATCACCCGCACTTCAAGAGGACGGATGGTGACTGCCAAGGCTTACCGGCATTTCGGGCTGGAGCAACCTGGCAACGATAAAAATAATGGTAATAGTGATTTATTTACAGGCAAATAACCCCTTTTTGAATTTTGTAACGTTTTAAAGAACCAAATATGAAACCTTTTGTCTGGAAAGTAAGAGTTTACTGGGAAGATACTGATGCCGGCGGTGTGGTTTACCATTCCCGGTACCTGAATTTTTTCGAACGTGCGCGTACCGAATGGTTGCGGAATCTGGGTGTCCACCAGGCAAAAATGGCAGATGAGGACAACACCATTTTTGTAATACGTAACATGAATATTGTGTTTGCCTCGGCTGCCCGCCTGGATGATGAACTGGATACCTCTGTGCACTCGGTAACGACTCCCGGTGCAAGGATGGTGTTCAAGCAGGACATGGTCCGCTGTTCAGACCGGCAATTAGTAGTGTCTGCTGATGTAACCGCTGTGTGTCTGAAAGCAGACAGCTTCAAACCAACCCGTATGCCCAAATGGATCTGGGCGGAGATAAACAATGCAAAATGACTTACAGGTCTGGCAGCTGATACTTGAAGCGAGCTGGATGGTGAAAATGGTGATGCTGATTCTGTTGGCTGCGTCAGTCTCATCCTGGATGATAATTTTTCGTAAACGCCAGGCACTGGCCGCAGCGGAGAAAGGTGCCAATGCTTTTGAAGAACGCTTCTGGTCGGGGACGGATCTGACTCAATTATACGAATCGGTTAGCCGCAACAATACCGGCGAAGGCCTGGAGCAGATTTTCGAGTCCGGATTCAAAGAATTTTCACGCATGCGCGAACAGGGACGGATGACACCGGGTGTATTGGTCGAAGCCGCCCAGCGTGGTATGCGCATCGCCCTGGTCAGGGTAACCGACCGGCTGGAGAACCACCTCAGCTACCTGGCAACCGTTGGTTCTACCAGTCCGTATATCGGCCTGTTTGGAACCGTTTGGGGCATCATGACCTCATTCCACCAGTTGGCCAATGTCAACCAGGCCACCATCGCGATGGTGGCTCCGGGTATTTCCGAAGCGTTAATTGCGACAGCAATGGGTTTGTTTGCCGCGATACCGGCCGTGATCGCCTACAACCGTTTCTCCAACCAGGTGGAGCGGCTCGAAACACGTTATGACAATTTCACTGAAGAATTCACCAGCATATTGCAGCGCCAGGCTCACGCGCTGGTAGATAATTAAGGGTTTACGATCGCATGAAGACCAGGCGTAACAAACGCAAGCCAATGGCCGAAATTAACGTGGTTCCATATATCGACGTCATGCTTGTATTGCTGGTCATCTTCATGATCACTGCACCCTTGTTGAACCTGGGTGTCGAGGTTGACCTGCCAAATGCCGATGCCGAACCGCTGGACAGCCAGCAAAATGAAGAGCCAATGGTGGTGACCGTCCTGAAAAACGGTGATCTTTACCTGAATGCCGGTGGTGAAGTTGATGGCATCAACAGTGGTTTGATAGATCCGGAATCGCTGGTCACTACGGTCGCCGCCATCGTACGTCGCAACCCGGAAATCCAGGTTCTTGTGGGTGGTGATGAGGTGGTGGGTTACGGACATGTTTATAACGCCATGGTGTTATTGCAAAAAGCCGGTGTGACAAAGGTGGGTTTGATGAGTGACCCGCTCGACTCCATCGAGGGTCAGGACTGAGGCTGATCACGGCATGCACGAACTTTGGGCACAAACCAAAGCTTTTGGCTTAGCCATTGCAGTTCATGTTTTGATGGCGGCGATGGTGGTACTGGGTACGATGACCTGGAAGCCATTCAAGCCACCGACACTGACCGGTATGACCATCGAAGCCGTGATGGTGGATACCGGTGCTATCAAGAAGCGCCGGGAACAAGCAAGGCAAGAGGCCGAAAGGGCGGTTGCGCGCAAAGTAGAGACGGATCGCAGGGCAAAAGAACTCCAAGCCCGTAAAGACCGTCAGGAACGTGAGGATGCAGCCGAGAAAAAACGCCAGAAAGACCTGGCAACGAAAAAACGGCAAGAAGATCTGCGGCTTCAAAAGATGCGCAAGAAACAGGAGCAGGACCGTAAGGACCGTTTGAAAAAACAACAGAATGAGTTGGACCAGCTTCGTAAGCAACGGGAGGAAGCGGCCCGCCAGTCCAGGATTGATGAAGAAAGGCTTAATCAACTGGACGCACGAAGACAAGCTGATGCAGATGCCAAGCGCCAGTTACAAGCCGAGGCTGATTTGCAACGACAAATGGCCACCGAATTCAGGGCAGGACAGATTGCAACCAAACGCGATGAGTACTATGTGGCGATCCAGTCGCAGGTGACCAATAACTGGTTGCGACCGCCCACAGCACGTTCGGGTTTGAAATGCAGGTTGAAAATCGTGCAGATCCCAGGCGGGCAGGTGATTTCGGCCGCTATTGCTGGTAAATGTAATGCCGACGAAGCTACACGCCGTTCCCTGGAAGCCGCCGTAGAGCGCACCGGTTCCTTGCCTTACCGTGGTTTCGAAGAAGTATTTGAACGTGAGATTGATTTTATATTCACCTATGACGAAAATTAATATGATGCAAAAAATAATTTATACACTGTTGTTTCTGCTGGTTTCGCAGCTAGCCCAGGCCAAGCTCGAAATTGAGATCATCCAGGGCAATGCTGCCGCGTTGCCGATTGCAGTCATCCCGATGCAATGGCGCGCATCGGACCCCCGGCCCGAGACCGGTGTGGCAGATGTCGTATCCTCAGATTTACACCGTTCCGGCCTGTTTGACCCGTTGGAAGAACAGGACATGGTTGACCGGCCGGTCGATGCCGAATCCATCCGTTTTGGAACCTGGCGTTTGTTGAGAGTCGATTACGTGGTCATCGGCCATGTCAACGATGCCCCGGGCGGCAACGGTTATGACATCGTTTACCAGTTATTTGACGTGCACACGCAGGAAAGACTGCTGTCCCAGATCACCACGGTGGGTTTTGGCGACCTGCGTTTTGGTTCGCATCGGGTAGCGGATGCGATTTATGAAAAACTGACCGGTGTGCCCGGTGCATTCTCAACCCGTATTGCTTATATATCTGCAACCGGCGAAGGCATTAAGCAGAATTACCAGTTGTTCGTGGCGGATGCTGATGGGTTTAACCCGCAAGCCGTTGTGGGTTCGCCGGAACCGTTGTTGTCGCCCAACTGGTCGCCTGATGGACAGCGCCTGGCCTATGTATCTTTTGAAAAGGGTAACTCGGCCATTTATGTACAGAATGTTGCCACCGGACAGCGCGATCTGGTGTCTTCCGGCAAGGGCATTAACGGTGCGCCGGCATTCTCGCCGGATGGACGTTCGCTGGCCATGACTTTGTCCTATACCGGCAACCCTGAAATCTATATCCGCGACTTGGCCACCGGTCAAAAACGTCAGTTAACCCAGCACTGGGCCATTGATACCGAACCGGCTTGGTCACCCGACAGCAAATGGGTTTATTTCACCTCTGATCGGGGTGGCAGACCGCAGATTTATAAGGTGGCTGCGACCGGCGGAAAGCCAAGCCGCATCACCCGCGAAGGCACTTACAATGCTCGCGCAAGTATTTCTCCCGATGGAAAGAGAATTGCTGTAGCGCATGGGCGGGGAAACGAGTATCGTATAGCTGTTCTGGATACGGAAACTGGGCGCATGCGCATACTGACTCCGGGGGTGCTTGATGAGTCACCCAGTTTCGCACCGAACGGCAGCATGATTCTTTATGCTACCCGCGAAGGCATGAGGGGAGTGCTTTCCGCGGTTTCTGTTGATGGCAATGTCCGTCAACGGTTGATATTGACTGAAGGTGACGTAAGAGAACCCGCGTGGTCTCCCGTTATCAGGTAAACTTGGAACTGAATCCGTTTTGCAATTTTTTGAAATAATTCCTGGAGAAAAATAATGAATACTGCGTTGCGCCTATTGCTTGCTCTCGTTTTTGCCGTAGCGATCTCGGCCTGTAAAACAACTGAACCCGAAGCTGAACCTGTTACCGAGCCTGATACAGCGCCTGTAGTAGAAGAAGCTACCACCACTGCTGCACCTGATCCGCGCGATTTTACCGATGCCCGGAACTTTGATAACAGCGAAAGCCTGTTGTCAAAACGTGTTATTTATTTTGATTTTGACAAGTCTGATGTCAAATCAGAATACCGTGCCATTGTTGCAGCTCACGCATCTTATGTTTCTGCCCACGGCAGTGCCCGGGTAACCCTTGAAGGTCATGCAGACGAACGTGGTACACGTGAATACAACCTCGGTCTGGGTGAACGCCGCGGTAATGCAATTTCAGGTCTGCTCTCCGCAGCCGGCGCCATGGGCAGCCAGCTGGATACCGTCAGCTACGGTGAAGAACGTCCCGTATGCCGGGTCAGCGATGAAGACTGCTGGTGGCAGAATCGTCGTGTGGAGATCGTTTACACCGCGAGATGATGATGCAGATAAAACGACCAATGTTTGGTTTGATGGCCAGCCTTGTGCTGGCCATCTTCGTTTCAGTCCCTGCCGCCGCGCAAATGGACAACAGACAGGCCATGATGGACCTGGTTATACAGGTTCAGCAATTGCAGGATGAGGTCCGTATGCTCAGAGGCATGCTGGAAGACCAGACCATGGATCTGGAAAACCTGGGCAACCGGCAAAGAGACCAGTACCTGGATCTCGACCAGCGCATTACCGACTTGCGCGGTTCGTCAACCGGCCCGATAGTAGCTGGTCCGGCAACTACGACCGGGGCTGTAACCACCAGTGGAGCATATAGCACCTCCAGGCAAGCATCGCCGGTAGTGCGGGAAGATGCACCTGAAGTGCGACCTGCCTTGGATACGCCATCTTCGGTGGCCGGTATTGCAACACCGGATACCCGGGCACGCGAGATTGCAGCATCACCGGAAGGCGAGAAAGCAGCTTATGACCAGGCTTTCCAGTCACTAAAAGACCTGAAATATGCCGCTGCAGCAGAACAGTTTCTGAATTTTGTCGGCCAATACCCCAACAGTGAATACGCAGATAACGCCCAATACTGGTTAGGTGAGTCTTATTACGTAACCCGTAACTACGATATCGCACTGGAAGCATTCCAGGGTCTGCTCAGCAATTATCCAGACAGCCCCAAGATTGCAGATGGCCTGCTAAAAATCGGCTACACCCACTACGAGCTAAAGCAATGGGACCAGGCTCGCGCCGCCTTAGTCCAGGTACAGGAACAATACCCTGACACCACCCTGGCAAGACTCGCAGGCAGCCGCCTAAGAGCATGAAGCTCGAAGGTCACTACTAGACTAAAAGACGTCGCCTATTAAAAGGACGTCACCCCGGGCTCGACCCGGGGTCCATTTTCTTCACAAACTATGTCTTCCCCTAAATCATCACAACAAAGCCGCATTCCCGCCCCCAGGGAAGGCATGCTAAAAATAAACGAACTCTTCCACTCCCTCCAGGGCGAAGCCCGCGACGCCGGCAAACCAACAGTATTCATCCGTCTGACAGGCTGCCCCTTACGTTGCGTCTACTGCGACAGCGAATACGCCTTTCACGGCGGTGAATGGATGCATATCGACCAGATCATGGAAGAGACAGCCACCTACCAGGCAAAATATGTCTGCGTAACCGGTGGCGAGCCTCTCGCACAAAAACGCTGTCACGAATTACTGGAGAAATTGTGTGAGGCCGGTTACCAGGTCTCCCTGGAAACCAGCGGCGCAATTGACGTCAGCCAGGTAGATGAGCGGGTCAGTCGTGTAGTCGACATCAAAACACCCGATTCAGGCGAGGTCGAGCGCAACCTGTGGGCCAACCTGGATATACTCACGCCGCACGATCAGATCAAATTCGTAATTTGCTCGCGTGAAGATTACGATTGGGCTGTAGCTGAGATACGCTCAAGAGGCCTGGAACCAAAACTGGAAATACTCTTTTCGCCAGCCTGGGGACAGCTCGATGCCACCGAACTTGCAGACTGGGTATTACAAGACCAGTTGGATGTTAGGGTACAGTTACAGCTTCATAAACTACTGTGGGGCGACGTGCCGGGTAAATGAAGGAGGATGGAAAATGAACGGACCTACTGAAAAATCCGCTGTCATACTACTCTCCGGTGGACTGGATTCTGCCACCTGTCTGGCTATCGCATCAGGTCAGGGTTTTCGTTGCCATGCCCTGTCCCTTGATTACGGGCAAAGACACCGCTCCGAATTGATCGCAGCTAAAAATGTGGCTCGGTCCATGGGGGCAGAGCTGAAAGTCATCAATCTCGATTTACGTGCTATTGGCGGCTCTGCGTTAACCGATGATATCGATGTACCCGAAGAAGAGGGTGATGGTATACCCGTCACCTATGTACCGGCCCGTAACACCATCATGTTATCGCTGGCGCTGGCCTGGGCTGAAGTACTCGGGGCTGGTGATATCTTCATCGGTGTCAACGCCGTGGATTATTCAGGTTATCCGGATTGCCGACCGGAATTTGTCAACGCTTATGAAGAGATGGCCAACCTCGCCACCAAGGCCGGCGTGGAAGGTCACAGGCTGATTATCCATACCCCGCTGATTGACTTGAGCAAAGCAGACATCATCCGGCAAGGTAGCGAACTGGGTGTGGACTACGGGTTAACAGTTTCCTGCTACCAGGCAGACGATGAGGGCAGGGCATGTGGTGTCTGCGATTCATGCCGGATACGCGCTGCCGGATTCGAAGCGGCGGGTGTTGGTGACCCAACCCATTATAAATCTGCCTGATTTACCCAATTCTGCTTGAGTACAGCGACGTTTTCAAATAAAATGCCGCGCTCCTCGCGTTACTAATAGCGGGCCGTTAGCTCAGTTGGTAGAGCACCGGACTTTTAATCCGATGGTCGAAGGTTCGAATCCTTCACGGCCCACCATTTAAATCAATTAGTTATAAGTTTTTAGTCTCTCTGTACGGCTTCTGTGGCACACTGGTGGCACAGTAGACCACAATTGACCTCTTACCCTCGGCGCTTTGCTTTGTGTCGCCTGATACCACTTATAAGGGCCGTTAGCTGTCCTTAGCATTTACGTGGATTGAACGACCGCTATTCGGCAGAAAGCAGCCATAGAATTTGCACAATTTTCAACAGCCCCAAGGACTGCAAACGGCCAGAAGCGGAAGTTTGGAGCGGAAAAGCATTAGCGCAAATGAAACGCATTCTTATGAACTTTCCCCATTTACCGGCTAGTATAATAAAGTAGGATATTCAATTAAGATCCAATTGACGAAAAAATTTCAATTGCACCATTAGGAGATGAGCGACGTTGAATTTTCATGATTATTTAAAAATCGGTACGAGAGTATTTGCACTAAGTTTGATAATTGGGTATGGCTCAGCTCTAATGGCCAAAGATATTGTTCACGATGCAGAATATTACATCATCGAAGCCCAGAATGGAGAGAGATGGACAGCGGAAGACAAGGAACTTGATGCAAGGCTTGCTGAGCTGAAAAAAGAGCATGGGAAAGCACCAAACATCGTATACATTTTATGGGATGACATGGCTTTTGGTGATGCAGGTATTCCTGCAATCAATAAGATAAGGGGTTTTGATACGCCAAGTGTCAACAGAATGGCTGAAGAGGGAATCCTGTTTACCAGGATGTATGCCGAGCCTTCATGCACCCCTACCAGGGCAGCTGTAATGACTGGTCGGCAACCCTATCGCAACGGGATGTACATCCCTGGATTTCCTATAGAAAATGGAGGGCTTGCTGCTGAAGAAGTAACAATAGCTGAAGTTTTATCAGGAGCAGGATATGCCACAGCATTCTATGGCAAGGGGCATTTAGGAGACATCGAAGAATCTTATTTGACAAACCAGGGATTTGACGAAGCCCTTTTTACTCCATACAACCAGGTCTTAAGTTTGTGGAACCCAGTGGGTGAAGGAGCAAACGCGGTTATGGGCATCATGGAAGGTCAATTAACAAAAAGTCCTTATCAGCTGGACGATAATTTCGTTCCACGAGGATGGATATTAACCCTTGAAGGAAAGAAAGGGGAACAAGTAAAAGAATGGGGACTACCTACCCACGAAGATTACTTAAAAGTAGACAGAGAGAGTGAAAAACGTACCATCGCTTTTATTCGTAAATACGCAGAGTCAGAGACACCATTTTTTGTCTACTATTCGCCTCAGATGCTTTCTTTCCTGGCAAATCCGCAGAAAACCACCAGTAACCGAAGCTTATTAGGAGAGGCGTTTACGATACTGGATGCCTTTATTGGACAAGTATTGGATGAATTGAATGCTTTAGGCATAGCGGAAAATACCCTGGTGGTGGCTATGGCTGATAACGGTCCTATGGTTACCAATCCTCCCCCGGGTCTTGGTATGACTGAAACCATTTTCACAGGAGGCAAGGGAGATCATACTGAAGGGGGCGTACGTGTACCTGCCTTTGCCTGGTGGCCAGGAACTATTGAAGCCAATTCAGTGGTTGGAGATATTATCCACGTGACAGATCTGTACACTACTTTTGCACGAATTGGAGATGCAACTGAAAACATCCCTACGGACAGGGTAGTGGATGGAATTGATCAGACTTCTTTATTGCTTAATGGAGATACCTATAGCAGAAGAGACTATGTTCATATTTACACCGGTCTGCAACTAAAAGCTACGGTTAAAGGGCAATTCAAGCAAGATTGGACCCGTACCATTCCTGGAATGGTATCTGATTCATATTTTGACTTGCAAAATGATATCCGCGAAAAGGAGGGACTGGAAGTTCCTTTGCTGCACTTTAATGCTGCCTTTAATCGGATGAAAGAACGTCATCTGCATCTGAAAGAAAAGTATCCAGATAAGCCCCAGGCGAAGGGTCCGGCACTTACTGGTATCTCAAATGCGCGTCCTGAAACTAAAAATCTGGAAAAGCTCTACAACGAGTATTAGACTGAAAAGTAACTATTCGCAATACAAAGAGGGTGTCTCAAAAGGGCACCCTTTTTTATGGGGTACGTTCTCGTGAAGTGGTTATTACTTTGCAAAAATCCCAGTTCACTTCAAAAACACCCCACAGCAATGGTGCCCCAGAAGAGTCTCCTCTCTGGCGACCCATTTTTATATATCTTTGATCCGCTGCTGGTCGGGCGCAGTCCTAAGCATCGCTGATATTTCAACTAGGATAACGTCTGCTTCGCAGTGATTAACTGTCGCTCTTCTTACATAAATTTGAGCACTCTATAGGTCCGGACCCGGCCACTTACAATTATAAACAAAACCTGAATTTCAATGAAGCATATAATGATTTCCGATCCAATTCATGAATGCCAGAACTGCACAATTTAGTGCATTAAGGCACTGATCACAGATTTTAGGACCACTCAGCGCATGAACGGGCTTTTTACAACGGGCGTAATTTGTAGCCGAATATTCCAGGTAGTAGCCAAATTGTCTGGCTTGATGATTGAGTATTGCGGCTCTAAGCGCAACTTGACGGGCGTGTTACCCCATCGGACAGTCTTGGTTATGCCAAGGCCAATAGGAAATGTTAGCTTTTCACCGCTTTCGGCCTCCCAATCGTAAGAGACCGTGGGACCCATGCCGATTGACCAACCGCCGGGAATGCGGCGCCGAAAAATATATTGCAGATCCGTTTGACTGGTGTCTGCGCGGTACTCATCGCCGGAGAACGACCACCAATGCTGCACGACAAACCCGGTTGTCCAGGCTTTACCGATGTTAATCATCATGAGTGCCGGCCCGGCTTGATTTTTCCCCTGGCCCAAGGCCTCCTCGGAAGCGGTGTCAAACTTAAATGTGGCACCAACCCCCCAGATCATTCCCTCCATACGATTCGGCCCAATCATGACGAAGACCTGCATGTCTCCGAAACCCGTTTCACTTCCGGACACGCCCCCGGGCACCGTCGGATCGTAGATCGCACTGCGGACCCAAGGAAATACTGGTCGGACGATTAACACCTTGTCCTTGTTAGCTCCAACCGGCACGGGTAGAGCTGGCTGGAAAAACAGGTTGTTGGCCCATTCATTCCCGTCGATAGCATCGCCTTCTATAATGGAATAGTTTTCTTGAAAAGTGAGTGACCATAAGCTTGTGAGGGGGTTTTCCAGTTGTCGGCCGATTTCATCCAGAGAAGTTTCTTCCAGAAACTCTTCTTCATCGGTATCAAGCTGACTTTCGTCAGCCTGTGATAAACATACCCAGAAAAGCAGAAGCGAAATCAGAATAAAGTTGGCCAGAAAACGCCCTGCTGGACAGTCCAGATGAGTGTTTGACAGTGCATTTGGCCACATGGACAGCGTTTCCATTGATTTGAATTGAATTTATCTGGCTGGCAGTTCGAGATCGCATTTAGGACCAAGAATAACGTAAAGCTAAGCGTTTTCACAGGAAGTCGCAACTTCCGTATATGGACGTTCGGAGAATTGAATGTGCCGTTCGAACTGTGCCAAATTTGTGCCCCACCAGCTGTTATTTACCGGCGTTTACTAGCGTTTATGGGCACATTTTAAATGAACAAACACCGTAAGTGACTGATTAATAATGACCTGATAAATCAGGTATGAATCTTTTAATCCGACTTATTTCTTGTTCTGGTTAGCCACAAACCTCACATTAAATTAGTAACTTGTAACTTATAACATTCACCAAAGTTACATTCCATGTGCCTGATTTGTGCCCCAATTTAGAAAACTTTTGAATAGCTGCTTTCGGCCAATGGACTAAACCGCTACGCGCCCGAAAGCAGTCGTTCACAAAGTATGAATTTCAATAACCTGAAGGAGCGCTACCGGCCGAGGCTGTGTGAAAACTATTTGGCTATCATCATTTTTGAGACGACACCTAACAAATGGGCCATTTAATCGGTTAATTCAGCCCGAAAATCCCACTATCCATCTCTTAATCTAATAAATATGGGACTATTTCCCATTTGAAATTTCTGGTTTTGAGTTTTCACACAGCCTCGGCCAGAAGCGGACAGCGAGGATATTTAGGAATGGGTTCGGGAACTACCGAGCGGTGTGCAATAATTCAGTTTCAGTTTTTAGCACAAATCTGACGTTAATCAAGAAGACAGGATAAAGGTATGAAAATGAATTTTCTTTCCCGTAGAAATTTTCTTAAATCCAGTACTTTAGCGGTAACGGGTGCCAGCACTTTTTTGTCGGGCGAACATTTGTTGGCCTCCAGTCCCGGCGAGTCAGTAGGTACAGCCATGCAACTTAAGATGACGGGATACGATTACCCCCGAATTGCGGCACTGGCCAAGGGTAAGGCAAAAATTGCTGGCGGCGAAGTGCAATTCACTCCCGGTAAAATTGGTGACTTGAATAGCCAGGTATTCCTTGGACCACAGACTTACGATATCAGTGAAATAGGCTTGCACCCTTTTATTCTCGCTTATGCCAACGATGAATTCCGTGATTACACGCTATTACCCATATTTCCTTTAAGGGTATTTAGGCACAAAAGCATTTTCATCCGAATCGACAGGGGAATTAACAAGCCTGAAGATTTACGTGGCAAGATCATTGCTACTCCAGGATTTTCTTCGACATCATTGACCTGGATTCGAGGAGTTCTACAGGATGAATATGGTATCTCACAAAATGATGTTCAGTGGGTGGTGTCCGGGAAAGATTCAGGGAAGAACCTGTCTGGCAAGGTATCAGGGTACGAGAACATAGTTCCCGATGGGTTAAACATCCAAACCGGCAGTCCTGACAAGGATGAATCTGATTTGCTGGAATCCGGCGAGGTTGATGCCCTGTTCCATGCCCTGCAACCACGGGCTTTTATAGAAGGAGACCCAAACATCGGGAGGTTATTCCCGGATTCACGTGCAACGGAAAAGGCATATTTCAATAAAACCGGCATCTTCCCAATCATGCATTCGGTGGCGATCCGGAAGTCCCTGCTTAAGGAACACCCATGGCTGGCGCAAGCGACGTTTGATGCGTACTCAAAGGCCAAACAGCTAACCTATAAAAAAATGATCGAGATGGGTTGGGCTTTTGATATGTTGCCCTGGTATGGACAGGAGTTAGAAGCATCCAGGGAGGTCATGGGCAACAATTTTTATTCATACGGTCTTGATAAGCCAAATCGTAAAACGCTCGAAGCCCTGTGCCGTTACTCGTTCGAGCAGGGAATGAGTCGCCGACAGCTGACTGTTGAAGAGCTATTTGCAACAGAGGGTTTAGATTTGGTCGAAACCAGTTAATTTCACTAGATCATAGGGGTCGGATATACATATATGAGCTTCCGCAATTGGCCGACTCCAGCTATACGCCATAATAGGAATCGAGCTTCCGGTTCTTGCCGGTAAGCGGTCATTCATCAGGCGTGAATTTCAGCAGTGTGGATGACCGCAAGCGGCCGAGGGTGTGTGAAAACCCAAAACCAGAAACCTCAAGTGGGAAATAGTCCCATATTTATTAGATTAAGAGATAGAAAGTGGGATTTTCTGGCCAAATTAAGCGATTAAGTGACCCATTTGTTAGATGTCGTCCCAAAAACAATGACCGCCAAATAGTTTTCACACACCCTCGGCCACAAGGAGACCTTCATGACGTCACCAACCATTTACAATTCAACGGTTCTTTTGTATTTTCCAGTTAAACGAGTACGCTTAACGACATCGGTGGGTTTAAGGAATTAACTCTTTTCCTTTCTCAATGAACTCAAGCGTCGCAACGTCCTTCGTGTAGGGGCCGCCTACGTTGTTAGTTCATGGCTGTTGATCCAGGTTGCCGAGACCATCTTTCCATTGTTTGGTTATGGCGACACACCCGCCCGCATGGTTGTCGGCGTAATCACCCGCTTGGGTCCCCAGACCTGGTCGATCAGGTCATCGTGTGAGATCAACGCTGGTGCGGCCTGGACCAATGCCTGAAGCACCTTGAAACTGAGTTTCGTCAGCTTGATCGGCTGCCCACCACGAGTTAGCAGGTGCCGGTCCAGGTCCAGTGTTAAGTCAGAAAATTCGTAAATCATTCGAATCTGTCTGCCCCCAGTATTAATTCAGACCAATCCGCTCAAGATCACAGCCAATGACACAAAATTTACCTTGTTACGGGTTTTCAGAGAGTTTATCAGCAAATTATCAGCAAATTATTGCCTTCTGATCACGCAGTATTCGTACCGACTGCCTAACATGTATCCTAGCACGGATTTTTTTTCAGGAATTCCGTGGAGCCGGCCATTCCAATTGAGTGCTAAGAGCAGAGAACGGCCAGATGCGGACACCAAGAAGGTTAATGTCTGTGGTTCGCAATCGAGAACCATTCTCAACTGCTATATTTAAAGTAACCGCCTGCCCTCGGGAATCGACCCGGCAGAGACTCTTTTCCCTTTATTGGGTCAGGCTAACAGGAAAAAACTTACGGTATGACAGGGAACAAAAAATTTACCTTTAGTGACCAACTAAACCGGCTGAATTTAGCCGGCCATGGTTTCCATGGGGGAGAATTAATTAACTGTTGGCACAAACTTTTTGGCGACTAGAGGGTATTGATTACCAGAATATGAATGCACCAAAAATAGTAAGCCGTACCCGCTTCATTTCCTTATTAAATGAACTGAAGGAACGCAAAGTATTGCGCGTCGCAGTAGCCTATATCGTAGTCACCTGGATAGTTATACAGGTGGGTGAGGCCACCTTTGAAACCTTGAAGTTACCCCCCTGGTCAGAGAGTCTCTTGGTTGTTTTTATCATGATTGGATTCCCTTTCGCACTGCTTTTGGCGTGGGCATATGAGATCACACCTGATGGACTGGTTGATGAATTTAATAGCGAATGGCGCAGTCAAGCTGAACCCCCAAGAGGACGCCATGACAGCTTGAAGATGAACGTTGAGAGCCCCCAGCCATCAATTGCAGTATTGCAATTTGAAGACATGAG
>PVMK01119006.1_pt1 | contig 27410 bp, 23 predicted proteins | sample 1853481 | NCBI WGS metagenome assembly PVMK01 (sample SAMN08533507, study PRJNA380276) | Marine sediment metagenome, whole genome shotgun sequencing project. | reverse complement strand
TTTCCAGCACCGCAACGGAATCCTCAGGTTTGTTGAACGGCGGGTTGCTGACGACGCTGGCGTACCAGAGATGGGCCTGGGTATAACTTGGGTTGATCTCCATCGAACGCTCCAGCGCCTCTACTGCGGCGTTCGGATTGTCGTCATGTATCTCGATAAGCCCAAGGGAAGCCCAGCTCTCAGCCAAAGAGTCGTCAAGCGCCAGCGCACGTTCGATCAAAGGCCGGGACCGCTGCAGCGCGTCCTCATTTGTGATGACCATGTGGTTGTTTGACAGGATATTGATGGCATCGGACAGACCCGAGTAGGCGAGGGCATATTCCGGATCCATGCGCACCGCCTGCTCAAACAAGGTCATCGCCTGTTCAACCGACTCCTGGGTCCTCAGGTGAAGATACTGCCGCCCTCTGAGATACAGATTGTGCGCCTCGATATTTGTTGTCGTTCGCTTCGTGATCTGCTCGCGTTCCTCACCCAGCAAGGTCACCTTCAATGCATCGACAACCGCCAGCGATATCTCATCCTGGATCCGAAAAATGTCGTCCATCCGGTAGTCGTATGTGTCCGACCAGAGGTGGAAACCATCGGAGGCCTTGACCAGTTGTGCTGTGACCCGGATCTGATCGCCGGATTTGCGTACGCTGCCCTCGAGCAGATGCTCGACACCGAGTTCCTTGCCGATGGTTCTCAGGTCCGTGTTGTCTCCCTTGAAGTGGAATGACGATGTCCTGCCAGCTACTTGCAGACCGTCCACCTGGGCCAGGACATTGAGCAACTCCTCGGACAAGCCATCGGAGAAGAACTCGTTCTGGTTGTCGTCGCTCATGTTGACGAACGGCAGCACCGCGATGGATTGTTTTTTGTTGCCCGCCGAGGCCTTGTCCTCATCGTCGCTGTTGTTTGACCAGTTGTGCGTGAATGCCAGCACGAACACCGCGATTGCCAGCGACGCGATAATCATGTAGTTGATGCGTTGCCCCGTCGCGGTCGTTACCGACTCTGTCGGATCGACCTGGGCCGTTTTCTTGAGGCCTTCCTGCGTCAGTTCGAATGCCCAGGCGAATATCACCGCGATCGGGAAGCCCATCGCCAGCAGAACGATGACAAACGTTACCGTCCAGTCAGGCAGATTCAGGGCCGGGAAGGTGGTTTCCGCTATCTGGATCAGGATCCACGAGGCGATCAGGTAGACCGTCGTCACCCTGAATACGTTTCGGCGCCGCAGCTCTTTGTAAAGTTTGCTTATCCCGCTGGCTGACTCTGCCATGGTTAGATCCAATACCCAATTAGCGCCAAAGGCTAGCAGAAAGACCGCTTACACGCAGTTTGAGCCAATTTTCCGCCGCCGCAGGCTCGCTGGTAGTGGGACCCTGTTCGCCCACAATAATTCCTGTCGTGCGAATGCTGTGACCTGCCTGGGTTCAAGTAGAATGGGCTCAGTATTGGCAATCAGAAACCACTTTCATCCAGTGACTGCAAGCCTTCACCTGCGCAGGTCAGCAAGAGGCCGTCTGCGACTGATCGCAGCGCACCCATTCGCCTTTTTGCGGCGTGTCGGCCGTGGCATGAAGAAAAACCAGATCTTTCTCCTGTCCGGTGCGGTCGCTTACAACGCATTGCTGAGCATTATTCCTTTTTTCGCCCTCATCCTGCTCGGTCTGTCCCATTTTGTCGAAACGGAAAGCCTGCTTGAGATTCTGGAAAGTGGCGTTGAACTAGTGATTCCCAACGACCCGGAATTGGTAGTGAATCAGGTCCGGGATCTGTTAGCAGTCAAGGATGTTGGCTGGGTCGCGATCGGGTTGTTACTGTTCTTTAGCGCCTCCGCGTTCCTGGTGCTTGAAAGGTCGCTGGAACGTATTTTCGAGCATCGTTCGAGGCTCAAACGACGACATCTGCTCGTGTCGGTGGTAATTCCCTATCTGTATATGCTCGTGCTTGGGCTTATCATGATAGCGATGACGGTTTCTGCGGGGTTGCTTGCAGGTCTTGAAGAACGAATTCCCGCCGATCTGTTCGAGAAGCTTGAAAACGCATCGCCGGGCGCAGCCGGGCTGTTGCTCGAATTCATGTTGCTGACGTCTTTTTACAAGATAATGCCGGCAGGTGGAATCTCTCTCGGCCGTGCTGCGGTGGGAGGACTTGCGGCCACGCTGTTATGGGATGCGACGAGAGGGGCTTTTGTGTGGTATCTGTCCAACGTATCGCCCGTCAACCTGGTGTACGGATCTCTCGCAACGGTTGTGGTAGCGCTACTGCTCCTTGAAATGGGCGCGCTGATATTGCTCACGGGTGCACAGGTTATTGCCGAATACGAGAGATTTGTTTATCGCGAACACTATTCAACCACACGCCGAACGACCTGACCGGAAACCGGTCGGGGGTTACCGGAGGAAAATGAATGAAGCATGAAATGAGTCCATTGCGCCTGCGAGACAATGATCTCGTACCGCTGTTCCCAACTTACCTGTGGCGATCAAAAACCGATCCGGAAACGTGCGGGCCGATGAACCGGAATATTCTGGATTTGCTGGATAACTGGACGGGTGGATTTGCCAATGCGTCGAAGGCGAAGATTCAGACAAGCCAGAAACTGGATCAACTTCCCGAACTGGCGCCGTTGGTTGAGTTTGCCGATGGGGCCGTCAATAGTGTCCTGGACTTTCTCAAGGCAGAACATGGCGGATTCAAGATCACCGGTTGCTGGGCGAACATCTCTCCACCTGGCGAGGCGCATGGCCGACACAGTCATCCCAATAATTTCCTGAGTGGTGTCTACTATGTAACGGCACCGGAGGGCGGCGATTTCATTACCTTTTACGATCCGCGGCCACAACCACCGATCTTGTCACCGCCGCCGAAGGAGATCGCGCCGGTTAACGCAGGTAAGGCAAGCATGAAGGTCGAAGTGGGTGACCTGATCCTGTTTCCGTCGTGGCTGTTTCACTCGGTCCCGCCAAACAGGAGCGATGAGTATCGTGTCAGTATCGCTTTCAATTTCATGTTTCTCGATTTCGAGGAACTGATGAGTCCGCCGCGATGGGAAGGACAGGAGTCGGTGGAAAATTGATTCTGATTTGCTACCAGGCGGCGTCGAGAGGCTGGCAGGAAACAGGAGAAGAAGCTACCAGGGGAGAAACCGGAAATGCAGTGTCCGAAATGTGCACATGAGATGGAGAAGATCGAATTCGAAGACGTAGAAGTCAACCGCTGTACATTGTGCAAGGGAATCTGGTTCGATGCGCTCGAGCAAGACACGCTAAAGGCGGCGGACGGATCGGAAGAAGTCGATAGCGGCGATCCCGAGGTGGGCAAGCTGTTCGACAAGGAAGACAAGGTGAATTGTCCGGTCTGCAAAGTGCCGATGATCAGGATGGTCGATCCGGATCAGACGCTCATCCACTACGAATCATGCCCGGTTTGTTACGGAGCGTTTTTTGATGCCGGAGAATTCACCGACCTCAAGTTCCATACCCTCAGAGACTTTTTCAGGGACCTGAAGGCGCGCGAGAGGCCATAATCGTAGCCACCGTTTGGGTTCGTTTGGGTTCGATCATTCGCCAAAGGCTGGAAAATCGGACCCTGGCCACTACGTCGTGTTGTTCGTATCAGGTAACGGGCGGTTGAGTCACTGACACTGACCGAGCACGAAGCTGACGGCCTGATCCAGTGTTTCGAAGATGTGCTCGCTATCGACTTCCTCGTAGTCGGGGCGATGCCTGATCTCCTTATCCTGAACCCTGTAGTCGCTGTCCGGTGATGCCTGGTCGTCAAAGTTGAGTCGCAATGACAAGCGCAGCTGGCGATCTTCGCCAACGCTGACAACAACGATACGCTCTTTGATCTCGACGGATATGTTGTCATCGTGCGTGAGCCGCTGCTCAAGTCGACTGGCGGCCTCGTGCAGCGCTTTCTCAAGCCGTTCGGATTTGCGTTCCCGCCACTCGACTTCGAGAATCCGAAGCTTGCGGTTGGTTTCTTCTATGCCTTGCACAGGTTGCTTGTTTGCAACAGTCATGGTCGCTCTCCCGTTGTTCCCCAAAATGGACGCCAGAAGCATCCGACAGCAAGACAGACCATCGGCGAGGCATTGCGTTGACGTGCGGGCGGTTGTCGAGACAACTCACTGACTGACCGCGGAACCGGCATCCTGCGCCAGCATCCCGCTGACAGGCGACCCCGCTGTCATAGGCCAAACCCTTAGACCGGTGGTTTTGCGTCACCGCCTTTCGGCGATTTTGCCTTTCATGCTGCGCCTACCAAGCTGGCACAAGGGCCTTTTGCATGTCAAGCAGCCTGGTCGCACATTCGGAAGAAAGCCGCGTTGACGGGTCGCGGGGCGACAGCTACCCTCACCGGCACACCCTCAAAGCAAGGTAAAGCCGATATGCCCCTCCGATTCGAGTTCGAACTGGACGATGATGATCTTGCGTTCTTCCAAAAGGTTATCGATGAGAGAAAACACGGTCAGGGCGATGTTGAAATACAGGATATCGTCAAGGCGACGCAAGAACTTATCGCCGCGGCGAGGGCAAATCACACACCCCGATCGGTGATGCAGATCCTGGAGCAACTGGAACCGATGATAGAAATGGTCACCGACCCCGAATGGAGTCTGCCTGCCGACGACATACGGCGTGTGTTGACGGCGCTGGCCTATCTCGCTGATGCGGATGATCTCATACCGGATGATGTTCCCGGTCTTGGTTATCTGGACGATGCAGTCATGGTCGAACTGGCATGTCAGAATTTACGGCCCGAAATACATGCCTACCGGGACTTTTGCCAGTTTCGGGTCGCTGAGCTCGAAAGACGGCGAGCGGCTGGCGAAGAGGAGACACCGGTCTCGCGCCTGGACTGGCTTGGTTCGAGACGGCGGGAGCTGCAGGAACAGATGAGGCGAAAACGCAGCGTCTTTCAAAGACTCGCCTGACAGGTCGCCCGTTTAGTTGTCGCCGATGGCTGGAACGGAAAAATGCGCCGGTCCACGACCGTCGATCCAGCGCTGATACATGGTTTCGTAGGCAGCTTCCATATGTCGCGTTAGCCGCGCAGTATCGTAGAGCGGTGTCGTCAGTCTGTTCATCTCGAGGCGCTCGCTTATTCGGGCCAGTTCGTCGCGGTTCCTGGCCAGACGAATGGCCGTATCCCGATAGTCCTCGAGGTTTTCGGCGATCAGCTCGGGCAGACCGATGGTTCGTAACATGCTGCCCGCAACTCTCGCCGAGAAAGTGTTGCCCGGACAAGTCAGTACGGGCAGCCCGCACCAGAGCGCGTCGCTTGCGGTGGTATGCGCATTATACGGTCGCGCGTCCAGAAACAGATCGGCGACGCGAAACAGGGCCAGGTATTCCTCCAGTGGCAGACGCGGCGCGAAGCAGATGCGCTCGGCGGCGATGCCGCGACCGGCTGCTTCACGGCGCAGGTTGTCCGCAAGGCTGCATCGAGGATTACTGTTCTGGACCCACAACACGCTGTCAGCGACAGATTCCAGAATCTCCATCCACACGGCGAATAATTCCGGCGATAGCTTGTAGCTGCTGTTGAAGCAGCAGAAAACCGTACCGGTCTGGGGAAGGCCCAGCTCCTGTCGTGACCTTGGTGTCGCCGGCATCGCACGATTACGATCATCGACCCAGTACGTTTCCGGAAGATAGACAACCTTTTCCGAACACGACGCCCGGTCATCCTCGGGAACGACAAAATCATCGGCGACGATATAGTCGATAAAGTCCGCTCCCATCGTGCCGGGGTAGCCCTTGTAATTGACCTGGATCGGTGCCGGTCGGAGCGCGAATGTTTCTGTCGGGGCATTTAGGGTGTGACCCTTGAGGTCGACCAGTATGTCGACCCCGTCAGCATGGATTCTTTTCGCGACTTCAGCCGGCGGCCAGCCCCTGACATCATGAAACGTGTCGAAAGCGGCGATGACGCGCTTCCTGATATCGCTGTCATCGTCAGGGCCGTTGCAATAGCCCAGCACCCGGTACCGGCTCCGGTCGTGATTCTCGAACAGACCGACTTTGGTGTAGGCGGTCGGGTGGCGTCTGAAGTCGTGGGAAAAGTACGCGATGGTGATCTTTTCCACGGGCTCTCTTGCATGAGCAAACGCCAGTTGTTTTCGCAATGGCATCATCTTGCGGGCCTTGTCATCACTCCACAGCCTGGAACATGCGAGTTGCTCCATCGCTGTCGACGGCTCCGAGAGGTAGATAAATGGGGTCAAACCGGACTGTCCCCGACGCACGCCGTCTGCGAATCGTCGCGAGGATGCCTCGAGATCGCTCCAGTGGCAGGTGGAGCGCCTCAGTAGCAACGCTCCACTGATCGCGGGACCGCAGGCGGGATCGATTGCAAGTGCCGCATCGAAATAGCCCAGTGCCTCGTCCCAGTTCCGGTCGCGCTCAAGACAGGACGCCAGCGAACAGATCAGACTGGCATCATCAGGCGCCAGCTGGCGGGCTTTTTCGTGGCTCTCGATTGCGGCCGGTAACTGGTCCATGCTTGCCAGCAAGTTACCCAGCATCGAGTGAGCCTGGGCAAAAGTCGGTTGCAGCCGTATGGCCGCTTCGCAATGCGCACATCCGCGGTCAGGTCGCCCGGCGAGCATGTATGCGTTTGCCAGGTTGACCATCGCCTCTACGTGTCCTCCATCCAGCCGGATAGCCTGACGATAGGACTCGATCGCAGCAGTCAAATCGCCGATCGCCAGTCGCGCATTGCCCAGGTTATTGTGCAGCGCGGGCAGATCCGGCTCGACTTCCAGCGCGGCACCCAGCACTTCCACGGCCTCCTCAGGTTTGCCGCTCGCGTTCAGCAATAGTCCCAGGTTGCAGAGTATGTCCGGGTTGTGTGGCGCCGCATCCCTGGCTTGTTGGAGAAGACCAAGGGCATCTTCTGTCCGTCCGCCCTGGTGATACAGGACACCGAGATAATGAAGCGCATCCGACTGCCCGGGGAATTTCTCCAGAATAAGCTGATAGAAGCGTTTGGCGCTCTCCGGACGGCCCTGCTGGTGCTCGGATAACGCCTGTTGCAGAAGCCGGATCACGTCCATGTCTGCTGTCTGTCCATCGTCTGGTGTATCGATCATCTTTCCGGGCCGGCGTCCTTTTTCTGACAGGCGACTATTTTAGCCCGTGTATTGTATGAGTTGCCGGTTTGTCAAAGACTGTCGCCGGGCGGGCGCTGTTTTTCATGCAGCGTCAAATATGCTAAAAACAGGCGCCTCGGCCAAAAAAAGACAATGCCCGCGGGACGACCGCAGGGGGAAGGAGTGAACGCGTGACAGCGATTTCCGATGGTGCCGGATATGTCGTCCGGAAAGGTGCGTACCCCGAGCTGACCTGGGCCAGCGTGTCGGTCGGTTGGCTACTTGGAGCCCTGATTTCGGTGAGCATTGGTTATGCCGCGCTGATTCTCGGGTTTTCAATCGAGGGGTCAGAACTGGCCGCCATCCTCGGATTCGGAATCCTGCGCGGAATGATGCGTCGTTACAGCATCGTCGAGAACAACGTCGCGCAGACCGTCGCAAGCGCCGTCAATGGCGCCTCATCGGGGATGATGTTTTCGGTACCCGCTCTTTTCATTCTCGGCGAGACCGACTTCAATCCCTATCTGATGACTTTCGGCTGCATTGCCGGGGCATTCCTGGGTATCGCGTTCATCATTCCGCTCAGGAAGCAGATGATCGATTATGAACGTCTCACCTTTCCCGGTGGTGTCGCCGTCGCGACGATCCTGAAGTCGCCCGGCGCGGGGATACACAAAGCGATTCTTTTGCTGGCCGCCGCCGCGGTCAGCGCCGTGGTCCACCTGGCAAGCCAGGTCGCCGGCTTGGATAACTGGAATCTGGGTGTTTTGGTGGGACTGCCGGAGTACATGAACGGCATCTGGTACATCTCATTGCTGACAATCGGTGCTGCCTATATCGCCGGCAAGGGGGGCGTCGCGTTCATTATCGGCGGTTTTGCCTGTTACTGGGTGATCGCACCATTGCTGGCGACCAGCGGGTTGTTACCAACCGCCATGGTCGATGGGCAGATGGTGCCTGTGACGGACCCTGAGGTCCTCCGCCTGTCGTTGTTCCGGCCGGTCGGGATAGGGATGTTGATTGGAGGCGCACTGACCGGGATCGTGCTCGCTCTGCCGTTGATCATTGGCGCGATACGAAGTATGCAAAGTGCCGCAAAGGTCAAGTCGGCGATATCCCGGGACGAGATGCCGATTCGCCTGCTGTATATCGCGATCGGCGCTTCGGCGGTAGTGCTGGCCATTATTGCGACCATGTCCACTGCCACCGTTGGTCTGGGCCGCGGCATCGCGATGGCGGTTCTCGGAACGGTGTGGATATGGATCGCCGGGGTCATCCTGTCCGAATGCATTGGGCGCACCAACTGGTCACCATTGTCGGGGATGACGTTGATCGCGGTGACGTTGCTGATCCTCCTCACCAACGGACTTGATCGCGGACCGGCGATTACGGCGGCTGTCATGGTCGGCGCCGCCGTTTGCGTCGCCATGTCGCAGGCCACTGATCTCATGCTGGATCTCAAGACGGGTTATCTCGTTGGCGCGTCACCGCGCATGCAGCAGGCCGGCCAGTTTTTCGGGGCGTGGCTGGGTCCGATACTGATAATGGCCGTTATCTATGTGCTTCACGAAGCCTATGGTCTGGGAAGCACAAAGCTGCCGGCACCGCAGGGCCAGGCTTTGGCGAGCATGATCAATGGTATTCTGGGTGGCGATGTGCCCGTGCAGAAATACCTTGCGGGGGCAGGTCTGGGCGCCCTGCTGAGCGCGGCCAGCGGCGGGCTGGGCATCACCGTCGGGCTGGGCTTTTACCTGCCTTTCAATATCGTTTTGACCTACAGCCTGGGTACAGCGCTGCGCGTCTTTACGGACGCAAAAATGGGTAAAGAGTTCAGCGAACAAACAGGCATTCCCGTTGCGGCCGGACTGATTGTCGGCGAGGCCCTGATCGGCGTTGGTTTTGCGGTTCGCGCCGTGTTTGGGGGTTAGGAGAGCGACATGGGAGCCTTAGGATACATTCTCACCACGCTGGCCTTTCTTGTCGGTGCATTTGTGGCGTCACTGGATGCAAGACAGATCGATTGGACGTATTTCCTGCCATGCCTTCTGCTCGGCGCGGTCGGCGTCTATTTCATCAAGAAGGTAAGCAGGGAGCACGCACTCTCAGACGAGACACTTGCCAATAACAAGGCGGATGTCGAAGACAGCCTGGCGAAAATCATCAGCAATCTGACCGCAATGGATGCAGGCAAGGATGCGATCCCACCCTGGGAACTGCGCTTCGAGATCGATCATCAGTTTCGTGACGATCTCAATCGTTTCGTTGAAGCACGCCACAGTCTCACCCATATGTACGGGCTGCAGGCGTACGCGGAGATCATGAGCGCCTTCGCTGCCGGCGAGCGCTATCTGAATCGGGTCTGGTCAGCCTCCGCAGATGGTTATGTCGATGAAGCTCTGGACTACATCGGTCGCGCGCTCGAACAGTTTCGCGAAGCGCAGGAAAAGCTCGGCCACGCGCAAGCGGCCGCCTGACATCGCAGGGCGCTAGTAGCCCGTACCGGTATCGCCATCCCAAAGAGGACCAGCCATCGTCGTCCCGAATGACGGGAACATGATATTGAAAGCCACGCTGACGCGGGTTTCGTCGCTCATATTCGGGTTGACCGAGTGCAGCAGCCAGGCGGGAAACAGGGCCAGCATCCCCTCGCGCACGTCGAGCGTGATCATGTCCGGGTTAGCGCGATTCTGATCCCTGGCCGGTGGTGCGATCAATCCTGCCTGGGGACGCGGGTCGTGGAAATTGATGCTGTCTGCGCCACGCGCTGTTTTCACATAGTAGGCGCCGCTCAGGTAGTTGTTGGGATGGATGTGCTGCCGATGCGGGAAGCCCTTGTGGCTTACATTTGCCCAGCAGGCAGTTATCTCGAAACGATCGTAAATCAGCGTCATCGATTCGCAGATTTCCCTCACTGCAGAACGAACGACGCCAACCAGGCCTTTTAGTTCAGGGTGTCGGTGGAGATCCTGACTGGTTTGCCATTGACCGGCTCTTGCCAGTTCCGGTCGGGCACTCTGAATCAATTCGAGTCGCGCCAGAATGTCCTTGTTTATGACCTCGAAGGCACTCCGTTTTAGCTGTGTCGCCCAGACGTAGGTGGGGAACAACTTGAGCGTTGCCGACGTCTCTATCGGCCCGCCAGAAATCTCTTTCATGGCATCTCCAAACCGTGGGATGCGGAATCATAGCACCCCACTGGTGCGGTCAGCCGGACTCTCTTTTGCTTGCTGTATTTGCAAAAATGCTTTAAAAATGTCCTCTATCATCATGAAATGACCGGGAAACCGGTGAGGGACCCATGTACGGTCAACACTTCTCTTTATCAGTCGAACCATTCTCTGACAGCTTTGACCCGCGTTTTTTTTATCGTGGTTTCCAGCACGCGGCTGCGCTTGGGTTTCTTGAGAAGGCACTCTCCGGCAGTGAGTCCACGCTGGCTTTGAGCGGGGATGCGGGAACCGGCAAGTCCGCCAGCCTGCGCTATTTTCTTAACGAGAAGCGCAACCGGGTTCGGATGGGCAAGATCGACAAGCTTAGTGATGACCCCGATGTATTCCTGACCGATGTTCTGGCGGCCTTCGGTTTTGGCGCAGTCGATGCGACACATGCCGAATTGCGCAACCTGTTGTGTGTTTTTCTTGTGCAGATCCGTCAGGACAGGCAGAAGGCGATCCTGCAGCTCCACGAGCCCACGACCGTGGTCCCCGAGGTGCTGGATGAGTTGCTTTGGCTTGCGGAAACCGGCTCGCCGGGCGGCACCCTCAAGATCATCATGACGGGTGGCGAGGGGCTCGATCAGATGCTCAGTTCGCCGCGTCTTGCATTGCTGTCGGAGACCGTGAAAAAACGTCATCAGCTCGACCCGCTGACAGCACGGGAGACACACGATTATATTCATTTCCGCCTGACAACAGCTGGGTGTGAAAGACCTGAGGCCCTGGTAACTTCCGAGGCAGGCACTGCCATACACGTGGCGACTGGCGGATTGCCTCGCCTGATCAATCGTCTCACCGGTCGGGCGATGAAGCATGCTGCAACGCTGGGCCAAAATACTTTGAGCGGTGACGTCGTGTGCGAGGCTGCAAAGAGCATTGGGCTCGAGGCGCCGCCAACGAAGGCCGGTGAGAGATGCCGTCTCGAAGTGTTTATGGCCGCAACACCGTTCCTGGAAGTACCGCTGGGGAGTGCCAAGATGCTTGTCGGCAGACATGCATCCAACGACATCTGTTTGCGGGACGGTTCCGTCAGCCGACATCATGCGGCAATCGTCCCCGAAGGGAACGGATGGCTGATTATCGATCTGAACAGCACCAACGGCACGCGGCTAAACGGCGAGGTCATTCGCCAAGCGTACCTGTCAGACTCCGACGAGGTAACGGTGGGCCGATTCCGAATGGTCTATCATGGGCGCGGGATCGATGTGGGCAAAGCCAGTTCGACCGATTTGAGAAGAACGGTGGTTCTCAATTCAGACCGGAAGGCTGGTTAGAACTAACCTTCTTCCAGGACGAGAAATCTCTGTAGTTGAGATGCCATGCGTTTGCATGCCGTATTTTGCGTCGGCGCGATCATCGGGATGGGAATCACCACCGCCGGCATTACCGACATGCCATTGACGTCGGTGGATATCTGGCCGGCCGACGCGACATTCTTGACGTCCCAGATCGATGCCTCGTAATCCGAGTCTTTTTCCCACCACATCAATCCAAAGCAACCCCCCGCGCCGGGTCCCACAGCACAGTTGATCGTGCCACCGCCTTCCAGTGCCTCCGTGGATCCCTCGATCCAGATGATGTAACGCAGACCGGTTTCCCTGATCTTGTCTTCAATCGCCGGATTGGCCAGCAAGCGTGGCAGGTCGGCCGCGCTTTGCGGTGCGGTTCTCGGTTCGAACCACGGATAGAAGGTGTCCCGGAAGAGATTGCCATGCATGACATTGATCGGGTTTTTCCCGCTTGAAAGTCGCTTGTCGATGCAGTCGATGAACTTGGCCTCGGTGTTGTTCCCGTTATAGAAACTGCGCGCAAGTACGGCAACGGTTTCGTTGTCTTCGAGTCCGGTGAGGGTATGTCGGCTTTGCTGGACATTCGCCGTCATGCAACCGCCAAGAATCGCAATCGCGAAGGCACACGATAAAACGCGGAAGCTGGACATTTTGGATAAAAGTGGTGCGTTCATGAATATATCAGCGGTTCCCTAGTATTGTCTCGCCCGGCCGAGACGGCCTCCCCTGCGCCTCACCTCTGCCTGCATGTCCGCTTCTTCTCTCAGCCATTCACGGATCTTTGGCTCATCCTTGAAATACAGCGTCAGGTAGGCGCCGGCATCCCTCATCGCCATTGTCGTCGCCTCGGACAGTGAGTCGTCGGAATTGAACCACTGGTGCCGGCTCTCGCCATATGAACGGACCGGCCAGGATGCAATCAGGCTGCCATCGGGCCGGTACATTTTCATTCTGTAGGTGATCCAGACAGTAAAGGTGTTGCTGCCCCAGTCACCGGGGATCGCGAACTCATAGGTTTCTATTTCGGGTCGGATGATGGCATCCAGTCGTCGTCTCGGGACACCCAGATCCCCCTTTTCGATGTTGCCGTCACTTGGTATCTGGACGGTCTCGGAGAACATGGCCCCGAATACATTATCGAAGAGCCCCACATTGGCCGACCCCATCTGTACGATCCAGTGCTGCTGTCCCGGTATTTCGTCGCGGTGCTCGAAGTTACGAAACTCGTCTCCGTATTGTATGCCGATGGTCAGCGGGATCGCAGTGATGACCGGCACCGGAAAATCGTTTTCCACCGGGGCTGTCGTCGTACATGCGGATACGACCGTCAGCGCAATGCCGACAGCTATCAAACGCTGCATTTGCCGAGTCCGTCTGGTCAGTGCTTGCAAAATCCAAGTCCGGTTAGCCAAAGGGCACCGTACGTGCTCCCCCTGCATTGATATGAGTCGATATCTATCCCGCATGTTCCCCAATATTTCAACAGGATTGGAAAAAGTTCAATTGAAAGGGTCACGGCCCGACGATCTGAATGTCCGTGTCCGCCCTTGTGCGTCCATTCTGATTCAATGTGCCGGACAGGACGAGGCGACGGTGTCTCTTGCCGGGTCCCGCCCTCATGTTAAGCTTCCCGCCGCAGGTCCGGCCAGCAATCTTTCTGGCAAGAAACGGAGACAGTTTTGGAAAAAGTACTTGACGAAAAGCTCGTCGAAATCAAAGAAGCGTTTGCTTTCTTCGACAGGGACAAGGACGGGCTGATCGAATTCGATGAGTTCAGATCGTTGCTCGAAACGGTCAATCCCGACGCGACCGTCAGTCAGGCGGCCGAAGGGTTTTCCATGACGGACACGAACAGCGACGGCTATGTTGACCTTGACGAGTTCATGACCTGGTGGCGAGCCACCTGGTGGGAGTATTGAGCAACTCAAAACTGCGCAAGGTCCCTTGTACTGATATTGCCAGGCAAACTCATGCTTCCGCAGCGGCCTCCCGTCGCGATGCGAGGTCTTGTTGTGTTCGGGGCGGCACGGGCTCGTAGCGGCTGAAGGACATCGAATAGACTCCGGCACCCCCTGTCATGGACTTGAGTTGCGATTGGTAGTCCTGTAACTCTGCCAGCGGCGCTTCGCCATGGACAACAATACGATCCGTACCCAGCGTCGTGTTGCCGAGAATTCGCCCCCGCCTGGAAGACAGGTCTCCGGTCACATTCCCCATCGATTCGGCCGGTATAGTAACGTCGACCTCGACGATGGGCTCGAGAACAATCGGTTTAGCCTGAGACACCGCCTTTTGAAAGGCTTTCTTGCCAGCCGCAACAAATGCGATTTCCTTGGAATCCACCGCATGGGTCTTGCCGTCGTAGACCGTGACGCGCACATCTTCGATCGGGAAACCGGCAATGGTTCCTGATGCCATCGCCTGGCGGACACCTTTTTCCACCGCGGTCACGAACTGGTGTGGAATTGCCCCGCCAACGATCTTGTTTACAAATTCGAAACCGCCGCCACGTTTCATCTTTTCGATTCTGAGGAACACTTCTCCAAACTGGCCGGCGCCGCCAGTCTGTTTCTTGTGGCGATGGTGACCATCGGCATTGCCAGTGATGGTTTCGATATACGGAATGCTGGGTGGGTGGGTCTTCACTTCCACGTGAAATCGCTCTTTCATACGGTTCAATGCAAGCCGAAGGTGCAGATCGCCCATGCCGAGCAGCACCAGTTCATGTGTTGCGCTACGTTGCTCAATCCTGAGACTGGGGTCCTCGGCGGTAAGTCGGTGCAGGGCGTCAGATAATTTCTGTTCCTCACCGCGCTTGCTTGCCTCTATTGCCAGACCCATCATGGGCGGATTGATGGTGGCGTGCCTGATGTGAAAAAGGTCTTCCTCGTGGGAGTCGTGAAGGACCGCGTCGTACTCTATTTCGTCGACTTTTGTCACTGCGCAGATATCACCGGGGCCGGCGGATGGGATTTCGTGTGTTTCCTTGCCCTGGATACGATAAAGATGGGCTACCCTGAACGGCTTTCTGCCATCGCCGATGTAGAGCTGCGTATTCTGTTTGACGGAGCCCTGGTGTACTCGAAAAATTCCCATCCGCCCGATGTAGGGATCGACAAACACCTTGAATACATGAGCGATCACATGCGCATCGGCGTCGGGTTTCAGCTCGACCTCTACTGCATCCGGACCTTAAAAAAAAAGAAAAACCGGCGGATTGCCTTCGGCCGGATCGGGCATCAGCTTGACGAATACATCCAATAGCGCATCGACGCCCGCTCCCGTCTTGGCCGACACGAAACAGACAGGCATCAGGTGGCCCTCACGCAATGCCTGCTCGAAGGCATCGTGGAGTTGTTCCGGCTTCAGTTCCTGTCCGGATTCCAGGTAGATCTCCATCAACTCCTCGTCTACTTCGACGACCTGGTCGATGATCTCCTCGTGTGCTTGTGCGATCGATGAGAAATCGGTCTCACCGCCCTCCGGCGCGAAAAAACAATCGCGAATCTTGCTTCCGCCCTCGGCCGGCAGGTTGACCGGCAGACAACGATGGCCGAAGACGTCCTGTATCTGTGCAAGCAATGCGCCCAGCTTGCCTGGCTCCATGTCGATCTTGTTGACAATGATCATGCGACACAGACCGCTGTCCTTGGCGGCTTTCATTAGCCTGCGTATCCCGCTCTCGATCCCCGTTTGCGCACTCAGGACCAATGCAGCACTCTCGACCGCGGGCAATACGGTGATAGATCTGCCGATGAAATCCGGGTATCCGGGCGTATCCAGCAGGTTGATTCTCGTGCCCTGGTGCTGAAGGTGACAGATGGAAGGATCCAGCGAGTGTCTGAGTTCTTTCTCCTGTGGATCGAAGTCGCTTACCGTGTTTCCGCGTTCGACGGAACCGGCTGATTTGATCGCGCCGGCGGAAAAGAGCAAAGCCTCGGTGAGGGTGGTCTTGCCGGTTCCGGCCGGTCCGACGAGGGCGATATTTCTAACATTGCTGGTTTTGGAATCTGTCACGATAGCGAGCCTTTGACTTGTAGGATGAGGGCAATCGGGATGGACCAAATGCCTGAAGTCCCTTCCCGCAGCGCTTTTTGAATTCGGATCGACTGCCGATGCGGCCGAAAGTTAAGAATAGCACCGTTGCGAACAACGTGTGACTTGCAGCGGCCAGCTTGCAAATGGGCGGGATCGAATCGTGACCGTCCGACCACATCATCATTGACATTAGATACGTAGAATAATAGAATAAACAAACAGTTGTGATGTAAATTTAAGGTTGTGGAACAAACTTAATAATTCTCTGGGATTGAATTGCACCTGTTCGGCACCATATTCGCTGAAGCCTGTCCAAACAATGTATGTAACCCGTTTGATGACTTATGAGCGATACACGAGTACTGACAATTGACGTCGTTTCAGACCTGGTTTCGCCATGGTGTTATCTCGCCATGGGCCGGCTGGAGAGGGCGCTCTCGACTCTGAAGGGCGCCAGTGTCCCCGTCATCCGCTGGCAACCGTTCGAGATTAACCCTGCCATTCCGTCCGCAGGTATGGATGTCGACCGCTATTTGAGCGCTGTGTTTGGCAGTGCCGATATCGCCCGGCAGGTTCTCGACGAGGTGACCAGCGAAGGTGAAGCAGAAGGCATTCACTTCGATTTTTCTCGCGTAAGAAGTGTGCCAAATACCTTGTCTGCGCATCGCTTGATTCTCCTGGCGGAGGAAGAGGATCGTGGCGAACGTATGACACAGACCCTGTTCCAGGGATTTTTCGAGCAAGGCAGGGACATCGGCGATCTCGATGTGCTGGCAGGTCTGGCTGAAGAGGTCGGTCTGGACGCGGATTCAGCCGGCGAGTACCTGGCGGGCGACCGAAATCGGGATACCGTCAGGAGCAGGGAGGCGCAGGCTCGCAGTGTGGGTCTCGTCGGTGTGCCGAGCATTATCGTCAACGGCCATCTGGCCGTGATGGGTGTGCAGGGATCGGACACAATCCTCGCTGCGATCGATCAGGCCCTATTCCATGAATTGTCCGACACGCCCGGCGCCGGCGTCGTGCACTAGGGCCTTGCTCGGGGTCTGACCTAGGCCCCGAGCAGTCCAACGATCCCACCGGTACAGCAGGTGGCCAGTGTCCCGCCAACGATGCTGCGCATGCCGAGGTCGACGATTTCTCTGCGCCGCTCCGGCGCCAGTGTGGACAGCCCCCCGATCATGATCCCGAGGCTGCCAAAATTTGCAAATCCGCACAAGGCATAGGTGAGGATCAGGCGGGTTCTTTCCGAAAGGTCGCCTTCGGGGATCGCCGCCAGTTGCAGATAGGCGAGAAACTCGTTGAGCACTGTCTTGGTGCCAAGAATCGCGCCGGCAGGGACGGCCTCCGCCCATGGGATGCCCATTAGCCACGCGATCGGCGCCATCAGCCAGCCCAGCATGCGTTCCAGGGTGAGCGGCATTCCGGCGGCATCCGGCAACAAGCCGAGCATGCTGTTGACAATCTGCACCAGTGCGATGAGAACCAGCAGCATGGCGATGATGTTCAGATACAGACTCAGGCCGCTGCGCGTACCATCCGTAACTGCGTCCATGGTGCTCGTGTAATGATGCTGAATGCTCGTGATTGCCTGACCTTGTCCGGCATCGCCGGGAATCATGATGCGCGCAAACATGACGGCGGCAGGCGCACTGATGATCGATGCGATAAGCAGGTGGGCCGCGGCGTTTGGCAAGGTGTCGGCGAGAATCGTTGCATACAGTACGAGCATCGTGCCCGCGATCGTGGCCATCCCTCCACACATGACGACGAAGAGATCGGCGCGCGACATCTTGTTCAGGTAGTCCCGGATAAACAGCGGCGCCTCAACCATCCCGACAAATATATTGGCCGCAGTGCCAAGTCCGGCTGCACCGCTGACACCAAATGGGCGTTCAAGAAGACCGGCGAATAACCGCACGATCCGGGGCAGAATCTTCCAGTAGGTCAGTACCGCGGTCAGTGCGCTGACAACAAGTATCAGCGGCAGGACGCGGAAAGCGAGTATCAGGCTGGTGCCGGGTCCGGACTTGGCGAACGGCAACTCCTTGCCGCCGAGATAGCCGAAGACAAAGCCGCTACCCGCGTCCGTCGCCGCCTGCAAACCCACTACGACAGAGTTGATCGCCTCGAAGGACTCACGAACAAACCCGATTTTCAGCAGCATGAGCGCCAGGGCGAACTGCAGGCCCAGACCAGCGACGATTGGTCGAAGCGGCAGGCTGCGCCGGTCTTCACTCAGGACCCATGCGAGAAAGCAAAGGACAAAAAGCCCAAGACCACCCTGCAAGTACTCCGCTAAGTTCAAGGAATCCCCCCTGATTCGTTCTCCGTCATGAAATAGTAGTTGGAGAATTCGCATTTAGCTTTCGCTGGCAAGCCGCTGCTGGCAGCATAGGGACCACCATGCACAGGCGAAATGTCACAACGAGACTACGGCAGAACTTCAGATATCGCTTCAACCGTATGATCGGTCGCGGTTCGGCGGTTCACTATTTCGTGCTTGCGCTGATCGCACTGTCGGTCGTTCTTCTTGGAATCAACGCGTATTTCTTCGGCCTTTTCAGCGCGGCCGCACTCAAAGCGGAGGGGATCGATAACGATCTCGGCGGCGGTTTTCTCGATTCGCTATGGTGGTCGATGAAGCATGTTGTCGATCCGGGCGCTTTCGCGGAAGACTACGGGGCGCCATGGCCGGTGCTGGCCATTTCGCTGGCCTTGTCGGTCATCGGTCTTTCGCTGCTGGGTATTTTTATCGGTTTCATTACCACTTCCGTACAGGGAAGGCTGGAGCAATTGCGCCAGGGCCGCACGGAGGTGATGGAGAGCGGGCACACGCTGATCCTGGGATGGAGCAACAAGATCGGATCGATCCTTGGTTTCCTGGATCAGATTGGCGGGCGACGAGTCGTGGCGATACTTGCACCCAACGACATGGACGACATGGAGTCCCAGCTGCGATTACAGGAAAGCGGACCGTGGCCCAATCTGGATATCCTGTTGCGGACAGGTTCGACCAGCAGCCTGACTGAACTTCAGCGTGTTGGTTTGATGCGTGCGGCCAGCGTCATAAGCCTTGCACATGGGCAGGAGGGGCGGTCGGCGCACGAGACCGATATCGAGACAATCAAGACCTTGATGCTGTTGAGTAGTTTCGACGGCTGGCAGGAGGCAAGGCCGCGGATGGTCGCTGAAATCGCCCAAAAAAGAAACGTGGATATCGCCCGCATCGCAGGCGCCCGCGCCATTCCACTGGTCTCCAGTAGCGAAATTATCAGCAAGGTCATCGTACAGTCCGCAAGACAGCCTGGTATCTCATCGGTCTACGCAGAGTTCTTTTCGCAGGGGGAAATCCGTAGCTTCGTGTTCGCTTGTCCGGAAGCGCTCGACAAGCGATTCGGTGAGGTCGCGCATTGGTTTCCGGACGCCGTGCTGATCGGTGTGGCATGGCACGACGACGCGGGTCGTGCAGTCGCGGCGCTCAACCCGGAACCGGATTATGAGATCGCAGCGGACGAACTCCTGGTGCTGGCAGGCCCGACGGTCAAGCCTGGCTACGACAAAAATTACCAGCTCGGCGACTTTGAATTTAGCGGAGATTCCAGCAAGAAAACACCGCGTCTCGAGAGACTGCTGGTCATCGGCTGGAACGAGAATATCGATGAAATCCTCGGTGAGTTGGACGCCCACTCCAGCACCGATGCGGTCGTCACGGTAGTGGCGGGTCATGATGAAGAGTATGCCCGGGCCTATCTCGAATCCTGTGGTGTTGCCGGGTTCAAGAACATTCGCGTCGAATACCGGCAAGGGAGCTCGATCAATCGAAGCACTGTCGAGCAACTCGCTCTCTCATCCTACGATTGTATTGTCACTCTGGCGGATGATTCCCACGGTGGCGACGATCCCGATACCCGAACGATCATGACCCTGCTTCAGCTTGGCGACGTAGCCACGGAGGGCGATCTGCCGCACGTCGTGTGCGAAATCTATGATGGCGCAAACGAAGAGTTGCTCAGGCAGACAATCGCTGCGGACATTATCGTGAGCCCGGAAATGGCAAGCCTTCAACTGGCCCAGATTTCAAGCGATCTCATGCTGGGGTCGATCTATCGTGAAATTCTGAACGCCGGTGGTATAGAGGTTCACCTGCACCCGGCAGGCCGTTACGTAGAGACGGGGCAATCATGTCGCTTCAGGGACATCGTCTGCGCTGGTCAGAAATTCACGGAAATTGCGATCGGGATTCGCACGGCGGGTAAGAGCCTGCGACTCAATCCGAACAAGGATGAGGTTTTCGAGTTGGCCGCCGACGACGAAGTGGTGGTTCTGGCCCAGCAACTCTATGAATAACGGCATGACCGATCGACTAGAATAAGTTGGTGGGCAGACGCACTGAATACTACCAAGAGTAGAAACAATGTTAAGACAATTAAATAAGCAACTGATATTATTAATTATAGTGTTTCCTGTTTTCACCAATGCCTGGTCAAATGAAGACACGGAATCGAAGCCCGGAGCAGGGCAGGCCGGAGGGGCGAAGGTTATCTACGTGATGACGGATGAGCAGAAGTTGTACGCATGGGAAGGCAACAAGCTCATCTACGAGTTTGACGTCGTCACCGGCAGGCCCGGCAAGGAAACAGAGGTCGGTGTCTATAGGATTTCGCGCAAGTACAAAGAATACACAAGCAAGACTTATGGCAGCGACATGCCCTTCACCATGTTCTTTTCCGAGGATGGGAAAGCGATACATGGCACGCGCATGGCGGCCGTAAGATCTTTTCTTCATGCGTACATCACGGAGCATGTCGGATCCCAGGGATGCGTGGGTCTGGCGGAGGACGATGCAGAGAAGATGTTCGCCTGGACCCCAGCCAACACGCGCATCGTTGTGCTTGAAGAAGAAACTGAGGAATAGCAATCGGAGCCATAGCGATCCTTACTCTTGCCCACGCACCTCATATGCGATCAATAAGAAAATTCAGCGTCCTGTTTCTTGGCATCGCGCTCTTGTGCGCTGCCGGGACACAAGCGGCAGAAAAAGCGGATCTCGTCAGGGTGGTGAAGAGCAAATCGAGGTTGTATCTGGAAAAGGATGGCGAGGTACTTGCATCGTTTCGTGCGACGTTTGGCGCTCAGCCAAAAGGACACAAACAACAGGAGGGCGATGAAAAGACGCCGGAAGGTCGCTATTTCCTGACCTACAAGAATTCGAACAGCGCCTTCTATCGATCGATCGCGGTTTCCTACCCGAATGACGAGGATCGTGAAAAGGCGAGAAAGCTCGGTGTCGATCCGGGTGGCGACATCATGGTCCACGGCCAGGCGAATGGCTGGGAGTGGATCGCCCCGCTGTCACAGTTTGTCAACTGGACGGATGGCTGTATCGGCCTGAGCAACAAGGATATGGACAAGGTGTGGGAGGCTGTCGAACCTGGCATCCCGATTGTCATAGAACCGTAGGTCGTTCCGGTTCTTACTTCATCACCATAGGCGTCAGTTTTTCCGCAACATCCCGATAGCTTTTCCGTTTGTCTTCCGGCATGGCGACAAGGCCGCGCTGACGCAAGTAGCCTGCCGGTCCCCATGCCGCTTCGCTGGTAAACTCCGCCAGGAATTCGACAATGCCTGGATAAGTACCGACATTGGCCTTCTTGACGTAAACAAAGAGCGGTCTCGCCATCAGGTAGCTGCCGTTGGCAATACTCTCATAGTCCGGCCTGATGCCATCGATGGGGATGCTGCGGATGGTGATCTCATTCTGGTCTACGACGCCAAAGCTGGTAATTACGATGGCAGTTGGATCGGCATCGAGCTTGTCGACAGTCAGCTCGTCGTCCTCGCCGATCTCAACGTAGGCGCCGTCGTCACGGAATGAGCGACAGGTTGATTTGTAGAGCCACAGATCGTCGTCCTCAAGGGCCAGGATCTGCTCGAATGTCCGACAGCCTTCTTCCATCGCCAGGCGCGAGAAGACATGTCTCGTGCCCGATCCTTTCGCTGGACCCCAGACCTTGATGGGCATGTCGGGCAACGACGGGCGGATGTCTTTCCATGTCTTGTAGGGATTGTCGATGTACGGCTCGCCGCCTTCCGGGCCCGGTACTGTTTTCGCCAGCGCGAGATAGAGATCACGCCGCGTCAGGTCGATGAACACGGCGTCTTTTGCGTGAGCCATCACGATGCCGTCATAGCCAATCTTTATTTCGACGATGTCGGTGACACCGTTCTTCTGGCAATTGTCGTATTCCGACTCGCGCATCGGTCGTGACGCATACGCGATGTCTGGATCGAGTGGGTCGGTTCCCATGCAAAAAAGCATCAGACCACCGCCGGATCCCGATGGCTGAAACATGGGGGTCTCCATGCCGCTTGTCCTTACGAAGCGCTCGACGACCATCTCCGAAAATGGTGCGATGGTCGTCGAACCGACGATAATCATGTAGTCCCTGTGATTCTGCGCATACCCGTTGGCGAATATTGCGAGCAGGAAACAGAAAGAAAGCACAGGTTTGGCCAAAACACTCTTGTTCATAATGTTTGCGTCCATTCCAGATCGGATCATTGTTGCACCACGATCATAGTAACCGGATACGCCAACAATCGCGCGCCAGTGCCGATTGCTATAGAGTGCGTCGTTTCTGCGCCCCGGTCGATCGCGGACGGCGATTGGCATTGAATTGGCCTGTTCCCAAGTGTCAGACGAAAAACCAGCATCGACAACACAATCAGCCGACACACCGGCCAGGCGCCACAAGTGGTGGCTTATTCCCGTGTTTGCGATTATCACGATCGCCATCCTGGTCTCGGTGCCTGCACCGATCGCGGTGCGCTGGTACCTGGAAGACTGGCTGACAAGCCAGGGCGCCGAAAAGGTCGTGATCAAGGACGTCCGTGTCAATGTGTTCGCCGGCCGCGCCGCTGTCAGCGATCTCAGTTTTTTTGTCGATGGCCGCAAGCAGGCAATCGGCACGCTGACGGCGAACATCAGATGGATGTCGTTGCCGCGAAAACGCCTGCATTTTTCATCGATACGCCTTGATGATGCCGAAACGACTGCCAAGTATTCCGATGCGGGTGGATTGGTTCTGGCGTCAATCGCTCTCGAGGCGCACGAAACGGTCGAGGACATCGGGGATTTCAAGGAAAAGTCGGACTGGCAATTCGGTGTCGACCTGCTCGAAGTCTCGAACATGAATGTCTTCGATCGGGATCAGTTCCTGATCCAGGGAGCGAAGGACTCCAATTTCGTCAAGATTGAGAAGGGGCATATTGAGAACCTCCTGACTTGGGAGCCTGATGAAAAAATCTCAATCGATGCCCACTTCAGCAGCGGCGATCAGCATCTGTATGTAAAGGGTACCGGGACACCCTTTCGGACGCCGTCCGTGCTCGATCTTTCGCTGGAAATGCGGGACCTCCAAATCTCTGGGTTCGCGACTAGCCTGGAGCTGATTGGGATTTCACCTCGCTCGGGTGTGGTGAATGGGAAACAGGATCTTGTGGCGACAGTGGGCGAAGCAGACGGCGGTTTCAAGATTGACTTAGGCGGTACACTGGCGATCAGGGAAACGGATTTTTCAATTTTCGAAAATGGACTCAAGGCGCAGGAATGTACCTGGCAGGGTGTAGTCAATGTCGACGCCGAAGAGGACAGTCTCTCGATCGCTGGCAAGGGCGTACTGGCATTGGCCGGTGCCGAGTCAGCACTGCAGTCGGATATGGGCGTGATTGGCGCCGCTAGTTTGGGTTGGGATGGCGAATTCAATTACGTAAGTAGCGATAGCCGTGACACAGTGACCGGCCAGGGCACACTCGATGGCAGTCAGGTCACCTTCCGGCGTGATATCGGTGACGCCATAGGGGAGGCCGCGAACACATCTCTGCAATTTGCGGCAGACAGTCTGGAATCGTCGTCGTCCGGTTGGACAATCGCCGCCGCGACAGAGGACATTGACTTTGATTGGGCAGGGGACATCAAGCTCGCTGCAGCCTCTGTTGAGTGGGATGATTACACGGCAAACTCTAAGAAATTTACCTGGAGTGGGGACGCGGGCATTGCCACGACGGTCGATTCGATGAGCATCCACCTCAAGGGGGCGCTCACGGGAGAATCGACCCAGGTCGAAGGATTGCCAAACAATTATTCTCTTGGTATCCAGGCGATCAACTGGCAGGGCATCGCCGATATCGTCGAAGGCGACCGCTGGTCGGGGTCGGTCTCCGGTGATGCGACTATCGGGGCGCTTGGCATGACACGCGGTGGTGCTGATCAGCCGACGCTGACAGTGAAATCAGCGATGGGTACTTTTGATCCCACAGACACAGCAGGCATCGGCGGTCTCAAGAACGTTACTCTTGACGACCTCCGGTTGTTGCATCGTGAGGGGGTTGAAGGTCCGCCCGAGGTGCTTTCGGTGCCGAAAGCCGAAGTCGATCGCATCGAACTGTCGGAGCGTGGTGTGGCAATCGGTAACGTTGTGTTGAGGGATCTCGTTGCCTGGCTTGAGATTGATGAAGAGGGCACGGTCGAGTATAGAATGCTACTGGATCGCGAGCGGAATCCGGATGCTCTGGCAGAGCGTGCCGCACGAAGGGATTCGGCAGCGCAACCCGATGGAGATCCAAAGCAGGTGATCGATTCCGGCACGAGCACCGGGATCAGCATTGCCAGCATTAAGACGGCAGGTGATACAAAGCTCGATTTCCGCTCGCGGACGGTCAAACCCATCGTCAATGTCACGGTATCGCCGCTGAATCTGACTCTGGGCAAACTCGACACCAGGCATCCGGATCAACCCACGCCAATGAAACTGGACCTGGCGGTGGGCAAGTACACCACCGGTGCTTTTGACGGATCCATCAGCCCGCTGGGCGACTTTCTTTCGCTCAACGGCGAAGCGACAGTTAGCGATATGGATATCGTTTTGTTCGGTGGCTATGTTCGTCGCGGTACCGGCTATGCGGTTCAGAGTGGGACACTCGGGGCGGAGATCGATGTGAAGCTGGTCAACGACATCGTTGATTCGACAGCAAATCTGACCATCCGGCATTTGCAACTAAGACCACTGGATGCGGACGAAGAAGACCCTCTGGCTGAAGATCTCGGTATCAGTCTGAGCGCGGCGCTCGCATTATTGGAAGACAAGAACGAGACGATCCACCTGGAGGTACCCATCGAGGGTGACCTGGCCGAGCTCAGCACGGGTTTTGGCGACGCCTTCAGGCAGGTCATGCAAAAAGGAATTGTGACCGGTATCCGGACCGCGGCAACGACCGTGTTCGCCCCGTTGTGGCCGGTACTGGCCGTCCAGAAATTGTGGGAGAAAGGGCGGCAGCTACACTTCAGGCCGGTAATTTTTGAACCGGGAAACGCCGAGATGACTCCAGGTCAATCCGACTACCTGCAAGAGATGGCAAAAATCGTGGACCGTCGACACAAGGTCAATCTGTCCATTTGCGGTATCGCGACCAAAAAAGACAAGGCGACACTTTTTCCTGAGGCGATCGATGGTGCTCTTAGTGGCGGGAACATAACCGCCCTGGAGCGTCTCGAGTCGCAACGCCAGGAATTGATAAAGGATCGGCTGGTGGAACTAGGAGTCGACGCAGAGCGCGTGGTGATGTGCACGTCGAGATTTGAAAAAGGAAGAGATGGCGAGCCTCGGGTAGAGATCGGCTCCTGATCGTCATGACAACAAGATAAAAAAGAACTATTGGAGGATGCCTGCCGTGCAAAAAAAAGAGGGTCTGAGCCCCGATGCGTTTGTAAAACTACCGGAAGGACAGCGCTACACTCCATACGTTGAAGACGGAGAATCGCTGGCCGAGTTCACTTTCAAGGCGGTCGGGCTTGGCATCCTCTTCGGGATCATTTTCGGTGCAGCCAATGCCTACCTCGGGCTGCGAGCCGGACTCACCATCAGCACCTCGATCCCGGTCGCCGTCATGACGGTCGCGGCATTCAGGGCGCTACGCACTTTCGGCCACGACGGAACGATCCTGGAGGCGAATCTCTCGCAGACGGTTGGCTCCGCATCAAGCTCGGTCGCCAGCGGCGTGATCTTCACACTGCCGGCGTTGTTCCTGTGGGGAGTCGCCCCTGGGCTGCTCCAGATGACAGCCCTGGCGATGGCCGGTGGGCTGATCGGCGTGTTCTTCATGATCCCCCTGCGTCGCTATCTGATCGTTCGAGAGCACGGGGTATTGCCTTATCCTGAGGGAACAGCTTGTGCTGAAGTGCTCGTCGCAAGCGATGTGGGCGGTAGCCGCGCCGTGCACGTTATCCATGGACTGATCGCGGGTGCCGGATTCAAGTTCCTGACGTCGTGGATTAATGTGATCCCGTCCCACATCAGCACGAAGTTGCCGTTTCTCAGAAAAGGCGAACTCGGCCTGGATGTATCGGCGGCGCTTTTCGGCGTCGGTTACATACTCGGCCCGCGGGTGGCAACGATCATGGTCGGGGGAGGGCTTTTGTCCTGGCTGGTGATCATCCCGGCGATTGACTGGTGGGGTGCGGCAAGGGCCATTCCCCTGTTTCCGGAAACAAGCCTCCTTATCGCAGACATGAGTCCCAGCCAGATCTGGACGCGCTATGTTCGTTACATCGGCGCAGGTGCCGTTGCGACCGCCGGCATCATCACCCTGGTCAGGAGTCTTCCCGTCATGATCCAGAGCTTCCGGATCGGTGCGAGCGAGATCAAGGGCCGGGTAGATGAGGGCCAGTCGACGGATGTGCCGCGCACAAGTAGAGATTTGCCACTGAAATGGGTTGCAACAGGCATCGTGGTCATCGTCGCGTTTCTTGCTTTCGTCCCTGTCGCTTTCGAGTCTCTCGGCAGCGTTGGTCCGCGTCTGATCGCGGCGATTTGCGTGGTCGTGTTCTCTTTCTTCTTCGTCACGGTCGCTGCGCGAATCGTCGGCATGGTCGGTGTCACGAGCAACCCGACCAGCGGTATGACGATCGCCGCCCTGCTCGGTACTTCAGGTGTATTTCTCGTCATGGGATGGACCGATATGGCGGGCAAGGCCGCCGCCCTCACAGTTGGTTGTGTCGTTGCCATCGCAGTCTCGATTGCAGGGGACACGTCCCAAGACCTGAAGACGGGCTGGCTGGTTGGCGCGACACCGCGACGCCAGCAGATAGGGGAACTCATCGGCGTGCTGACATCGGCGACTTTTGTCTGTTTGTCCATGCTCCTGCTGGCAAAGGCATTCGGCTTTGGCAGCGAGGAATTGCCGGCGCCCCAGGCGACGCTCATGAAGCTGGTGATCGACGGTGTCCTGGATCAGTCATTGCCGTGGAATCTGGTCGCCTTGTGTATCGGGATTGCCGTGGTTTGCGAGCTGTTTCGAATACCGTCCCTTGCATTCGCCGTTGGCGTGTATTTGCCGGTTTCCACCATGACGCCGCTTTTCGTCGGCGGTCTTATCAGGTGGTGGATGGAGCGCGGCGCAAACGATGAGGAGACGGTGCAAGGCCGCAGGGAAAGGGGGATCCTGTTGGGCAGTGGCTTTGTCGGCGGCGAAGGACTGCTTGGCGTCGCGATCGCCGCGGCCGCAATCATGCTCGGGCGGAGACCGGATGGCATAGGCACCGATTGGCTGGGTTCACCCGCGATGGTTGGACTGGCCGGGCTGGTCGCCTTTTTATTGCTGGCATCCTGGTTTTTTCGACAGACGAGGGGTCCGCGAGCCTGATCGGATTCCTTGTCGTTTCAGCTGTCGGGGGCGTATTCGCGTTTGCCGCGACGGTCGTCTTCGGGATCCCCTCGT
>PVMK01114818.1_pt1 | contig 27413 bp, 23 predicted proteins | sample 1853481 | NCBI WGS metagenome assembly PVMK01 (sample SAMN08533507, study PRJNA380276) | Marine sediment metagenome, whole genome shotgun sequencing project. | reverse complement strand
TTCGCTTCAGCACAAGAACCACTGATTGGTGAAGAATCTTATGCGGGTGGGGCGTATCTTGGGGCTGGGAGGATGCATACAGCCAGCCTTTACGTGCAAGATATCCTTCGTTGGGTGCTGATTGGCTTGATTTTGCTTGGAGCCCTTTTGAAGTTATTTGGTGTCCTGTGAGAAATCCGTTATATCCCGCTATTGCGATTGGCGCTGGATTGGTTGTCCTTCTAGGATATTTCCTGCAGATTGACCTGTTGATCAATGTCAGGATCACGTTCCTTGAGTGGGCGACGATCCTGGTCGGAATCGCATTATTGGTTGGTGTGGTCAACCTGTTTATTGTTCACTGGCACAAAGCCACCAGCGAACATCCCAATCGCTTCAACAGCATTGCGTTATTAGTGGGATTAATACTGACTCTATTGATCGTTGGATATCTTGGTCCGACTGATCCAGTCTCGTTATGGATTTTCAATTACATCCAAATCCCAATTGAAGCAAGCCTGATGGCCATACTGTCAATTGTGCTGATTTATGCTGGCGTTCGCTTACTGCGGCGAAAACCAAATTTGCTTACGATTGTATTTATCGCTACTGCAGTCGTGATCCTCTTGATGTCTGGTCCCCTGTTCGGGATTGATATCCCTGGCCTGGCCGAATTGCGAATCTGGATTGGTAAAGTGCCCGCTGTGGCTGGCGCGCGGGGAATTTTATTGGGAATATCAATGGGAATTATTGCCGCTGGTCTGCGAATTCTGATGGGCGCCGACCGGCCCTATGGGGAAAATTAGTGGACGAGATTAATTGCCCGTTGTGCGGGAAGCCAAACCCGGTTGAGAATAAATATTGCGAATTCTGCCTGGGTTACTTGGACCCACAGGAGAGTAAGCCTACAGAACCAGTATCTTCTGATGACGAAGGTAACCAGGATGGTTTAGGGGCACATAGCTCAGATGCGGAAACCCCAGATTGGTTGAGCAGCATCCAGGGATCAGCAGCTTCCGAAGAAGATCCAGAAGGAGACCAGGGTTTGGGTTTGGAACTGCCTGCTGCTGACACTTATGACTGGATGCCGGGCAGCTCTGGAACAGAAGCCTCGATCCAAGATGAGAGCTCGCCGGTTTCCCCATTTGTAGGGGATGGAGAAAGCGATGATTCCGGAGATATTCCTACATGGTTGAATGATGCCTTGATCGAAGAAAGTTCCCTGGAAAACCAGGAAATTGAAGAACCACTTGAAATTTCCCAGGATCAGGTGCAGCAAGAAGATCAGAGAAAAGGACATGAAGCTTCCGGCAGCCGGGAAAGTGCTGGTCCGCTGGCAGGATTGTCAGGGGTATTGTCAGCAGAACCAGGCATTGGCAACATCCGCAAACCGGGTGCATATTCAACGAATATCAGGGTATCCGAAAGCCAGCAAGAACATGTTGAACTACTGCGAAGCCTGTTAGAAGATGAAGGTCAACCTAAACCACTGCCAAGGAAGAGCCCAATATCCCAACAGCACGTTCTGCGTTGGGTAATAGCGATTGTTTTATTGCTGGCCATTTTTTGGTCCATACTGCTATCAGATGATCAGCTTGCACTGCCTGTGTACGATGAGGGCAGCGCCGAAGTTAATCGCCTGATCAACCAATTGCCTGAGAACGCCCGCGTGCTGGTTGGTTTTGATTATGAACCCGGCCTAGTAGATGAACTGGATACCGCTGCTGCACCGGTTTTTAATCACTTGATGAACCAGGGAGCCTTGTTCACCTTGATATCCACCTCTACGAATGGCCCTATCCTGGCAGAACGGTTCCTCCAGGCGGACATACTAGAAAATGAATACATTACTGGCCTGGATTACATCAACCTGGGATACATCCCGGGAGGCGCAGCTGGATTGATAAGCTTTATTGAAAACCCCTCGGGAACGACGCCGTCTTCGATTGATGGGTTTGTAGTGTGGGACACTGAAATAGGCGAGGAGCTACCACCCGTTGTTGGAATCAACCAGATCGGAGACTACGAAATGGTCGTTCTGCTGGTAGATGATCCAGACTTAGCCCGCATATGGATAGAACAACTTACCCCAATTATCACAAACCCCCAGACCTTAACCAGCCTGGTATTGATCACCAGTGCACAGCTTGAGCCGGTTGTTCGCCCCTATTATGAAAGTATTCCCCAACCAGTAAATGGATTGGTGGTTGGATTAAGAGGTGGTGCAGCCTATTCACGCTTGATCGGGGGTGACCAGCTGCCAGGAAAATTCTGGGATGCGTATGGAATGGGGACTTTCATTGCAGCCTTATTAATCCTGGTGGGCGGCCTGGCTTATTATGTGGTCCCTGAATTATCCCGCACAGTCCGGGGTGAAGAGAAGGTGGATTGATGGGTTGGGCGGACTGGATTGGTGCTTTGTTCGGATTTGTGCTGACCTTACTGGTGTTCAGCTATCTCGTTGGGGACAACCCTCTCTTCCGCATTACCCTGCATCTATTCATCGGAGTATCAGCGGGTTTTGCAGCTACAGTCGTGATTTACAGCGTGATATTCCCACGCATGTTCGTACCGCTAGTTTACGGTCAAGGGAGTGAACAAATCCTGGCACTGGTTCCGATCGTTCTTGCCGGACTGCTGGTTACCAAAATATCACCGCGCTTAGCTTTCATCGGGAATTTACCCATGGCATACATCGTGGGAGTGAGCGCAGCGGCTGCAATTGGTGGTGCTGTGTTGGGGACATTGATTCCCCAGACTTTAGCCTCGATGAATTTGCTGGATGCGCAAGCAAGCCAGGCATTTGATGCGGATCTGGGATTGCGATTGGTCAACGGGATCGTAATCTTAATTGGGACGTTAACTACCCTGGCATATTTTCAGTTCAGCAGCCTTTCTAACCTCACCGAAAAAACTCAATTGCAAACCTGGATTGAGGCACTGGGACAAATAGGACAGGTATTTGTGGCGATCACATTTGGTTTTCTCTTCGCAGGTGTATTCAGCGCTGCATTGACAGCTTTAATTGGCCGTGTTTTGTTTGCGGTTGACTTTATCCGATCGATCATAGATCTCATCATATAACAGGTGTTGGAGTAGATGGAACCTACCAATCATTCCGGTTCATCCTTGCTTGCGATTGAAGTTGGTGAGATAAACACCCGCGCGGTAATTTTTGACGTGGTGGAAGGACGCTACCGGTTTCTCGCTGTCGGAACGGCCCGAACGACTGCTACTGCTCCGTTCAACCATATTGGTGAAGGAGTTTTGAGAGCGATAAACGATTTGGAACAAATCACCGATCGAGAATTGATCGGTGATGATGACCGGTTGATCATCCCCAGCAAAATGGATGGGTCCGGGATTGATTTGTTTGTGGCAACTATATCGGCAGGTCCACCTTTACGGGTTATCGCGGTTGGTTTGCTGGATGATATCTCGCTAGCAAGTGCCCAGCGGTTGACATCCACCATCAATGCCCAGGTGATAGGAACGCTTGGGTTGAATGACCGCAAAAAGCCGGAAGAACGCCTGGATACGATCTTGAGCTTACGCCCGGATTTAATCGTAGTTGCAGGTGGAACAGAGAATGGGGCCACCAATTCGGTCATCCGGATGCTTGAATCGGTTGGCCTGGCATGTTCGCTGATGCCCAAGGACCAGCGTCCTGAAATCCTGTTTGTGGGCAACCAGGCGCTTAATCCTGAGGTAGAGAAAAGACTGGGCACCCTGACGAACTATTATTTTGCTCCCAATGTGCGCCCCAGCCTCGAGGTAGAACAAATTTCTCCTGCCCAGCACCAAATGGTTGATATTTTCCGCTCAATTCGTGCCGTGCGCTTACCCGGGGTAAGCGATTTGAATGAATGGGCTGGAATGGGACTAATTCCGACATCTAGTGCATTCGGCAGAATGGTCCAGTTTCTCAGTAAGGTCTATGATCCAGGAAAAGGAGTCCTGGGTATCGATGTGGGTGCTTCCGCCACAACCATTGCAGCTGCTTTTGATGGGGAATTACAGTTAGGAGTTTACCCTGAGTTTGGATTGGGACGCAGAGCCAGTGGTTTGCTGGAAAATTCCCATATCAATGAAATTCAGCGCTGGATCCCAATGGAAGTTAGTCCGGATTACATCCGAGATTATATTTTTAATAAGCAAATCTATCCTGCCAGTTTACCTGTCTCAGCTGAAGACCTGGCGATCGAACAGGCGCTTGCCCGCCAGGCAATACGCAAGGCACTAGCAGCTGCGCAGAGCGGGTTTTCAAAGAAAATTGGTCGCTCGGGGTCCGGTATGCTGCCCTGGTTTGAGCCGATCCTGGCAACCGGAAGTGTGCTTAATAAAGCGCCATCCGTTGGGCACAGTCTGCTGACCTTGCTGGATGCGGTCCAACCAACCAGTATCACTACATTTGTGTTGGATCAGCACAACCTGGCTGCGCCTCTTGGGGCAGCAGCTGCAATCAACCCGTATTTATCCGTTCAGGTGCTTGAATCCAGCGCTTTTCTAAGCCTGGCTACAGTGATAACTCCGATAGCCAGGGTTCGTCCTGGGACCCCAATCCTGAGGCTGAAAGTAACTTACGAATCTGGAGATGAAACCAGCCTGGATATCAAACAAGGGACACTTGAAGCGCTTCCAATTCCTATGGGAGAAGCCGCAAGATTACGCCTGCAGCCGCTTCATAGATCCGATGTTGGTATGGGTGGCCCTGGGCGGGGTGGCAGTGTGCGGGTAGTGGGTGGAAATTTAGGTGTAGTGATCGATGCACGCGGGCGTCCCACCCCATTACCAAAGGATCCGACCCGCAGGCAGGACCTGTATAAGAAATGGCTGTGGACATTAGGTGGTTAAATATTCGTTTATTGGAACTGTTCTTGCAACCTTTGTTTCTAGTATTTCTGAAATTTGTTAATCATATGGATGGCGTCAGCATAAAATGTTAGCACCCGTAGTACATGTCTTACCCATGACCAGGATTCGCCGGCACCGCCTGCTACCAATTACAGGCCGTGTGTTGGTGCGCAAGAGCCAGATGGTTTCAGCTGTCGATGTAATAGGTGAAGCCAACCAGAACCCAAAGCATGTATTGCTGGATATCGCGCGTGGATTGGGGGTTAGCATTAACGAAGCAGATCAACTTCTTCAACGAGAAGCAGGTGATGTGATTGAAGAAGGGGATGTCCTCGCGGGACCAGTGGGATGGGGAAAACGTGTCGTAAGAGCGCCAGGTTCTGGCAAAATCATATTAACCGGGCGTGGGAAATTGCTGCTGGAGGAGGAATCAGCTCCCCAGCAAGTACTGGCTGGTTTACCCGGGGAAGTGATTTCCTTGATCCCTGGCCGTGGAGCAGTAGTTGAGTCGATCGGCGCCCTGGTTCAGGGTGTATGGGGTAATGGGGGCATTAATTTTGGGCTGCTGAGGGTATTGATCAAGAAAGTGGAGGATATTCTGTCTGTCGAGCAGATCGATATCGATCTGAGGGGATCGGTTGTCTTTGGTGGCTATTGCAGTGACGAGCAGGTGCTGCGTGTAGCAGCTGAACTGCCGCTAAAAGGCCTAATTCTCTCCAGCATGTCGGCATCATTAATCCCAGTCGCCCAGGATATTCCATTACCCATAGTGGTGGTTGAAGGTTTTGGGCTCCAACCGATCAATTCTGCAGCTTTCAACCTGCTGGTAACCAGCGACCGGCGTGAGATTGCCGTTAACGCAGAAGAATCAGATCCATATACCGGTCAACGACCGGAGGTATTCATTTCGCTGCCGGTCAACCAGATGGTGCACGAGCCAAAAGATGCTACGATTTTCTCACCAGGTCAGAAGGTACGGGTCACCCGGGCCCCATATCAATCTCAGATTGGTACCCTGATGAGCCTGAAACCTGGATTGGACGTGCTGCCTAATGGAATTAAAGCCAAATCGGCTGAAGTTGAGTTAGAGAGCAGTATTAGAGTAAAATTACCTCTGGTAAACCTCGAGGTTTTAGAGTAAAAATGGGTAGATGGAAATACATTGGATAATGTGAGACATCGGAGGAGAATGGGCTATGGCTTTTGAAGATATGGATCTTGATGATAACGAATTTGATTTAGAAGACGACGATTCATCTAGCCCAGATGAATCAGGAAACCGCACATTTTATATTGTGGCGGGAGTAATCGGCGGAGTGATGCTGCTGTCCCTGATCTGCCTGGCGCTTTATGCGCTTGTTTATGCACCAGGACGGCGTGATCAGCAAGCAACAGAAAGTGCAGCCCTTCATGCGCAGAACACCCAGGTGGCTCAAGCTGCGTTAGAGACAGGCCTGGCAGCAAAATTTACCGCTACACCGACACGAACCCCGATTCCAGCCACGCAAACAGCCAGCCCATCACCAACGCTGGTGATTGCAGCTCCCTCCCAGACACAAGGTCAGGTGACCCCGACCATCGATCGAACTGCTACTGTCTCTGCTTTGTTAACCGAAGCTGCCTCGGGTAGAGAAACGCCAACACCTACACCTTCAAGCCTGCCGGATACTGGATTTGCAGAAGATGTCGGTATACCTGCTATGGTTGGCCTGGCGCTGCTGTTAGTGGTTATAATTTTCCTGGCACGCCGGCTGCGAACTGCAACCTGATAATACAGGCATGGAGGATGCAAGTTTTTCTGCATCCTCCATGTTTTGATCTATAACCGCGAAAGATTAAGTTTATTCAGGTTGTTCCAGAAGCTACTTTTTCTCCGAAATCGAGCAGGTTTTGAACCGTCTCCGGGCTGCGACCCTCCGCATACACACGAAGTACAGGTTCCGTTCCTGAAGGCCGGATCAACAACCAGGAATCGTCCTCCAGAATATACTTGACACCATCAACTGATTGAACTTCAACCACCGCATCGCCTCCGATGTGCAGTGGTTTTTCTTCTGTCAGCTTGCGGGTCATCTGTGTTTTGGATATTGGTTGGCTCAACCTGAGATCAGTGCGCTGATAATGCACCGGTCCATACTTTGCTACCAGATCTTGAACCAATTCATAAAGAGAAACATCCAGCTTGGATACCATCTCTATCAACAATAACGCCATGAGAGAGCCATCGCCTTCTGGAATATGGCCCTGGAATGAGATGCCTCCTGATTCCTCACCGCCGATCAGGATGTCTTCCTTGAGCATATGCTCAGCGATGTAATTGAACCCGACCGGTGTTTCATATACCGGTAAATTGTGCTCCTTGGCGATACGGTCGATCATACGGGTTGTGGATACAGTGCGCACCGCTGGGCCCCGTAAACCACGCTGCTCTATTAAATAGCGCATGGATAAAGCCATGATCTTATGGGGATCGATGAAATTTCCCCGCTCATCCATAGCCCCGATGCGATCAGCATCCCCATCGGTCGCCAAACCGATATCTCCCATTCCGGTACCGATTGCACCTGCCAGGGCACCCAGGTAGCGCTCGATGGGTTCAGGGTGAACGCCACCGAAGCCAGGGTTCATATCCTCGCGGATCTCGCGCACTTCACACCCGGTTCCTTTAAGTACGCCCTTGATAATGCCTCTTCCGGAACCATACATAGAATCGACAACTACCCGTTGAGGATTATCAGCGATGGCATCGAAATCGATCAACTTGCGCAGGTGTTCATAATACGCCGGAAGGGGATTGAAGCGCTGTAGCAGACCTGCGCTTCTCGCCTGCTGGTAATCCATCATATTTGGGCCACGACCGCGTTCTTCATTGTCATTGAGGTAAACTTCGACCCGCCGGCATTGTTCCTGGAGGGCAGACCCACCATAGGAAGCTTTCAATTTAACGCCATTGTAGCGGGGAGCATTATGAGAAGCAGTGATCACAATCCCGGCGATCGCGCCTATATCTTTCACGGTGAATGAAACTGCGGGAGTAGGAGCATCACCTTGGGTGAGGTAAACTTTATACCCATTTCCAGCCAGGACTCGTCCGACCTCACCCGCATAACGGTCAGAAAGAAAACGCGTATCAAATCCGACGACCATCTTTTTGGGATCGATCGATTTTCCCGGCGGCGTATCCTCATTCCATGCATCAGACTTGATCGCATCAGCAATCGCCTGGGTGACCAGGCGCAGATTGTGGAAGGTGAACGTATCAGAGATTACGGCCCGCCAACCATCGGTACCAAAGTGAATTGGCATTTGTTGTTTACCTTTCGGTGGAAGAATTTTATGGATTCTAACACCTCTTGGTCTAATTCCCCGATTTTTTCGGATCATGCTAAAATGAGTCTATGACCCCCCAGGAAGATAATAAGCTACCTCTCCTCTCCCAGGTCGAGGTCTTCCAAGATCTGAGCGAGGAACAGCTGGCTGAAATTGCACCCAGGTTCGCGGTCATAAACCTTGAACCCTGGCAGCGGCTATTTTCTGATCGTGACGCGATGGAGGATTTTTATATCGTCCAATCAGGAAAAGTTTTCATCAATCAAGGCGAGGGGGATGAACAGCATGATCCCATCGGTCCCGGAGGTCATTTCATCGAAGAAAATTACCTTTATGATCATCCCCCCGGGTCATTCATCACCAGCGACCAAGCGACAGAACTGCTGCATATCGATGAAATTGATTATTATCAGTTATTCATGGATTTTCCCGAGATTAAACCTCGCTTGGCGCGCAGCCCAGAGAGCCAGCAGCTGGTTAGATCGGGAAAGTTTTCCTGGGTTGGTGAAAATGAATTGGTCGCTTATGTGGCCAGAAAACATGAAGCGATATTCATTTTCAGTTTGATCGGACCAGTCATCATAAGCCTGGTTGCCTTAACAATTATCTTTGCGGTATCTGCTGCCAGCACTTCAGATACTATTTGGACGACAGGCGCGGTGTGTTCGATGGTTCTCGCTCTTGGAGCAATATTGTGGGGAATATGGAACTGGATCGATTGGGGAAATGATTACTATATCACCACCAACCAGCGTGTGGTTTGGGTTGAAAAAGTGATCTGGCTTTACGAGAGCAGGGATGAAGCTCCCCTGACGACGATTTTGGCAGTCAATACAACCAGTACTTTATTGGGTCGCATCTTCCATTATGGCAATCTGGTCATAAAGACATTCACAGGCGAAATCATCTTTCGCAATTTGAAAGATCCCCAGGGTATGGTCAAATTCATCAACGAGTACAGGGAATTATTACAAAAAGGATCAGCGCGCCGGGATAAAAAGGAGATCGATCACGAATTACGCAGCCGTTTGGGATGGGAAGAAGGTGCGGAATCCGGCTCGGCGGGCGGGGAGCCAAGCGAGGGTAAATCAGGTGATGAGGTAGAGCAAAAAGCCAATTTCTGGTATCGATCTTTTGGGCATATCTTTACCATGCGCTTTGAAGAAGGATACGTGATCACGTACCGCAAATATTGGCCAACCTTATTTGGAAAAATATGGCTGCCGACTTTATTGATATTTATCACGTTCATAGTGATGGGAATCATCATCAATTTCTTCCTCCAGGGACAGTCAACAGCTCAAACAGCTGAAATTTTATTAGCTCTTTGTGCGGCTTTTATCCTGCTGGTCCTGGTCCCATGGTGGTTGTACCGCTATATTGACTGGCGTAATGATATTTACCAGGTGACTGACAAGTTTATCTTTGACATTGAGCGTAGACCATTGGGAACAGAAGTAAAGAAAGCCGCGCCTCTCGAAAACATCCTCAGTTTAGAGCATGAAAGGGTTGGTTTCTTTGGTTATATGTTCAATTATGGGTTGGTGACGATCAACGTTGGCGAGACCCAGTTCGTCTTCAGAAACGTGCACGATCCTGCACGCATCCAACAAGACATATTTAACCGCATCCACTCACTGCAGCGACATAAAGAGAAAGTTGACGCCTTGAAACAAAGGCAGCGCTTTGTGGATGTGATCGAGGTTTACCACGAAAACGCTGATGAAGTTGACGAGGACGACTATTTTGACGATTACGACGATGATTTCGAGGTAGAATTAGGGCCTGATGGCTATCCGTGAAGTCATAACCGTACCTCATGAAACCTTGCGCCGCAAAGCACGCAAGGTGACTTCTTATGGGGCGGAGCTGCAAACCCTGATTGATGATATGGTGGAAACGATGCGTGTCGCACCAGGTGTTGGTTTGGCAGCGCCTCAAGTGAATGTTCCACTTCGAGTGATGCTGGTTGAATTCGCTGAAAGCGAGGAAGATGAGGAAGATGAGGAAGTAACCCCTGAACTGTATATTTGCGTGAACCCGAAAATTACCCCTACATCAGCTGAAGAGGAGATAGGAACGGAAGGCTGCTTGTCTATTCCAGGAATTGTGGGTGATGTCAGCCGGCCGGTAGCCGTGACTATCAAATGTCAAAACCGCCACGGGCAGCCTATGAAAATAAAAGCCTCCGGATGGTTGGCACGCATATTCCAACACGAGGTGGATCACCTTAATGGCGTTTTGTTCGTCGACCTGGCTGAGAAAGTTTGGGCTATCGAGGGTGAAACAACACAAATTGCTCCAGCTGATTGAAACCAGCCTGGTAAACCCGAAAATCACATGCCACGGTGCTGAAACCTCCGTGGCATTTGTGTGAAAAATGTATCTCAAAAACCTCTCACTGACGAATTTCCGCAATTTTACCCGCCTTGACCTGGATTTGCCTAATGGATCCCTGCTCCTGGTGGGTGCAAATGGGCAGGGAAAAACCAGCCTCCTGGAAGCTATTTACTACTTAGCCACCTTTACTTCGTTTCACGCCACTCACGATCGGGAACTGGTTAATTTTATGGCGGCGCGGGAACCACTTGCAGTGGGACGCATCGTGGCTCATTTTGAACGTGACGGATCTCAAACCCAGTTAGAAATTCGCATTATCAAGGAAACCAATGGTCTGAATGGTTCTATGCGAGTGCGCAAAGAAATATTGCTGGATGGTTTGAAGATGAAGAGGGGAGAGGCTGTGGGTCAATTTATGTCAGTGCTCTTCCTGCCGCAGATGGTTTCAGTGATTGAAGGCGCGCCTGAAGAGAGGCGCCGTTTCCTTAATCTAGCCATGTCGCAAGTAATCCCGGGTTTCAGTCGGACATTAGCGGATTACAGGCAGACTCTTTCCCAGCGTAATGCCCTGTTAAAACAGCTGCAGGAATTTGGGGGCGACGCTGACCAATTGATTTACTGGGATGAGCTCCTGGTTGCAAAAGGATCCGCCCTGATCTACGACCGGATAAAGACTGTTCAGCAGCTTGAACGAACCGCGACCAGCAACCACCGGGAGCTAACCCGAGGCAGCTCAATCCTTCGCTTGTCATACCAACCCGCCTATGATCCGTTACCAGAGACTCCTGGGCAGTTTTCATTACCTCTGGAGGACCCGGTGGACAGGGGTGGTCTGACGATCGAGGCTATCCAACAGGGATTTGCACAACGCCTGGTAGTCCAGCGCAGTGTGGATATTGCCAGGGGGGTCACAACATTGGGTCCCCATCGTGATGAGCTCAGGTTTTTGGAAAATGGGATCGATTTAGGTGTTTATGGATCCAGGGGCCAGGTGCGGACTGCAATGCTTTCACTGAAGATGGCGGAGATGACCTGGATGGAGCAGAAAACCAACTTCTCGCCAGTACTGCTGCTGGACGAAGCTTTGGCTGAACTTGACCCGACCAGGCGCGAAGATTTACTGCAGCGAGTAACAAGCAGCGGCCAAACCTTGCTGACGACAACGGATTTGAATTTATTTTCAGCTGATTTTATTGGGGATGCGACGTTATGGAAAGTTAATGATGGGCGGGTTGAAGAATATCTCTAATTTTTGTGTAGAAGAGAATATCCATTAAATTCCCAGTGGTCTTTTAGCTGGGATCCCAACCCGGCGGGGGTAACGATCTGGTGTGGCAGCGATTTTTTCAATCACAATTAGATAGCGTTCGTCTTCTACCCCGGGTAACGTCACGGGGATCAGCTGCTTAACCTGCCCACCCAGCATTTCAATCCCGGGTTGGGCAGATTGAACCTCTGCAGGACCATTTTCACCTTTCATCGCCAGGGCACAGCCTCCCCTGCGAACAAGAGGGAGCAGGTATTCAACCAGAACAGGCAGGGATGCGACTGCCCTGGCCACGGCCCAGTCAAATTTTTCCCGGATTTGTGTGCTGTGGCCAACTGCCTCAGCGCGTTCCCGGATGATTTCAACGTTGTTAATACCCAGTTCCCGGCAGATGTGCTCACAGAAGGCGGCTTTTTTGCCTACTGATTCGACCAGGGTCAGGTGAATAGTAGGATCGAGGATTTTCAGCGGCAGACCAGGAAAGCCTGCTCCAGTACCGATATCAATGATTCGATGATCGACGGTGTTCTTGATCGCCAGGATACAGGACAAAGAGTCCAAGAAGTGTTTAATCCTGATCCGGCGTGGATCGGCGATCGCAGTCAGGGAGTGACGAGTATTCCAATCGATCAACTCTTTTTCATAGATCTCGAATGCTGTTACCTGGGAGGCTGTTAAGTTGATCCCAAGTATTTCCCTGGTGTATGAAACAAAATCATTCATCGTTCAGGAATTATACTCGTTGAGAGTTGTCCAGATTTTCAAGAGAAAAAACAAAATCCCATCCAGAACTATATTCTGGATGGGGGATTCTATTGGGATTTTGTATTCGATCTAATATTGTTCTTAGTTATCTTCAGCAGGTGGAGAGCCGGATTTTTCCTCGGCGTCCTTTTCTTTGCTCCTTCGGCGCCGGTTGCGAATTCCTCGAATGATGAAGAATAAAGGCAGTCCGATGAGCAGCACAATGGGCAGGATAAACAAAACCAACCAGATCGCGATCTTCACCAAGCCCTGTAGTGCAACAATCAATGCCTGGATGGCATCCTTGATTATCCCGACCGGTTCCCAGCCCCCAATGGAGATCGGTTGTATGACTTCGTTGGGTATTAATTGAACACTGATCGCAGATAGTTTTGCTGAATTTTCAAGATATTGCATCTGGCCTTTGAGCACTTCGATCTGTTCCCGGACGCGGGTCAATTGGTCGAAGACGTTCAAAACATCCTCTGTCCTGTTGGCAGATTCCATGATCAGCATCAGCTGCGCTTCGGCAGCCTCCAGATTGGTTATGCGTGATTGCAGATCGGTATACTCGCTGGTCACATCCTGGCTGTTAATGTTCTTGTTGAGCGGGAGGCGGTCGCTTTCTGCCTCGATTCTCGCCAGTGCTTCTTCTAATCTTTCCGCTGGAACCCGGATTGTGATTGACGCTCGCGGGACATCCTGGCCATCGGAGGTTTGGGTTTGGTAAAGGTTGGCGCTGACAATGAAGCCACCCATATCTTCAGCCATGCGGCTGATTGATTGCATTGATTCGTCCGGGGCATCGACGACGATCTCCAGGGATGCATTTTTTATCACAATGCGTTCGGTTGAATCATTTAGATTAGAATCCACAAATGATTCTTCATCAAATGCGCTCGGTTCCGCAGCAGGAGCGCCGGTATAGATATCTTCGCCAGCGAAACCGGATTCGGCAGGTGCGAATGATGCTCGCTGTGCAGGGGCGCAGGCACCCAACAAGAGGGCGATTGTGCCGAAAAAGAGAAATAATTTGGTATTCATAACTCATCCTCCAAAAATAAATTCTCTCTAAGGACGATGATCAGTTTAGATAAGTTCCCCAATTGAATGGCAGTTTCAACAAAATGAAAATGGTTACCAACCCGCGCCCAAACGCTTGATATGTCGTTCGGGTAATTTTGCGGCTCGCATTCTGACCTGAACACTTGGAATGTCGTATTCCACCCTGCGTGGGGTCCAGGTCTGGCGGTCGGAATCATATATGGCGTATGCGGCACGGGGATCGCGGTCACGCGGTTGGCCAACGGAGCCTGGATTAAATATCGCCCTCGGAATCATAGTACTTAAGCTGCCAACCTGGGGGATGGATAATTCCGCGTTATTTAGCCCGCTCATTTTTTGAAATTTAAGGGAAAAGTGGCTGTGACCGACGAAGCAGAATGGCGTTTCAAAATGATCGAAATTAATTAATGCGGTGCGAGCGTCCATGACATATTCCCAAATCGGTTCTCTTGGACTGCCATGTACCAGGTATACAGTGTCAATAACTGCGTGGGTTTCCAATCCCTGCAGATATTCCACATACTGATCTTCGATCTCACCACGAGTCCAGAGCACACCCACGCGAGCCTCATTATTGAAAGCCGCGACATCAATTAACCCGGAAACTGCGGCATCATGATTGCCTTTCAGGCAAACCAGACCTGGCAGGTCCTGGATGACCTGGATGCATTGGTTGGGGTCGGGACCATAACCAACTAAATCACCCAGACACCAGACGGCATCAAACTGACCGGCATCCGCCAATACTGCCTCCAGGGCAGTTAGATTGGCATGGATATCAGAGATAATTAGGATTCGCATTTAGTGTGATCAGGACAAGGGTAATTAGACCGGCAGGTGTAATTATAACCTTTTCCAAATCTGGTATAGGCCAAGATTACCCCCCTCGCCGTCTGAATGAAAGCTTTCTATAATCTCAAAACCTGTCTCTCCAGCCAATATATTGAGTTCAGGAACGTCAAAGATGTGAACATAACGCAGACCCTGCCCGCCAGCGCGCCAATCGATCAGGTAATCCCCATCTTCGACTTCTTCGGAATTAAGGCCGATACTATCCCAGGATTGGATTCTGCTTTTCAAGCGAGGGCTGTTCAATAACTGCCATTCGGAATGAATAAAACGAGCACCGGGAGCGGAAAGTTCAGCGATTTTTTTGAGGATTTGCTTACGTAATATGGAACCAGGGATGTGATGCAGAACCGCGAATGCGAGGATAATGTCATAATGGTCCACAGGCAGCTCATCACTCCAATCACTCCTTGAGAGGTCCCGTTTGAACAGCTTGATTTTCTTATTCTCTGGCAGATTTTCCCGTGCGATGCTTAAGAATTCAGCATTGGAATCGAGACCAGTATATGAGCCATGGTGATCTCGATTGAATAGGTCCTTGCCTAGCTGGCCGTTTCCACAACCCAGGTCTAATATGTTATCCCGATCGGATATTTGTTCAAGAATGCTTATCACCCCTGGCTGCAGGCGCTGGCGTGTCGCAGAAAATTCCCGGGCGAAGGTCTGGTAGAATGTACGATTGAGATCGATCAGCAGTTCCCTGGTGCTTTCATCCATAAGCATATTATAATTGCCGGCTTGCTGGTTTCTCGGGTATTGATATGGTTGACCAAGACTGGATCCTGACGAAAACTTATTCAGCGGAGAAGATCGCCCTGGCTCAGCGCATTCTTGAGCAGGTAAATGCAGGCAGCGAGGTTGATCAAGCTGTGCGTGAAAATCCTTTGCCAGGTGGAGAGGGGTACATGGGAAAGAATGTCCTCGTAGCTGCATACAACCAGCTGGTTGAGAGCGGTGAATGGGCATCTGATCCTGGATTATTAGCGCGCATCCGGATGAAACCCGTGCGTTCTTTGTCGGGTGTCACAGTTGTGACCGTACTTACCAAGCCATATCCATGTCCGGGGAAGTGCATCTTTTGCCCAACCGATGTGCGCATGCCGAAAAGCTACCTGCCGGATGAGCCAGGGGCAATGCGAGGGCTGCACCACAAATTCGATCCATACGATCAGGCTGCTGCCCGGTTGGATGCTCTGCAGGCTGTTGGTCACCCGACGGATAAAATCGAACTGCTCGTCCTGGGAGGGACCTGGAGTGCATATCGTAAAGATTACCAGGAATGGTTCATTCTGCGCTGCTTCGATGCTCTAAACGGGGTTGAGTCGGCCACACTTGAAGATGCCCAGCGGATTAATGAAACCGTGGAACATCGCTGCGTGGGTTTAGTGATCGAGACTCGCCCTGACCATATTAACCAGGAAGAACTGGCCTGGCTGCGTTACCTGGGGGTGACCAAAGTCCAAATTGGTGCCCAGAGTCTTGATAATCGCATCCTTGAACTGAATAAGCGCGGCCACACTGTTGAAGAAACTGAGCAGGCTGTATCTTTGCTCAGGGCGGCTGGGTTCAAGATTGTGCTGCATTGGATGCCAAACTTGTATGGGGCGACGCTTTCATCTGATCGGGATGATTTCCAAGGATTGTGGGATGAGCTGTGTCCGGATGAGCTCAAAATCTACCCGAACCAATTGCTGGCTAATGCTGAATTATATGATTACTGGCTGCGCGGGGATTACCAACCATATTCTACAGAAGAATTGATTGACTTGATCGCAGGTATAAAAACCTCAATCCCTCGCTACTGCCGGGTAAACCGGGTGATCCGCGATATCCCATCCACGAATGTTGTGGAAGGAAATAAACGCACCAGCTTGCGGCAGGATATCCAGGTGGAGATGAAAATACGTGGAACCCGCTGCCAATGTGTGCGCTGCCGCGAAGTGAGGAACCAGAGTGTTAGTGAAAGCAACCTGATTGTTCATGACCTTGTGTACAGAGCTGGTTTGGTGGAGGAGCATTTCATCTCATACGATACTGGGAACGATAAACTGGCTGGCTTCCTGCGGCTGTCTCTTCCTGGGAATGACGCACCTGATACCGGATTAAGTGATTTAGCAGGGGCAGCTATTGTCCGGGAAGTGCATATCTACGGACAGTCCCTGGAAGTCGGGGAGAAGCAGCATGGCATCGCCCAACATGCAGGCCTGGGGACTTCACTGCTGGAGAAGGCGGAAAAGATTGCAAAGGATCAAGGCTATAAACGTTTAGCTGTCATCTCAGCGGTGGGCGCAAGACAGTATTATCTCAAACGGGGGTATACGCGCGGGGATTTGTACCTGATCAAGGAATTGGCCTGATTCCTGCACTGATTTATTCCATCGATCGCCTCTCAAATCTGATAGATCTTCGGTTAGGACGATGAAGTCAAAATTATAATTTGGATCAGCCCCAACAATTTATAAGGTTGGGTGAACACCTTCACACCCTTTGGCGGTGGGGAAAATTGGATTGAAATATCAAATAACCTTCAAGAATAATCTATAAATGGGCACAATGGAATTTGAATCTCTCGTTGAAAATCTTCCAATAGGAATATTCAGGCTGGCTTGTGATCCGCCCGGCAAGATCCTGATTACAAATCCAGAATTCCTGGCTATCTTTGGGTATCGAGATCTTAATGACCTGAAGGGTCTTACCTTCGGTGATCATTTTAACGCCGATTCCGAGTGGGATGACTTTTATGATCAACTTGCAGTAAATCACCATATTGGAGGCTTTGAAGTCCAACTGAAAGCTAAAGACGGGTCAAACTTCTGGGCATCAATTAATGCCAGCCTGGTTGAAAATCCTGGCAAAAATAAGAAATGGATCGTAGGAACAATTGAAGATATAGACGAGAGAATGTTTGAGCAGCTGCGCAGTTTCACCCACATGGAAATCTTGAGGCAGGCAGGTTTGTCGCTGACTGCCAGCCTGGATTTGAAGGATGTGCTGGATACAATTGCCCAATGTGCAATGGACCTGGTGCCCGGGATGAGGAACTGCCATATCTTCTTATATCAACCAGATAATGGAAAGCAGCTGGTTTTTGGAACGGCACTCTGGGGAGATGGCAAGAAAAGCCAGCCATTTTCGCAGCCCCGTCAAAGTGGATTGACAATGACTGTGGCACAAACCGGAGAACCTATCCTGGTTTCTGATTTTCGTTCCGACCCAATTTATGCAAACACACCCGAGTCTTGGACTGGTTCGATCATCGGACTGCCGTTGAAGATTGGAAAACGAGTGGTTGGTGTGATGAATGTCTCGCACACTGAACCAGGTGCACTGACAGAGTTGAATCTGCGTTTGCTGCGCATGTTGGGAGACCAGGCAGCCATCGCGATTGAAAATGCACGCCTTTATGAAGCTGTAGCCACAGAAGAACGCCATTTAAGCCTGGTCTATGACATCGGCCGGGAATTGGCACCCAGCTTGAATTCTGATGAAATATTAGAGCGAGCCGCCAGACTGACCTGTGAGGCGTTAGGGGGAGCTCTGGGGATGGCATTTCTGTACTTGCCCCAGGAGAGAAAATTGAACGGGCATAAGGTTTACCAATCAACGAAAACGAGTCATCTGGATTTTAAGATACCGACGGATATCGAAATGGGTGAGGGCTTGTTATCTGAGGTGACCAGGAACCAAACAGCGGTCAATATTCCTGATTTGGGATTAGGTAGGAGCAGCGGCGAGATACCCGATTGGTGTGATGGCATGCATTCAATGCTGGGATCCCCCATCACCCATGGAGAACAGCTAATGGGTGTTTTGTGTTTATTTCATGAGCAGCGAGATTTCTTCTCAGAAGACCATCTTGAGTTGATCCAATCTATCTGCCATCAAGTAGGTGTCGCCCTGAGTAATATCGGTAGATATGAACAGGTTCAGCACCTGGTGGAAATGCTGGAAGGTGAACAGCAGCGTTTGCTGGACCTGGTTGAGCGGCTCCCAGTTGGTGTGATCCTGTTAGATGAAACACACCGTCCCGTGGTAGTCAACAGCTATGGCGGCGAGATCCTTGCCAATTTTGGGTTCGATGACCCTGAGGCGGTATTGATAGGCTTGGGACCACATTCTATTGATGATTTGATCCAGCATTACGATGATCCCCAGCCAGTGGAGATACAAATTGATGGCAGCGAGCCACAACTATTTGAAGTCAAAACACGCCCATTAGGTGGAGAGAGGCACCACTGGATCCTGATGCTGAGGGAGGTAACTCTGGATCGGCAAATTCAGTCACGCATCCATATGCAGGATCGCCTGGCGACTGTCGGTCAATTGGCGGCAGGAATCGCGCATGATTTCAACAATATCATGGCAACGATATTAGTTTATAGTGATCTGCTGAAGAAAGATCTGGACTCGAACCCAAATGGTTTAGAACAATTAACCATCATTCAACAGCAAGTTCAAAGGGCTGCCAGCCTGATTCGCCAGATCCTTGATTTCAGCAGGCAATCTGTTTTGGAGCCATCGTCGCTGGATTTATTACCTTTCATCAAGGAATTCGAGAAGCTGCTAGAGAGAGTTTTACCAGAAACGATCCGGGTACAATTGAAATTCCATCCTGGTGAATACCCCGTTCATGCCGATCCGACCCAACTACAGCAAGTCTTTATGAACTTGGCGATTAACGCCAGAGATGCAATGCCCAATGGTGGTATCTTGAGCTTTGATATTAACCATCTGGAATTACACCCGGGTGATGTACCACCGAGTCCGTATCTTCCCCATGGAGAGTGGATCGCCATCACGATTGGGGATACGGGATCTGGAATTCCTGCCGAGGTGATCTCACATATCTTTGAGCCGTTCTTCACCACCAAGCCAGTAGGCGAAGGAACAGGATTGGGCCTGGCCCAGGCTTATGGGATTATCAAACAACATGGGGGTTATATCGATGTTCAGAGCGACGAGGGTGAAGGGACGCGATTTGCTGTATACCTGCCCACCCTTCCGACCCAACAGGTTGAGACGGCGATAACGCATTACTCTTCCCCGCTAGAAGGACACGGGCAAAAAATCCTGGTCGTGGAAGACGATCCCATCACCCTCAATGCGATCCAAGATTTACTCGAAGCCCAGGAATACCAAGTGTTGGCTGCAAACAATGGAATCGAGGCCTTACAAATATTGGAACACGAATCTGGAACCGTCGACCTTATGGTGAGTGATATGGTGATGCCAGAGATGGGGGGGTTAGCACTCTACAACCATGTACAGCATCGCTGGCCAAAAATTCGAACGCTGTTTGTTACCGGTCATCCGATGGGGGTCGATCGGCAATCTTTGCTGGAAGAGAAACAAATCACCTGGCTGCAAAAACCCTTCTCGGTTCCTGAGTTCTTCTTCAAGGTGGAAGAGATATTAGCTGCTGGTTAACCCGGCAGGGTGCCCCTAATCTTCGTGTCCGTTCAAGAGCACCAAGGGGATATCACGGTGCGGGTGTGGAATGATATCAAGCGGTACCTGGTATACGCGGGAGAGCTGATCTCTATTCAGCACCTCATAAGGTTGTCCATCGGCGAGAATTATGCCCTGGTCCAATAAGGCGATTCGGTCGCTGTAAATACTGACCAGGTTTAGATCATGGAGAGACATGAGCACTGCCAGGCTGCCTTCCCTGGCGAGACTGTGTACAAGCTCGAGAATGGTGGCCTGGTGGCGCAAATCCAGGTGGGCGGTGGGTTCGTCTAGCAGGATAACAGGTGCATCCTGGGCGAGGGCACGTGCGACCAGTACCAGCTGCTGTTCACCACCTGATAGTTCACCCACCCGCCGGTCTGCCAGTGCGGGTATCCCAGTCCTATCAATCGCCCAATCAACTTTATCGATATCGTTTTGACTCGGGTTTCCCAACCAGCCTAAATATGGGGTGCGTCCCATCATGACGGCTTGCTGGACAGTATATTCTGGGGTCAGCTTGCGAGCCTGTGGTACAACAGCCAGCAATCTTGCACGCTTTTCAATCGGGGTTTCTGATAAATCTTCACCGTTTACATGCACTGAGCCAGATATAAGCGGAATGACCCCGCTGATGGCGCGCATCATTGTGGTCTTGCCAGCGCCATTTGGACCTATAAGCGAGACGACTTCACCAGCAGTGACATTTAGAGACACTTCATGGAGGATTTCGGTCTCACCGTAGCTGACTGATATGGATTGAATCTTAAGCATGGCATTATTTGCCTGTTTCACTAGATCTTTACGCCGCCGCGTTGGGAGCGCCAGAGGATCCAGAGGAAGAAGGGTGCTCCAGCCAGGGCAGTGATAATTCCGATCGGTATCTCTTGGGGAGCTAGCAGCGTTCTCGCCAGCAAGTCTGCAATTAATAATGTAGTTGCCCCGGCAAGGATCGATAGCGGAATCAGCCTGCGGTAATCAGGACCCCACAAGATCCTAATCATATGAGGCACGATTAAACCTATAAATCCGATCACACCGGTGAATGATACTGCGGTTGCTGTGGCGAGCGATGCAGTCAAGATGATCAAAAATTTTAGCCGTTCTACTGGTAAACCGAGCTGCTGAGCTTGTTCGTCACCAAATTGGAGCACGTTCAAGGTATACCCTGCGGCGATTAGAATTCCCAAGCTGACAACGATGAATGGCAGCGAGGCGATCACCGGCGCCCACCCGCTGATAGTCGATCCACCCAGCAGCCAGGCAATCGCCCGACGAACTTCACCATCAGAACGCAGCATGATTAGCGAGGTCAAGGCAGACGCGAAAGAGCCAACTGCAACCCCGGCCAATATTAGATTGGTGATTGAAAGTGCATTACCGAAGCGTGCGAGGCGGTACACAAGGATCACGGTGATTGAAGCCCCGACAAAAGCCGCCACCGGTATGGAGAAAAAACCAAGCAGGTTCGAAGGCCAATTGAGGGACATGGCCAGCACAGCACCCAGCCCTGCCCCAGAGGCAACACCGATTAGATATGGGTCTGCGAGAGGATTCTGGAACAGACCCTGGTAGCCCGCCCCACTGGCTGCTAAAGCCGCGCCTGCCATCGCGATCAAGATGGTATGGGGCAGGCGCAGCTGCAGCAAGATGGTGGACATGGTTTCAGATACAAATTCTGGATCTAATTGGAATGGAATTACCTGGATGATGATTCTCAGAATAGAAGCTGGGGGAATATAAACAGCGCCAATAGCAACACTGAGGAGCAATGCAATAACCAGCAGGATTAGGTTAAGCAGGTAAGGACGCTTCATGCCATTTTCCAGAGAAATTGTTCAAGCGTTTATATAATCAAGATGAGCAAATCAATCGCTGAAAAGCTCCGGGTGCAGCAATTTTGCCAGCTGTTCAAGACCATCAACCAGGCGTGGTCCGGGACGGCTGACCAGGTTGTCGTCAAAAGCGTAAATCCTGTTATTCACTACCGCGTTGAGATTGCTCCACCCATTGCGATCCTGGATGGATTCGGGTGTAATCCCATACGCAGCATCACCTAATAGGATTACTTCGGGATCACGAACCAGGATTTCTTCGATCGAGAGCTGCAGGTATTGCCCCTCGAGGTCAGCGGCGATATTCTGTCCACCAGCCTGGACGATCAATGAATCAATGAAGGTACCGGCTCCAGCTGTCCACGGGGCGGAAGGATCTGTGGCATCAAGCTCATAAAATGCAGTGGGTGTGTCTTCCGCGGATGCAACTGCAGAATCTACAGCAGCAACTCTGTCCTGCAGATCATTTACCAAGACCTCGGTCTCTTCGAGATGACCGGTTAATTCGGCAATCGTTAGCAGGTTGACATACATTTCGTCCAGGGTAGTTGGATTAGCCAGCAGAAAGACGGTTAACCCTAAATCTGACAGTGCTTTTACCTGTTCTGGGGTATTGATCTCAGCTGCCAAAACCAAATCGGGCTCGAGATCGACGATGGCTTCCAGGTTGTAATCACCGAATCCGCCACCGATTGTGGGGAGTTCGGCAGCTTCTGCCGGGTAGTCAGAGAATTCGTCCCTGCCGATCACCTGATCCCCGGCTCCGACAGCAAATAGGATTTCCGTGTTTGAAGGTGCCATTGAGACAATTTTCTCAGGGGGTGCGGGGAGGACTACCTCTCGATCCAATCCATCAACAATTGTGATGGGTGCTTCCGTGGGTTCGGGAAGTGGAGTTTGGGTAGGTGGGCTTGTAGGTTCTGGTTGGGGTTCTTCGGTTGGTTCAACGACCGGGGTATTGGTCGGTGGAGGTGGATCGGTTGGTGCGGCTTCAGTGGCAGTCTGTGCTGGTGAGCAAGCTGCGACAAGAAAAGCAGTGAGGAAAAGAAGTGCGAAGAACAGGAAGAATTTCGATGAAAACTTGGATGGCATGGTCGACTCCTTTGGGTTCCAGATGCCTCGTCCAGAACCTAAATGTGTGATGCCCCTATCGCGAGTGATAGGGGCATGGGAAGTCTTCCATTAAGCTGTTCCCACCCTCTATCCGCGAGGAGGTGGAAATCCCAACCTGGGCGGGCGTCCTGACTTGTCAAACTGCAGAGTTGCGGGTTTGACTTACAGTTGCGGGACAGTGCTGGACTCTCACCAGCTTCGCCATTAAACCTTCCCATCCGGGGGTTCAGGTACCCAAACTGACATTTTATTGAATTGTGAATGAATTTTATGACAGAGCAGCGGTTTGGTCAAGCAAATTGCTGGATTTTAATAAACTTGCAATAAAGTAGGGTGCCGACTTTTTGCTTGACGGGATGAGAAATAGTTATAGAATAGTAATAATGTAGTCACAATTGAAAAAGGCAAACTTGTCGAAAGGCAAGGACGCAAAGTCACGGATCTAAGCTACCCTTATAAATTAATCTAGGATTCAAGGGTAGTACGACCGCCGGACTGCCTGTTTTGACCCGATGTTCGCGCACTACCCTCCAGGCAGTTCTGCCTGGAGTTTTATTTCCGGTCTTTATTGGTGGTTTGTTCTGCAAAAAGGTTCAAAATGGTGTGAGGTAGTAATTAATGCAAATGATTAATTTTTCTAAAGTAAGAATGGTCATTTATATAGTGATCGTCCTGGCATTGATTTCATGGCCTTCTTACATTGGTGTGCAAGGTTCATCTCCTGTAGATGAAGAGTCTGCTGAACCTTACCAGGTTAAGATTTATCTGCCGGTGCTGGTCAAGCTTGGTATGGAAAATGTGGGATTGCAGCCATATACCGGTCCGCCGCCGGAAAATCCGACATGGCTCGAGTACATAAATTATTTGCGCAGCATAGCCGGTTTGGCCGCGGTTGTGGAAAATCCAGGCTGGAGCGAGGGCGATTGGCTGCATGCGCGCTACATGGTAAAGAATGATTATATTGGTCACAGTGAGGATTCTGGAAACTTCTGGTTTACAAGCCAGGGTGATCTTGCAGCCAGAACAAGCAACTTGTTGGCCAGCTCCAGTCACAGCGCAACAGATTTAGCTGCAATTGCAGGGTGGTTCCAGGCTCCATTTCATGGTGTGGGAATCCTCGATCCACAGCTTCAGCAGGTGGGTTTTGGGAGCTTTCGCGAACAGGATGGTGGTTATCAAATGGGTGCCGCACTTGACGTTATTCGCGGCCTGGATGACCTGCCGGGTGGGATCATTTTTCCAATCGCCTGGCCTGGAAATGGTTCCAGTATTCCGTTAACTTCTTTTAACGGAGAGTATCCAAATCCATTGAGCAGCTGTCCAGGATACAGCACCCCTGCCGGTTTACCGATCATCCTTCAAGTCGGTGCTGGTGAATTATCTCCCCAGGTGACATCCCATTCATTCAGGTTGGGAAACCAGGAGCTGTCGCATTGTGTATTTCATGAATCTTCATACAGCAATCCTGATCGTTCAGCTCAATCATTGGGCCGGGCGATCCTGGATTCTCGAGATGCTGTAGTATTAATTCCTGAGGAACCTCTCGTGCCTGGAAATACTTATTCAGTTTCCATCATGGTGAATGGCGACACTCACCAATGGTCTTTCTCCACCACAGAGATGAATACCACGAACACATCCAGGTTTGTTGATAATAGTGCAGAAAGGGAATTCAGCTCGCCTTAAGGTGATAAAAGCCGTCTCACTGCGAGACGGCTTTTTAGAGGTATTTACCAATTTTTATAACGATCGTTTTGGGGGTTAATCCAAAAGCACCTGGTTGAGTTCAACACTTTCCAAATCTGCAACAATTACACGTCTACGCAGGTAGCTCAGAGTCTCCTCATCCCAGGTAGTGCAAGTGATCAGCGTAAGCTGCGGGGTTCGTGAATCTTCAAGCACAGAAGTTTCGTCCGGGTAAACAAGCACCTGTTCGCGTACAGTGTACGTGTAAGTGATATTACCTTCTTCGAGCAGAATCTGATCGCCGGGAACAAGCTTCCACAGGTAGCGGAAGGGACCATGGCTTCCATTGCGTACGGTAACGTGTCCCGCCATAACAACATTGTTCTCCGAAGTCTGGTTGGGGATATTTCCGAGAAGGGCAACGTCCTGGCCAAGGGCAGTGAGATCCCAGGACAATTCTGAGTACGGTTTCGAAACTACGCTTGCATTAACCTTCAGGGTAGGGATAACAACCTGATCGAATGATTTCCCCGATTGAACCGCTGGTTTGAGTTTTTGGCGCTGTTTTACAGCTACCACGCTGGACTCCTCAACCACAGGTTCAAGAGTTAAACCAGGTTGATCCGGTTCATCCGCTTGAGGAGACGCTTCCTCAACTGAAACAGGTTTTGATGGAATATCGATAGTCATCGCGGAAGCTGCTCCAACCACCAGCGGACTTTGGTGACTGACCGCAGGATCAGAACTGACCGGTTGATTCCGATCATAAGCTTTCCACAGAAACATCCCGAACAAAACCAGGATGAATATTATCCCAATATTGCGCATACCAAAATCTGGAGCTTTACTTCTTGATTCTGGCGGTGCGGAATGTGCGGAACAAAATTACTCCAATTAAGAAGATCATAGTTAGTGCGAAGAACCACTGGATCCCTTGGGCGGGATCGATGGGGAACTCGCCCGTCTCAGGCAGCAGCACCAATTCCGTGGCTTTCGGTTTTGGGGTCTCTTGAGGAGGCTGAGTGACATCCGTAGGTGTGGGAGTTGGTTCTTGAGGCTCCTCGGTTGGTGTTGCTGTGGGTGGATCAGTTTCTATAGGCGTTGGAGTAATCGTGATGCCCAGCAATTGGGTTGCAGTGGCGTCACCAGGCAGAGCCATCACTGCTACGACCAATATTAGTGCAGGTATAACTAAGAGAGCGAAATATTTTTTAGACATGGTAAATCCTCCAGTGAATCATTTTTTGGTAATTGGAACATACATTTGATGTGTGATTTCAAGCCTGGTTGCTGGATCGCCCAGCAGGGTGAATGTATCGATCAGGTCGGGGTGGCTGCCGACGGAAGCCAGATTTAATTTTCCAGCCAGGGCAGCTGAACCTATCTCGCTTATCCCATCTTGATAAATAGTTTCCATGAATCCTTCGGCCAACCAGTGGTGACCGCTAGCGATTCCCAGTCCAGTTGCACCCCAAACCGCCACGGCGCCACCACCAGGCTGCCTGAGCAGGTCTTCGTCCAGGGTTGGGAAGTCGTGGATTTGATAAGCAGCGGTGAAACAGGTCATCTCGAGCACCACCGGCAAGCGCGGCCATTATTCAACCGGGAACATCCTCCAGGTGGAACAAAATTTCGTGCGCCCACTGGTGGATGGAAGAATGGCCGGTGAACATGATCAGGCTATTACCGTCATCCCAAACCTGGTTTACCATGGAGCGGAAGTCACCAGGAGTATAGTCAGGCGAGTAGTACAGTCGAGAAATGCTAACCAATTGGCCGGAATTTTGTTGATCAGCGTATCTGATAGTCCGGGGAAATCGCCGCCTCCATAATCGTTGTTATCTGCAACGAATACTGCCTGGTGCTGCCAAGGCTCCGGTGTTGATTTCTCTGCATAGTTGACAATCTTGGCCACCATGATTTCTAATTCAGAGATATTGTTGGCAGGCAAGCGGCCAACCAGCATATCGGGCAGCGTCATCCCATCCACGGTGACGTAGCGATTGTCCGCAGCGGTCTCACCAGCCCATGGATCCACGACTTCCAGGAAGGGTGGGATGTATGTCTCTGAGGAGGTCGCCTGGTAATTCTTGGGGTCATGAGTTCCGTCACCGACCAAGAGCACATACAAGGGAGGCGTATCCCAATCGAAGTAGGCATCCGCCAGGTAATCTCGAATTGCAGACGGGAGCGGTCGTCCACCCTCATACGCATCATAAATCGCCTGCACATCTTCAACCACAACCTGCAAACCATTTGATTGGTGCATGTCTACCAACGGCGCCAGGGAAGGGATGAACTCCGCAGGTGCAATGATCACATACTCTGCTCCGCCAAATCCCGGTGAGGTTAATAAGGATTTTATTGGACGCACATCATCTGGTGCCTGGATGGCAGAGGATGTTGTCACCCAATAATCATGAGACTGCCCGTTATTTGCGACCGTGATTTGGCTGCCGGAAGTCTCAATTTCAGTCAGTATTTTGGGCTGCTCGGGATTAGTGATCTCGAATGCCTCTAGTCCAGCACTTGATGCAAGACTCACTGAGTAAGCGAGATTTGAATTTGGAGCATTGAATGCGATCGATTCTCCAGCAGGAATAGAATTATCCAGTGCATAGCGGATTGAGAAGGCATCCAACCACACGCCATCCACAGGATCGCCAGGGGTGTCGCCGGGTATGGAAAGTGAGAGCTGGTAATCGCCATCTGGTAGGGTATTCGTAATAGTGAGATCAGCTTGATAGCTTGACTTACCATCGAACTGGATGGTGCCCAAGCTGATTGTTTGGACCAAGATGCTGCCGTTGAACACTTTTATTGCCACTTCGACTTTATGGTCGGGATTGGCGATTACGTCCGTGATGCCGATCAACCAGATTTTGAGGTAAGCATCATTTGTT
>PVMK01117860.1_pt1 | contig 27426 bp, 29 predicted proteins | sample 1853481 | NCBI WGS metagenome assembly PVMK01 (sample SAMN08533507, study PRJNA380276) | Marine sediment metagenome, whole genome shotgun sequencing project. | reverse complement strand
CCACCGAGAGTCGTCACGGAGAAATCGTTTCTCGCCAACGCATCGATGATCGTATCTGCCGCCATCATTCCAGACTTGATCGCCAGGTGGATTCCCGAAAGTTTTTCGGCATTACAGAAGCTGGCTGAATCTCCGATCAGCAGCGCACCGTTCGCATAGAGCTTGGGCATCGAATAGAGACCGCCCGTCGGAATGCACTTCGCACCGTACTTTACCAGCTCGCCACCCTCGAGCAGCCACTTCATGTACGGATTGGTCTTGAATTTCTGTGCTTCCAAGTGGGGGTCGCAGTTCGGATTATCCGAGTCCAACATCGTGACGAATCCAAACGACACGAGGCTATCCTGCATATCGTAGAGCCACATCCCGTGAAAGCCGTCGAAGATCTGCGGAATTCCCAATCCGTGGACGACGCGACCCGGCCGGTGCTTCTTCGGATCGATCCGCCACAACTCCTTGATGCCCACCTCGAAGGTCTGCGGATTCACACCGTCGAGATCGAAATCCGCAATCAGCTGCTTCGAAAGAGAGCCTCGAACTCCCTCCCCGAGTACCGTGACCTTGGCGAAGATGTCCATCCCGGGCTGGAACGTCCCCTTGGGTTTTCCGTCCTTGTCGACGCCCATGTCACCGGTGCGAACGCCGATCACCCGATTGCCATTAGTGAGGATCTTGTCTCCGGCGAATCCAGGGTAGATATCCACGCCGGCTTCTTCGCAACGCTCCGCCATCCACTTCGCGATGCTGTTCAATGAGGTGACGTGATAACCCTTCTTGCGAAAATTCGGCGGGACGAGCGGGCCAGGGATGCTGATCTTCCCCTTCGGGTGGAAGATCCAGAATCCCGCGTAGTCGCAGACGTACTCCGTTGGAAAGCCCTTCTCGACAAAATCCGGCACGAGCTCGCGAATACCCATCGGATTCATCACGGCGCCCGAAAGCATATGATCGCCGACGGCCGCCCCCTTCTCGAGAATCAGCACGGAGGGCGGCTCGATGGGCGCCTTGCCCTCGGACTCGGCGCGCTGGTTGAACGCTTTGACCTGGTTCATCAAATGCAGCGAGGAGGCCAGCGAAGCGGGTCCAGCTCCGATGTAGAGGACATCGACTTCCATGCTCTCACGTTCGACGGGACTCATCTGAACCTCCAAAACGCTATAGCGCGCTGTAGCCTGACTGTCGGGCAAATCGGACCGCAGGCAACGAACCCACGGGAGGTCGAAAATAGGCGAACCTGGGTACTGGCCGCCAGAATCAATCGGAGGGAAATCTGTGGATCGCCTGCACCGCAAGGCGGGCGCGCCGAGAAGCGACGCGAAGATCCGGGGCGAGTATAATTCCGGGATGGCAAGCGCTCCGGCCAGCTTGGTTGACATCCTGCGTGAATTCCTCTCGGCCCACGAGCAACTGGATCAACTCGCCGAGAAATACAAGCGAGACGAGCTCGTTTTTTCCGACCTTCGGGAGTTCGTCGGAGACAGCGATAACAGCGTGCTCTTCCGCTTGAAGGAAAAGTGTCACTCGCTGTTTCGGCCCGAGGCGGGCGGCTCGAAGGTCGCGCGGCCTCGGGAAGCACTCTTCGATCTGGCCGTTGGGTCGCTCTTTCACGAAGCGATGAAGTTTCGTGAGGACTTCTACCAGCGCGAGGTATACGCCCCGCGCGTGAGATCATTGCGCGCCGAAGCCGGTGCCGAAGCCAACGGATTGTTTCACGAATTCGAGCGAATCCTGTCAGCGGTATCCGCTCGTCTGGAGAAAGGCCTCGCCGAAACACAATCCCTGATGGCTCAGTCATGGGATCAGCTTCGGGTGTTGCTATCCGAGCAGGGCGCCGAGGGTTTCGTCACGCGCTTTCTCATCGAGCGAAGCGAGGCCCTCGACCAGATGGGCCCTCCCGGATTGGAAGAACTCATGGCGGCAATTCACGGCGATGCGGCCTCGGGCTACGTGATTGCGGGGGAATCTTATCTCACCAGTGGCCATTACGAAGCCGCTCACCGCGTGCTCGCCAAAGCCCTGGAGCACGGCGGCGATCGAGACCAGGTCTCGCAGTTGTCCGCCTACGCGCGGGGGATGTCCGCATACCTTGCTGGGGATTACCCGGAAAGCCTGGTGGGTTTGAACGAGTGGGCGGAGTCGGGAAGTGCTGGCGATGATTCTCTCAAGAACCTCGCCCATTCCGCGGTATCGAGTCTCGCTCGGTTGGTGGATGGCGATGATCGCGACCAGACCCTCGAGTCAGCGGCGAATCTCCTCGCAAAGATTCACCCGGCAACTTGAAGAGGGCCACGTCAACCCGAGGATGTTCGCGCTTTACCCGAGAAATAGAACCATCCGCCGAGACCGAGCGCGATCAGGCCCACCCCGATCCACTGCGGCTCCGTCATTCCCAGAGCCACGGTGGGGTTCACCCGCCAGTTTTCGATCACGATCCGGCCCAGACCGTTGAGCGCCAGGTATTCACCGAACAGGAACGGACTGTTCTTTCGACGCCACCAGAGAAAGGCGGCCACCGGAAGCAACCACGCGACCTCGTCGAGCTGGGTCGGATGGACGGGGAGGTCAGTGGGTGGCGCGCCATCCGGAAACCGCAGTCCCCACGGCACGTCCGTGACTCGACCGTAGTCGTCACCCACCAGAAAGCAGCCGATCCGGCCGATCGCCTGTCCGATTGCGACCGCCACCGCCGCGCAGTCTGCGAAAATTTTCACAGGAATCCCGTGAATCCGGCAACCGATCGCGCCGACGATCGTCGCAAGGATCAGCCCGCCGTACCAGGTGATTCCATCGCGGGCAAAGAACAGTTCGGTAAAGGGTCGGCCGTCGCGGATGGAAACGTCCACCGCAAAATAGAGTTTGGAGCCGAGAATTCCTCCGAGGATCACGTAGATGAGGAGTGTGCTCGCCTGCTCTCGGTCTAGGCCTTCTTCCTCCATTCGCACGCCGGTAATCCAAGACCCGGCCAGGAATGCGATTGCGAGCATCAACCCGAAAGTGCTGATCGTGTAACCAAAAATTGTGAAGAGTTCGGGATACATAGGACGGCCGAGCCTACGGGATGCACGGAGCTCGGGCAAGGCAGCGGGTCCTAGTTGGCGAATCCTTCGGATTCGCTTGCGTCGTTGCTCAACCCCATTCTGGGGCCGCGCTCCTAGGTCCCGGGGCGGCGGAGAAAGGTGACGTGGAAGGTTGTGCCGCATCCGCTGCGGCTGTCGAGCCAGGCCCGACCGCCGTGTGTTTCGGCGATCTTCTTGACAATGGCAAGACCAATTCCAGCGCCCGTTCGCCCATCCTTCGGCGGCCCGAGACTCTGGAATACCTCGAATACCTGCTCGTGATGCTTGGAGTCGATTCCGCGGCCGGAATCGCTCACGGAGATGTGACAGAAATCTCCCTCTTCGAAGATCGATACTGCGATGCGCGGTTGCTCGCATACCCCCATGTGATCGATCGCGTTTCCGATCAAATTCGAGAAGACCTGGTAGAGCCGGGTGCGATCGCAATAAACAAGCGGGGGGTCATGCGGAAGCTCGAGCTCGATACCGGCGGCTTCGATCCGTGACTTGAGTTCTGCCTGCAGTTGTTGGAGCACGGTCGCCGGATTGATCAACGCCTTCCGCTCGCCCGGTTGTCCGCTTCGCGAAAGCTCCAGCAGGTCGTAGATCAGATCCTCCATCGTTCGACCCGCCTGCTCGATCCGGTCGACGAAGTGCGTTCCAGTGTCATCGAGCAGGGCTCCGTAATCCTGGCGCAGCAATCGGGAAAAGCCCAATAGGGCCACCAATGGAGAGCGGAGGTCGTGCGCGAGCGCATCTACGCAGTGTTCGAGTTCGGCGTTCTTCCTGGCGAGTTCAGCTGACGCGTGGTGCCGCTCGGCGGCATCACGCATGCAGAGCACCGTGCCGTCGAAAGCGCCATCGTCGCGCCACCGATTCCGGGCCGACACCGCGATTTGCACCGCTCGACCATCGCTGTGCGTGAGCGTCAGTTCCCATTCCTCGACCGCGCCCTCCACACCGATGGAAGAAACCAGGCGCTCAAGGTCCGCGGCGTCGTGCAGGAGTGCCGCAACCGGCCGGTTGACGATCTGGCTCCCGCAATGGCCGAGAAGCCTCTCGACAGCGGCATTTACGTAAACGACGAATCCTCGCGCGTCGACTGCCAGCATCGCGTCTGGCGCGTCATCGAGAATCGACTTCAGGCTGCCACCCGGCAAGTGCTCGGTGAGCCCGGCCGCCGAATTTTCGGAGACCACGGGGCGTGCGATGACGACGTAGAACGCGCGCTCCTCGGGTCGATCCGAGACGGGAACAACGTTGACCTCGATCGGAACCGACTCTTCGTCTGCGTCCGAAAGCTCGATGATCGCGTTCGTCAAATAACCGTCCCGGCGCAATCGGGAGCGCAATTCGAAAGCTTGTTCAGGCCTCGTGAATCCCGGAAGGAAGGGCAGCAGCATCTTGACTTCGCAACCCACGCGAAATCTCTCGCCCCCACAGAGTTCGACCAGTCCGTCACTCCTCCACAGCACCCGGCCGCTGGAATCGGTGACGAGAGCGAACTCGTAGATCTTCGCGAGCGCTTCGAGAAGCGTCCGGGCCGGAATCTGGTCGACTGTTTGCGCGTCGTCCGCTCCATCGCGAACGGAGAGCTGTGGGACCGTATATTGGGGATCCATTAGACTCCAAGCACCGCTGCAGCTGCCAATGTGAGTCGTGCAAAGAGATCAGTCCGGCTTGGCGGACCGCCGAGCACGCACACCCGAACGTTCAAGACCGATAATGCCCATCCCCACCTCTTTCGAGGCACGCACATGGTACCACTCCAAAAATCACGGGGTCAACGAAAGCTTTGGGGCGGCACCATCGATCGAATCGAGAATCTGTAGACACAGCAGCGTGCGCGCGGGGCCTTGAATGAGAAACTGCGTGGAAGCTGCGCCCCAGCTTCTCTATGCTCCCGCTTGCGTTCGCACGGGGAAGCAGACGTTTCCCCGTGGGGATCTGATCCCGCGGCGGTGTGCGCGGAGCCCGACCTGAGCCGCGCTCAAAGCGGTCGACAGCATTGTCGAGGCCGGGGCAGAATCCAAGGTAATGAACAGCAGCAAAGCCGGGGAACTGATGGGGCGCACCAGAGTCGCAACGTTGATCGTGCTCGCCGCACTGTTGGTGTCGGGCGCGCGCGTCGAGCGGGCGGAGCAGTCGGTCGCAGCCGCAAGCCCGGTGGCGGCCCCTGCCCCTACCGATTTCGACGAAACCCAACTGATGCGCTTTCTCGGGCGGGAGAACACCGCATTATCGCCAAACGAGATCCAGCGAATCGCAGCCGCCGTGATTCGCTACAGCGCCCGATACGGACTCGATCCCGTTCTCGTCACGCAGGTACTCTGGGTCGAAAGCAGAGCCCGCCCGTGGGTGCGCAGTCCACTCGGAGCCGTCGGGCTGATGCAGGTCATGCCGCATATGGCGGAAAAACTCGACCTCTCGGGAAGCCTCGCAGCAATCGAGACCAACATCGAAGCCGGCTGCTGGATCCTCGCGGACAACATCCGCCGCCTCGGCGTGGAGGACGGAATCTCGGCCTATTTCTGGGGATGGGACATCCGCAGCGCCAGTTATCTCAACAGGGTCAAGAAAGCGCGCGCGGCCGTCCGCGGCGCATCCGAGTCTTGAACTCGCCAGCGGGCCCACCCAGCAGCGACACGCGCACTTTGGAATCGAAACACACCGAAACTCGCCGCACGGAATCTCATCTCTCGGGATCGACGGGCGACCTGCTGTTTCGGCGCTCCTGGCTTCCGAAGACGTCAGAGCGAATCATCATTCTCGTTCACGGCTACGGGGAACACAGCGGGCGCTACGAACACACGGCGTCCGATCTTGCCCGCGCCGGCTTTGAGGTCCACGCCTACGACCAGCGGGGTCACGGCCGCTCCGGCGGCACCCGCTGCCACGTGCGTCGCTTCGAACACCTGTTGGACGACCTGGAGGGTTTCGTCGCAGCGGTGCGTGCCGAACGACCGCCGCTTCCGGTCGCTGTCGTTGGTCACAGCATGGGAGGATTGGTGGTCGCGGCTTACGCGAGCCAACGAAACCCGAAGGTCGCTGGCGTCGTCACTTCGGGCGCAGCGCTCTCGATGCCCGAAGACCTCTCTCGCGGCGCGTGATCGCGGCCACGCGTTGAGGTGGATCGCGCCGCGTCTCTCGCTCGCGAGTCAACTCGACCCGGAAGCGCTTTCGCGAGACCCGGAAGTCGTCCGCACCTATCTCGAGGACCCTCTCGTGCAACGGAAAATCACCGCCTCACTGGCCTCGGAGATGCTGTCTGCAATGAAGCGAACCGTGGCCGCGGCCGCGGCTGTGAGGGTTCCGATGCTTCTTCTGCACGGAGAAGACGACCGTATCTGCTCAGTAGCGGGAAGTCGAAATTTTTTCGAACAGCTGAAGGTGACTCAGCGGGAACTCCACACGTACCCTGGGTTACGGCATGAGATCTTCAACGAACCGGAGCGAGCGGCGGTTCTCGGCGACCTCATCGGCTGGGTCCGCAAACTCGGGTAGATTCCAGGAACTTTGAGGATTCGATGACGGCAAAACTTTCACACGTCGACGAGCGCGGCCGCGCCCAGATGGTGGGTGTGGGCGACAAACCGGTGACGGATCGCGTCTGTATCGCTCGCGGAGAAGTGCGAATGGCCGCAGAGACGCTCGCCTGTATCGCAGAGGGGCGCATCCCCAAGGGCGATGTGCTGCTCACCGCCCGATTGGCCGGCATCCAGGCCGCGAAGCGAACCGATGAGTGGATTCCACTTTGCCACTCCCTTCCGCTGGACGGAGTCGAGATCAAACTGACTCCCGACCCCTCCGAACCCCGCGTGCTGATCGAAGCCCGCGTGGAGGCCCACGCGCGGACGGGAGTCGAAATGGAGGCTCTGGTGGCCGTTTCGGCCGCGGGCCTCACCATCTACGACATGTGCAAAGCGATCGATCGGGCGATCTCGATCGGCGGAATCGAGCTCGTGCGCAAGAGCGGCGGCAAGAGCGGCGTGTGGACGCGCCCGGGTGAACCAACGGCGCCTCCGGATCCCTCCGGGGGTTGAGTGGCGTTGGGCGACAATCATCAGAATTCTACAGAACCGGATTCGGCGGAGGGGTGTCAGAACCCGGAGATGACTAGCGCCGGCTGTGGAACGCTCGACACCGCGAATGCGACAAGCGCCCGAACGCGGACGAGGAGCGGGGACTACCTCGACGTCGATCCCGATGGCGATCTGGTCACCCGGTGGAAGGCAGGCGATGAGAGCGCATTCGAGAGTCTGATCCGGCGCCACGAAGGGCGGGTTTTCGGCCTTCTCATGCGGATGCTCGGCAACCGCGAAGATGCCGAAGATGTCGCACAAGAGACGTTCATCAGCCTGCACCGCCACGGCCACCGCTTCCGACACGACGCGCGCTTCTCCACCTTCGTCTATCGCGTAGCCGCCAATGCGGCCCTCAATCGACGCCGAACCCTCGCGCGCAAGAATGCCCGACTCCGCAAGCTTCAGACGCGCCAAGCTGCGGGCGACGATCTACCGACCTCTCCGCGCGACCCCGAGTCCGCCACGTTCGGCGGGCAGGTACAGGTTCGGGTCCAGGATGCACTGCTCCAACTTCCCCCCGATCTAAGGGCCGCGACGGTTCTCTATGACATTGAAGGACTGTCCTATCGGGAGATCGCGGCCGTACTCGAAATTCCCGAAGGCACCGTCAAATCGCGAATCCACCGCGCGCGAAGTGCGCTTCGCGACCGCCTGAAGGGCCTCGTCTCGAATGGAAACAAAGGAGAACAAACGTGAACTGCGCGAGGGTACGCTCCCACCTCGGCGATCACCTGGAAGGCGATCTGGATCTGCAATCCCGCACCAGGGTCGATGAACACCTGGGTCGTTGTGCGAACTGCGCGCGCGAGCTCAGCGAGTTGAGATCAACCGTTGGGCTGCTCCGATCACTGCCAGTCCCGCAACCACCCGCCGAGCTGGCAAACGAAGTCATGCGGCGAATTGGCGCCGGAGAAGGTCGTACGCAGCAATCTCCGGCTGTGATTCGAGTCCTGTTCGGCCCGCGCGTCGCGGCCGCGTTGGCGGCTGGCCTCGCCGGGTTTGCAATTTTTACCAGCGTTGAAACCAGTTGGGTCCAATCTCCCGAGATCATCGCTGCCACGCCAACCGAGACAGTCACCGCGGATCAGAGAGCGATCGACATGTGGGAAACTTCACCCCCCACCCTCGCCACAACCAAATCGGTCCAGCCGCGCCTCGCGGCGATCGAGAGAACGGCCGCCAATCGTTTTTATCGACCGAATCTCCGATCGACGGTCGTCGGTTTCTACGGACGCGTAGACCCCGATTTGCAGCAGCTGGATCTCGATGGACAACTCGATCGCGCCAAGCTCAATCCAAGAGGCTTTCTTCGTCAAGTGAACGAAATCGCCGAGCCGGAGCGGCGCTCGAGGATGGCGCCGCTCGTGGTTCGGGCGAGCCGGCGCGGGGACGCGCAGGCCGTCGCGCGTCACCTGCGAGCCACCTCACACCCGCTGGCGAGCACGGTTGCTGCCGAATTCGATCCAAAGCAATCGAAGCCGGTGGGCAACGCCAGGGTCGTCCCGGCGTTGTACTGACGCCAGGAGCGCGGCCATCAGGGCCGTGTGACGACGCAAAAGCGAATCCGAAGGATTCGCCCGCAGACCAAATCTGCAAGAATGGCGATCTCCGCATTCCCATCCGGCCCGATCGAGGCGGCTGTCGCCGAGATTCCCCGATCGGTACGCTGACACCCCATCGAATCCGACACCATGGCAAAAACGCGACTCATCGAACTCCTGTTGCTCACGCTCATCGCGCTGCCCGCGACTGCGGAAAAGCGTGCAATCATCGAGTTGATCCCCACAAAGCGTTCGAGTTGGACGATCGAAAGACTCTTCGCACCGATCACCGGGCTGTTCCGGGGCGGACCCAGCTATTGGTATGGCGAGCGGAGCATCGAAATCGTCACGAGACCGCCGGGTGCGAGCCTCGACCTATTCTACGTGCGAGAAAACATCCAGCAGCGCTTCGAGCGTGCCCAATCACCGATCCTGCTACGGCTCCCCACTCGTATCGAGGCCAGCCCTCGCGATTCGATCTCGATCCGGGCGATTCTCGACGGCTACCTACACCAAGAAGTGAATCTCGAAGTTCGGTCTCGCGAGACGCAGCTGACCATCGAACTCGCTCCACTTCCAAACCACCTCGAAGCGATGACCCATACGTATCTCTCGCGACGCGGGTCGTTGAAGTTCCTAACGAGCGAGAAAGTGAAATTTCGTGTGCAGGAGATGTCAGATGGTTTCTCGATCGCACTGACAGGGACGGGCCATTCCGAAGGTGATTTCGAAACCATGCGGGGAATATCGAGTGACAACATCAAAACACTCAGGGCCGAGCAGCTCGGTGAAGATCTCGTCGTGCGAGTTCAGCTCCACGACACGGCTTTGAACAGGCTGGATCTGCGGTCGACACAAGGATACGACGCTATTCGCGAGCTGCATCAGTTCACTGTCGAACTCGTTCCCATCGAGGGCAATGCAGCGGTTTTGGCCAGGTCCGGTGATGCGTTGAATCGCGTCCAACGTTCGGACGTATTTGGATGCGCACTCGACTTCGATCGCTCGCTTCGCTCACAGCTCGACTCAGAGGCGCTCTCCAGAGCGCTCGCGCCTTCGTCGAGTTTCCTCGACCGTCACCTCCGAGCGGCGCTTCAGCGACTCGGAGAGCTCTCGCCGGATGGTCTGATTTCGCTCACCGATGGTTCGAAGTTCCGCCCCTCGATCACACTCGATCTCGCAGCTGCCAGCGCCCAAAGCGCCGAGGCCATCGGATTTCTTTCACTTCTGAGCGCGTGCATCGCCGAGCTGGAATCACCCGAACATCGACGCAACGCGCTGCGAGGCGTGATCGCACCGGAACTGGACAGCGAACGCTTCGCCGCCATCATCGAAGTCGCGGAAGCCCCCGAGCGACGCTGTAACGCGCGCGCATCGGCATCGCGTTAGTAGAGCCATCCCGCCGGCCGCCAATCCATCTACGCCAGACGACCGCCAAATCCATCGCCAGATGAGCCGCCGCAAAGCCCGCGGAACGCTATAGTTGTCATCCCCGGTCCCGGGGAGTCGAGATGCGCGGCTGCCAGTCGGACCGTGAGGCCGTCACCGCGGATCGCCCCCGCGAACGCCTCGACGCACTGGGTGCGTCGGCTCTGAGCGATGCGGAGTTGGTCGCGCTCTTGCTCCGCACGGGAAATCGCGGCAGCAATGCCCTGGCTGTGGCAACCGATCTGCTCGGTCGCCACGGCGGACTCCAGGGTCTGTCGAGGGTCAGCGGCCGCGAACTCGGGCAATCCCAGGGCATCGGGCCAGCCAAGAGCGCAAGCCTGAGAGCGGCGTTGGAGATCGGGCGCAGGCTCGCGGGCCGCAGGCTTCGAGCCGGAGCCGTGATTCGCAGCCCATCGGACGTCTACCACCACTTCCATCCCAGTCTCCGAGACGCGAGGCAGGAACACTTCCTCGTGATACTGCTCGACGCCCGACATCGCGTGCTGCGCTCGGAGATGATCTCCCAGGGAACCCTCACAGCGAGCCTCGTCCACCCCCGGGAAGTTTTCCGACCCGCTCTGCGAGATGCCGCGGCCGCGCTCGTGCTGGTCCACAACCACCCGAGCGGTGATCCTACGCCGAGCGCAGAAGACCGGGAGGTTACGGCTCGGCTCGCGAGCGCTGGGGAGATTCTCGGCGTCCGCGTCCTGGATCACATCGTGGTTGCCGAGCGGGGCTACAGCAGCCTACGGGAACAGGGCGAACTCTGAACCGAGATTCACCTAAGGGGGGCGGCCGAATCGGTCGATACGGGATTGGCGGAATGGAGTCCGCAATCAGGCGCCCCGGGGATCGAGGCCGATGGCCAGAACGCATCTACAAGAAGCCGTGTCCTCTCACTTCATCGATGGGATCGAGCGGCGCACCTCGCCGCGCGCTGAGCTTGTGGTCCGGGTGAACTACCAGACGGTCGATTCGCTCTTTTCCGAGTTTGCGCGCAACATCAACGACGGTGGGATCTCGTCGAAACCGATACCCCACAACCCATCGGGACCGGCGTCGAACTCGAGTTCAAGCTTCCGGGAGCCGACCAACCGATCGAGGTCATCGGCAACGTCGTCCGCTCGATCAGCGCCGATCAGGTCGAGTCCGATGGAGTCGCCGGTATGGGGATCGAGTTCGAGAATCTCGACTCGGACGTCCGCCAACAGATCAACGAAATCATCCAGAAACTCCGCCCCGAGAGCGCAACCTAACCCAACGCTTCGGCCTAGCGGGCGAATCCTGCGGATTTGCTTGCTGCGTCACGCGGCCCGTTGGGCCACGCTCCTAGAACGGAACGTCGCTCGAAGGCGGCCCCGACGATTCTCCGCCGCCGGAACCCGCGCCAGACGGACCGGAATACCCGGTGGGTCCACCATCCGACTCGGCACCGGCACCGCCACCGGCACCGCCGCGCCCACCCAGAAACTGCACGGTCTGGGCGATCGTTTCGGTGGTCTGGCGCTTGTTGCCGTCTTTGTCTTCCCACTCCCGGGTCTGGAGTCTCCCTTCGATGTACACACTCCGCCCTTTTTGCAGATATTGGGCGCAGTTCTCAGCGCTCTTCCCCCACACGACGATGCGGTGCCACTCCGTTCGCTCCTGATTGTTTCCCTCTTTGTCGCGCCATCGATCATTGGTCGCGAGTGTGAAGTTCGCAACGGCTTGACCGCTCGGGATGTACCGGAGTTCCGGATCACGCCCGAGATTTCCCACCAGAATGACTTTGTTTACGCTCGCCATGAGTAACTTCTCCGTCGTTTTCAGGGTGATGACCCATCATCCCGCCGACGGAGGACGACGTCAACTGCTCACTCGCAAAACTCCGTCTCAGATCGCGAAACAGGCTCGTTCGACGTGAACCCGCGGCCTCGTCGGTCGGCCCACGCAACAAAATCCCCGCAATCAGCAGCGCTCCCCAATACAGAGTGACCCGGCCAACTGGGCCCCCGCCAGCACCGAACCTCTCATAAAGTGGCGTTCCTGCGCGGGCTGCCAGCTTCCGCTCACTCGATCCCAATCCCGTAACTGTGCGGGCTTGAAGGGCTGACGGACGCCGCCTACCCTGTGAGCGGCTTCCGTCCCAGGGGGTGAGGGGCGTGATTCGACAGCGAGTTCGATTTGGCTAGGTCCGACGCCCGCAAGCGCCGGCCCGAAAGCCGTCCCAGCGCGCCCATTTCGAGGCGAATCGCCGAGGAATGCCTCGGATTCGGTCTATTGGCCGCCTCCCTGCTCGCAATCCTCGCCCTCGCGACATACTCGCCCGCAGATCCCATCTTCGAGCGGGCCGAGGTCACCAATCGCGCCGGCGTCATCGGGGCCGCGGTGGCGGCTATTCTCTTCCGCACCCTGGGCTACGCGTCCGCTGTTCTGGTGATTGCTACCGGCGTGATCGGGACAAGACTGATCCTCGGCCGGGGATTTCCCGGACCGGCATCTCGCTTCTGGGTATCGACTGTGGTGTTACTGCTGTCGATCTCGACACTGTCTCCGATCGTCCAACAGGCCTCGCCCTTCTCGTTCTCGGGGAAATGAGGGCGGTAGCGTCGGAGCCTTTCTCGCCAAGCACGAAAGTTGGCTCGTGGGCTCGTGGGGGACGGTGATCGGCAACGTCGTTTTGGCCGTGATTGGCATCCTGGCTGCGACGGGAATCTCGGCGGGGGCGGTACTCGGCCGATTCGGAATGGGACTCGGCTGGCTGGGAGCCGCGGTGGGGTCCGTGGTCCTCGCACTGGCTCACTGGCTGAGGCGAGGCCTTGCGGCCCTACGACAGGGCGGCGCGGAGATGGTCGGGGGCCTCGAGCAGGGCTCACGCGCCATTCGGGTCTGGCGAGAGCGAAACTCCCGGCGGCGGAGAGCGGCGGCGGCGGACAAAATCGCCAACGCGAGCTCCGAAGTGGAGGATTCCGTCGAATCGCCCGGGGAGCACGACGTCGAGACGGGGCACACCGCCAAACGAGCGACCACTGGGCCGACGATCGTGGATCACATCGCCGAGCGCCCTCGTGGTGAAGGCGTGCAGGAAACCTTTTCGTTCAACGAAGACCGCGACGGACCCTACCAGCTACCCGACATCAGCGTGTTTGAGCGCCCACCGGAAGGCGCTCGTAAATACGACCGCGACAGCCTGATCATGAACTCGCGAATCCTCGAAAAGAAACTCCAGGATTTCGGCATCGGTGGCCGCTGCGTGACCGTGCACCCGGGCCCGGTGATCACGATGTACGAGTTCGAACCCGCGTCGGGCGTCAAGGTCAACCGGATCGTAACCCTCGCCGACGACCTCGCCCTCGCGCTTCGCGCCCTGTCGGTTCGGATCATCGCCCCGTTGCCGGGCAAGTCCGTCGTCGGGATCGAAGTCGCGAAATCCCGATCGCGAGACCGTCTACCTGCGGGACATCCTCGAGTCGGACACGCTGCGCGCGGAAAAGTCGCTGCTTACGATTGCACTCGGCAAGGACATCTTCGGCAACCCGAGCCACGCCGACCTCGCGAAGATGCCGCACCTGCTCGTCGCGGGATCTACCGGAACGGGCAAGAGCGTATTCCTCAACTCGCTCTTGTGTTCGCTTCTCTGCCGCACGACGCCCGACGAACTCAAGCTTCTTCTCGTCGACCCCAAGTTGTTGGAACTCTCCGTCTACGGCGGGATTCCGCATCTGATCGCGGACGTCGTTACGAACCCGAAGCGAGCTGCGGCCGCGCTCGGCGGCATCGTTCGCAAGATGGAAGAGCGCTATCAGATGATGGCCGCGCTCGGAGTGAGAAGCATCGCCCAATTCAACGAACGCGTGGACGACGAACTCGACGCTGGGAAGAAGACATTCCGGCTCAAGGCGAAGCCCGGGGAAGAGGAAGGAGAAGAACGCGAGTATCGGCGTCTGCCCTACATCGTGGTCATCATCGACGAACTCGCGGACCTGATGGTCGTTTCCGCGCGCGAGGTCGAAGAGTCACTTCAACGCCTCGCGCAGATGGCGCGGGCCGCTGGCATCCACCTCGTTCTGGCGACGCAAAGGCCGAGCGTCGATGTCCTGACCGGAATCATCAAGGCGAATTTCCCGGCGCGGATTTCGTTCCAGGTTTCGTCGCGCACAGACTCCCGAACGATCCTCGACCAGAACGGAGCGGATCACTTGCTGGGACAAGGCGACATGCTCTACCTGCCACCGGGAACCTCGAAATTGCAGCGATTCCACGGCGCATTCGTCGATGAGAAAGAAGTGGAGAGTCTGACGAAGCAGCTCCGAGCCCAGGGCAGCCCGAAATTCGACCAGGAGTTGCTCCAGGCCGCCGAAGAATCAGCGGCCTTGGACGAGCAGGATCCGGATGTGGACGAGATGTTCGACCGCGCCGTCGCAATCGTCTCCGACAGCCGCAATGCCTCGATCTCGTACCTCCAACGCAGGCTCAAGGTCGGATACAACCGCGCGGCCAGAATGATCGAGCACATGGAGAACGAGGGCATCGTGGGCCCTCAAGTGGGAAACAAACCCCGTGAGGTTTTCGTAAGCTCGATCCAGCCGTGAATGCAAATTCGCGCCCGAGCGTCTGATCAAATGATGCGAATTGGAACTGCGAGCGCTCTAGTGCTTTGGCTGATGGCCTTGGGATCACCGCTACCCACCCGGGCCGACCCGCCTTCGGAACTGACCTGTCGCGACGCTGTCGTTGCGGCGCTCCAGCAACGGTACGAGTCCGCGAGGGATTTCCGGGCCGACATCGTCCAGACCACCCGCTCGGTGGCCCTCGGCGCCGGCTCCTCCGAGCAGATGACCTCCAAGGGGACGGTCGTCTTCGCGAAACCGGGAAAGATGCGCTGGTCGTATGAGGAACCGGAGCCGAGCCTGGTGGTCAGCGACGGAAAGATTTTGTGGATCTACGACCTGGTTTTTCGCGAGGCCCAGAAGCTTCCCGTGACCGAGGGATATCTGTCCGGCGCGGCCATTCAATTTCTACTGGGCGAGGGAGAAATCGGGCGGGATTTCGAGATTTCGGCACTCCGCTGTGAAAAAACCAGCGCCGAGTTGCGGTTGCAACCTCGAAAGCCCAGCTCCTACGAGAAGCTCCACGTACTCGTGAATCCCGAGACGGGTGACCTGCTCAAAACCACGGTCTTTTTCGTACTCGGCAACGTGACCGAGGTCGCGTTTTCCAACATCGAACTCAACGTCGATCCAGCGGCGAGCCTCTTTCGCCTCGATCCACCCGCAGACGTCCGAGTGATCGAACTGAACGAGCCATTGCGATGAAGCCGACTGCGCCCCCCTTCGACCCGCAAGCGTGGGCTCAAATTCGGCTCTGAGGCGACGATTTTCGTCACTTTTGGGCCCGCAGAACCACCGCCACAATTGCCCAATGAGGGAACCAGAATGCTCCCCGATCCGTGTGCCGCAAAAAGAGGCGTTGGGATTCACCCTCAGTTAGGCTGCCGGTATACCGACGAAGCTGTCAAGGAGCCGGCAGTTCAGAGGCAACTTCGCATCAGACGGCGGCACCTCGGACGCGACTCGATCGCGTCGATCACAAAATATTTGAACGAGCAGAACCCGCCTGCCCACGCACCTGCCCCGCCGCCCAGGTCGTGTGCTGGGAGATCCGGCTCGACCACCAAGAGCGCTTTGCGCTCGCGGAGTTGCAGTAGCTTCTGCCCGGCCGCTGCGGTTGACACCACAGGGCCGCATGATAAACTCGAAAAAGCGTAAAAGATGCACAAATTCAATGAGTTCGGCGTTACTTCCCCTCTTCACCAAGCGCGGTGGCACTCGCGCAGAGTTCATCGCGGAGTTCCGGCTGAACACGCGCGTGGGAGCAAGTACAGACGGCGCGGTAGGGTAATCGGCGAGATCTCGGAGCAGACTCGCACCCACGTGGACGGATTTGGCATGCAGCAATCGCCCGGACTCTGTGCAACAACCCTATCCGCAAGCGGCAAAAGACGCGCCAACTCCTCGTTGAGAGTCCGGTCCGAAGCAACATGGCAGCATCGTGCGTCACTTTCTCCGCACTCTGGCATGGGCGTTGCAAAGAACTCCGCCATGCGAGTCGCCGACCCATCGGCGCAGCCGGGGCAGAAGGAGGCGGAATGAGCGAGTTTGACCAGGGATCGGGCCGCAAGGGCTTCGTGCGCGACGTCATTCGCCGCATTGCACCGGCTGATGAGCAGGGCGGCGATGCTCCGGAAGACGCGCGAGAGAGAGGACCCGCACGCCCCCTTCAAGACGAAGTGGAAGATCTGCACGACTCGATGCGGCTCTTTGGCGCGGAATCCCCTGAATTTCGCAGGCAACTCGATCGACTTCTGGCGGAGTTCGAAACCCTGCGGCGCCGCTACCAGCTGACGCGCGACCAGTCGGTCGACGCAGAGCGGCAGAACGAGCGACTCGTAAACGCACTTCACGACGCCAAGCAGCAGATCGAACTCCTCAAAGAGGAAGTCGACAAACTCTGCGCGCCGCCCAACAACTACGGCATCTTCAATCGCCCGAACAAGGACGGCACGGCCGAGATCGTCGTCGATGGCCGCCCGATGCGGGTCAACGTGCACCCGAACGTCGATCCCTTCCAATTCGAGGAGGGGCAACTCATCGTTCTAAACGAGGCGTTCAATATCATCGAAGCATCGGGTTATGTCTCGCGCGGCGAGATTGCCACGATCGTGGACTTCATCGCCGACAACCGCGCAATCGTTCTCGGACACACCGATGACGAGCGGGTGATCACCCTGGCTGAGCCCCTGCGCCATGAAAAGCTCAAGGTTGGAGACCACATCCTCTTCGACCCGCGCACCAACTACGGATTCGAGAAGCTCCCGAAATCTTCCGTCGAGGAAGTTGTGCTCGAGGAGATTCCGGACGTCACCTACGACAACATCGGCGGGCTCGGCGAGCAGATCGAAAGCCTCAGGGATTCGGTCGAACTCCCGTATATCTACCCGGATATCTTCGCGGAGCACAAGCTCACGCCGCCCAAGGGCATCCTGCTATACGGACCTCCCGGCTGCGGCAAGACGCTCATCGCAAAGGCCGTGGCAAACAGTCTTGCGAAGAGCATCGAACAACGCACGGGCAAAGAGACGACTCCGTACTTCCTCAACGTGAAGGGGACCCGAGCTGCTCAACAAATACGTTGGCGAGACCGAGCACAAGCTGCGAGAGGTCTTCAAGAAGGCCCGGGAAAAGGCCAGCGAGGACGTACCGGTCGTGATCTTTTTCGACGAGATGGATTCATTGTTCCGCATGCGCGGATCCGGAATTTCGTCGGACATGGAGGCGACCGTCGTCGCGCAGTTCCTCTCCGAGATCGACGGCGTTGAGTCACTCAAACAAACGTCATCGTGATCGGTGCGAGCAACCGCCAGGATCTGATCGACCCCGCCGTGCTCCGCCCCGGCCGGCTCGACCTGAAGATCAAGGTCAATCGCCCGGACGCGGTGGCCGCCCGCGAGATCTTCTCCAAGTACCTGACCGCAGACCTGCCTTTCCACGCAGAGCGCATTGGCGAAGTACGGGGACGATCCGCAGAAGGCGGTCGACGGCATGATCGCGGAGACGATCCAACGCATGTACGAGACCACCGAGGAGAACAAGTTCCTCGAGGTCACGTACGCGAAGGGAGAGCGCGAGATCTTCTACTTCAAGGACTTCGCGAGCGGAGCGATGATCGAGAACATCATCGCACGGTCCAAGAAGAAAGCCGTCAAGCGACTCATCGAGAATCAGGAGCGCGGCATCAAGTTCGAAGACATCATCGAATCCGTGAACGACGAGTTCAAGGAGAACGAAGATCTCCCGAACACCACCAATCCCGACGACTGGGCGAGGATCTCCGGGCGCAAGGGCGAGCGAATCATCAACGTGCGAACATTGATGACAGGGATCAACCGCAAGGAACGCTCGATCGAGAACGTTTCCTCGGGCCAATACCTATAGATCCCGGGGGAGCCGCCCTCATGTGGAGATCCGATGGCGATTCCGAAGGTGATGGGTACGGAGATCGAATACGGGATCACCGTTCGCGGAGATCCTGACTTCGATCCCATCTCGGGCTGCGTGCTTCTCGTCAACGCCTATCGGGAAGACCACGCGGGCGAGATTCTCTGGGATTACGAACAAGAGAATCCGCTGGCCGACGCCCGCGGTTTTCAGGTGGACGGCGAGAAGTACACGCCGAACCAGCAGGAAAATATCGCGCGCAACAAGACGCTGGTGAACGGCGCGCGATTCTACGTCGATCACGCCCACCCCGAATACTCCTGTCCCGAGGTCACCAATGCTCGCGATCTCGTGATCCACGAGAAGGCGGGGGAGCGAATCATCGAAATCGCCCGGCAGGAGGCCAATGCCCTGTTGCCGGATGGATCGCAGATGCTGATCTACAAGAACAACAGCGATCGCAAGGGCAACAGCTACGGCGCGCACGAAAACTACCTGATGGACCGGAGAACGTCGTTCAAGCAGATCGTTGAGGATCTGATGCCGTTTTTCGTAACCCGGCAGGTCTATACCGGGGCTGGCAAGGTCGGGAGTGAAAACCGCGGGCCGCAGTGCGATTTTCAGCTTTCTCAACGGGCAGATTTTTTCGAGACCGAGGTCGCTCTCGACACGATGGTCAAGCGTCCGATCATCAACACACGAGATGAACCCCATGCAGATCGCGAAAAGTATCGACGCCTGCACGTGATTTGCGGCGACTCGAATCTCAGCGAATACACGATTTATCTCCGAAGTGGCGCGACGAACCTCGTACTTTCGATGATCGAGGACGGTGCGATCAAGAAAGACCTGAGTCTTCGCGACCCGGTCCGATCGATCAGGGAAGCATCTCACGATCCGACCTGCACCAAGGAACTCCAACTCGATGACGGCAAACGCCTCACGGCAGTTCAGATCCAGGCCGAGTATCTGGAGATGGCCCTGGATTACGTCGCCGCTGGCGGTGCCGATCCGATGACCAAGGACATCCTCTCGAAATGGGAGCACGTGATCGACTGTCTGGGCCGAGACCCGATGGAACTCGATCAGCAGATCGACTGGGTGATGAAGAAGTCGCTCATCGAGCAATACATGGATCGGAAGTCGATCGGCTGGGATGCACCCCAGGTGCAGATGCTCGACCTCCAGTACCACGACCTGCGTCCCGAAAAAGGTCTGTACTATATTCTCGAAAAGCAGGGCCGAGCCGAGCGAATCGTTACGGACGAGGAAATCCTGGCCGCAGTTCTCACGCCGCCCGATGACACGCGGGCTTATTTTCGAGGCGAGTGTCTGAAGCGATATGGGGCAGCTGGCTTTGGCGTGAATTGGGATTCGACCTCGTTCGGGCGTGGGTGACGACCCGATCAATCGAGTCTTGATGGTAGAACCCCTCAAGGGCACCCGCGCCCACGTCGGCGCTCTCTTGGACAATTCGCCCACGGTGAATGAGCTAATGGATAACTTGCGGGCCTGAGCCCTATGGGAAAAATGCAAATGAAACAAACCGGAAAAGCGAAATGCGCTGGAGTGGACGAAGCGATCTTCTCGATCGTCTCCGCCGCCGAATCCAATCAGAAGCAGAAGCCGAAGAGCGGTGGCGACGATGGCGGCGACGCGAAGAGCGACGCTCCGCAGAAGCTCGCGAAGAAGGGCGAGGAACTCAAGGAAGAGATGGACGCCCTGGTTGACGAGATCGACGAGGTCCTCGAAGAAAACGCCGAGGAGTTCGTGAAGAATTACGTCCAGCGAGGCGGCGAGTAGCGCGCTACATAGGCATCGCAATTGCCAAAAGGTGATGCGGCTGCCAAACAGGTAAGCAACTGCCAAACGATGGAGGGGTCGCGTTGCAGTTCAGAGGAAATTATCAGGGGTCGAGTTTTTCGGAGCTCCTGGCGGTCGACTTCAGCCATCTGCGTCTGAACTGGAGCGACCTCGCGCAGGGCTTCGACGCCTCCGCGGTTCCACACGGAACGACGGTCATGGGGTTCAAGTACGCCGAAGGCGTCGTCATCGCTGGCGACCGGTTGGCGACGATGGGTCACCGTGTTGCGTCACGAGACATGGAGAAGGTCTACCCGACCGATGCCTATTCGCTGATCGCGATTGCCGGAGCAGCGGGCCCCGGCGGTCGAAATGGCCCGGTTGATGCGCATCGAGCTAGAGCACTACGAGAAAATCGAGGGTGAACCGCTCGAACTCGAGGGCAAAGCCAACAAACTCTCCCAGATGGTTCGACAGAACATGCCCGCCGCCATGCAGGGCCTGGGTGTCGTACCGCTCTTTGCCGGTTATGACAGACGCCGCGGTGTCGGGCGCCTCTGGGGCTACGACATGACTGGCGGCCGATACGAGGAGACCGATTACGAGGCCACCGGCTCGGGTGGAATCTACGCCGCGGAATCGCTCAAGAAGTCCCACAAGCTGGATGCCAATCGAACGGAAGCGCTCAGGATGTCCGTTCAAGCGCTCGTCGACGCCTCGGACGAGGACCGCGCGACAGGCGGCCCCGACGTCGTACGGGGTATCTATCCCCTCATCGACTTCTGCACCCGGGACGGGATCGAACGCGCGACCGAGAGCGAGATCGAAACGGTCTTCCGCGCAATCATCGCCGAACAAACGAACCGCGGGGGAACCGCGTCATGAGCATGCCCTTCTACGTCTCACCCGAGCAGGTGATGACCGACAAAGCGGAGTTCGCCCGCAAGGGTGTCGCCCGCGGAAAGCCCAGCCTCGTCCTTGAATGCGATGCCGGAATCCTGATGATGGCTGAGAATCTCTCCACGCTGTCCAAGATCGGGGAGATCTACGACCGGGATCGCCTTTGCGGGAGTCGGGAAGTTCAGCGAGTTCGACCAGCTGCGAAAGATCGGCGTCCGCTACGCAGACATCAAAGGCTACGCGTACAGTCGCGATGACGTGCGCGGCCGCGCCCTCGCCAACGCCTACTCGCAGGCAGTCGGCGACGCCTTCACCCAGCAACTCAAACCGCTGGAGGTCGAAGTCGTCGTGGTCGAGGTCGGCGATTCCACGCTCGCTGGCCACGAGAACAACGCCATCTACCGCATTCAATACGACGGAAGCATCAGCGACCATCACGGTTTTTGCGTGATCGGTGGCGCCGCCGAAGATCTGTCTGACTTTCTCAGCTCGAGATATCGAGACGGAATCCCCCTAGGGGAAGCGATCGGCTTGGCGAAGTCGGCTCTCGAGAGGGGCGCAGAGGGCGAACCGAGCGTCGACGTGGGGAATCTCGAGGTCTGCGTGCTCGAACGAGAACGCCAGGGGCGAAAGTTCGTTCGGCTGAACTCCGATAGAGTAGGAGAACTTCTGAGCGCATGAGCGGCTCGGGCGGGGCTTGGTGTGGGGATCGGTCGATCACCTGACCACCGACCTCGACGCGCCGCACCAGCTAGCGGAGTCTCGTGCAGAAACGAATTTTCGGAATCGAGACGGAGTACGGCATCATCTTCACCCCGGAGGGGCGAAAGACGCTGCCCGTCGAAAAGGCCATCCGTTTCCTCTTCGAAAAGCTGATCACGACCGAGCACTTCCTGAACGTCTTCCTCGAGAACGGCGCACGTTTCTACCAGGACACCGGCTGCCACCCCGAATACGCGACACCCGAATGCGCGGCTCCGCGCCAGCTGATCGTCTACGACAAGGCCGGCGAGCGGGTTCTCGAAGACCTCCAAGACTACGCGGAGGAGAAGATCCGCGAGGAACGCATCGCCGGGAAGCTCTCGATCTTCAAGAACAACACGGATTTCGTTGGCAACGGCTACGGCTGCCACGAGAACTACCTGGTCGATCGCGACGTCGACTTCTACTATCTCGCCGAGCAGCTGATCCCGTTCCTGGTTACCCGACAGATCTACTCGGGTGCGGGCAAGGTCTTCCAGACCCAAGACGGCGTCCACTACTGCATCAGCCAAAGGGCGCAGCACATCTATCAGAAGATTTCCGGCACCACGACCAACGACCGCTCGATCATCAACACCCGTGACGAGCCCCACGCCGATCGCGAGAAGTACCGGCGACTGCACGTCATCGTCGGCGATTCCAATATGTCGGAGTACACGAACTTCCTGAAGGTCGGGGCCTGTGCGATCGTCCTCCAGATGATCGAGGACAACTACATCAATCAGGATTTCACGCTTCGCAACCCGGTGAAGGCGATCAAAGACATCTCCTACGACGCCACCTGCAAGCGCAAACTCCGCCTCGACAACGGGCGCGAGTATTCGCCGATCCAGATCCAGCAGGAATACTGCGAGATGGCCCAGAAGTACATCGAGCAGTATCCCGTGAGCGAAGAGCTTCAAGACGCCGTCGAGAAGTGGCAGTACGTGCTCGATTGCCTCGACAGTGACCCGGATAAATTAGATCGGGAAATCGATTGGTTGATCAAGAGGCGAATGATCCAAAACTACATCGACGCCAAGGGAAAATCGTGGAGTGATCCGCGCATCTTCATGCTCGATCTGCAATACCACGACATCCGGACGGATCGAGGCATCTACTATCTTCTCGAGCGCAAGGGAATGGTGGAGCGAATTCTCAATGACGCCGAGATCGTCAAGGCCAAGACCGAGCCGCCCCACGATACCCGCGCCCGAATGCGCGGCGAATTCATCAAACTCGCGAGGCAGAATTCGATCCAATACGACCTCGACTGGTCGAACATCCGCCTCGGAAACCTGCTCAACGTCCGGGTGATCTGTAACAATCCGTTCGAGACCGACATCGAAAAGGTTGCCGAGCTGGTGCGAACCATTCAGAAGACCAACCTGCGCAAGACGAGCCTCTCCAAACTCGTGATTCAAAGCTGACGTGCCGGATCCGAAGCCCAAGCTCGTCGCGGTCGGGGCAGCGAAGGACGAAAGCCCTCCGGATCGAACGCCGCAGCAGCGTCGGCGCTGGACGGACCTCGGAGTCCGGTTCTGGCTACTCGCGGTGATCCTGGTCGTCGCCGTGCTGATCATCGGGTCCCAGGCGCGCCAGCTCGATCGGCTCTCGGTCCAGGTGAAAACGCTCGAAACCGAGTTGAGCGCCGCTCACGGGGCCGTACGGGGCTACGAGAGCCGTTTTGGCGAGATTCGCGAATCCGTGGGCGATCTCCGCGCGCAGCTCAGCGAGCTCGAGGGGCTCGTCGAACAACCTCCGGCACCAGAACCGGCTCGCTAACGGCTGCGCGCCGCGGCCCACCTGGGCTGCGCCCGGTCTTCGCCTCAATTTCTGCCGCCTCCTGCCGATATAACTAACGGCCCCGTGCCGTCGAATCTCGCCATCGAGGACGCACCACATGCTGACAGATCTCATCGCCGGCCTTTTCTCCCACGATCTCGCGATCGACCTGGGCACCGCAAACACCCTGGTCTACGTAAAAGGCAAGGGCCTCATCTGTTCGGAACCCAGCGTCGTTGCTGTCACGAATGATGCGAACGGTCGCGGAGACCGCGTGCTGGCGGTCGGGCACGACGCGAAGGCGATGCTCGGTCGAACTCCGAGCGGCATTCGAGCGATCCGCCCCATCAAGGACGGCGTCATCGCTGACTTTGAAATTACCGAAGCGATGCTCCGCTACTTCATCCAACGCGCCCACAAGCGCGGAAAGATGGTGCGCCCACGGATCGTCATCTGTGTGCCGCCTTGCATCACGAGCGTCGAAAAGCGCGCGGTCCGTGAGTCCGCGCTCTCTGCGGGCGCGCGCGAGGTCTATCTGATCGAAGAGCCGATGGCCGCGGCGATCGGTGCGGGGCTCGACGTCACCGCGGCGACTGGAAACATGGTCGTCGACATCGGAGGCGGTACAACGGATGTCGCGGTGATTTCGCTGTCAGGCATCGTCACTTCGCGTTCGATTCGAACCGGCGGCGATAAGATGGACGAAGCGATCATCAACTACGTCAAGCGGAAGTACAACATGCTCGTGGGCGAGAGAACCGCAGAGCAGGTCAAATTGACCGTCGGAACCGCATGCGTCAACGCGAAGACCGAGGTGATGGACGTCAAGGGGCGCGACCTCGTCGCCGGGATCCCCAAGGTGGTCGCGGCTTCCAGTGAAGAGATCCGCGAAGCACTCGTCGAGCCGATTCACGCCATCGTAGAGACCGTCCACTTGACGCTCGAAAAGACGCCCCCGGAGCTCGCGGCGGACATCGTCGATCGGGGAATCATGTTGGTCGGAGGCGGCTCTCTGCTGCGAGACCTCGACGTGGTGTTGCGTCAGGAGACGAAGCTCCCGATCCTCCGCAGCGACGACCCGTTCACCGCAGTCGTCCACGGCGCTGGCGCCGCGCTAGACAATCTCTCGCTGCTCAAGCAGGTCGCGCTGGACTGACGAAGCCCGGGGCTCCGCGCCGGGCTGATGATGCCCGCGATGTCGCGCCGGGCTGACGAAGCCCAGAAGTCGTTCGGCGGAATTGCCAAATCCGTTACCGGAACCCGTCCCGCAAAATTGCCCAAATCCGTTGGCGGGGTTCGCTCGCCGAGATTTCCGAAATCCGTCAGCGCGACCGCTTGCGCTGGTACTGATCCACCGCGCGCACGTGTTCCGAGTAGGTCTTCGAGAAGACGTGCGTTCCGTCGTTGCGCGAGACGAAGAACAGGTAGTCGCTCTCGGCAGGATTGACCACGGCGCGCAACGCGTCGGCACCCGGATTCGCGATCGGGCCGGGAGGGAGGCCTGGGATCTGATAGGTGTTGTAGGGGTTCTCGGCGTTCTCCAGATCCCGGCGCCGAAGATTGCCGTCGAAGTCTGGAATCCCGTAGATCACCGTCGGATCGGTCTCGAGCCGCATCCCGCGCTTCATGCGATTGCGAAAGACCGACGCGATCAGCGGCCGCTCCTCTGGCGCAGCGGTCTCTTTTTCGACGATCGAAGCGAGCGTCACGACCTCGAGCATCGAGAGTTCCTGGCGACGCGCCTGCGGTTCGATCTCGTGCCAGACTTCGAGAAATTGACCGACGAGTACTTCCGCGACTTCGCGAACTCCGAGACCGTGCGGTAGACGGTAGGTTTCCGGGAAGAGATAACCCTCGAGGGTCACACCCTCGACACCCAGTGATTCGGCACTCGCGGGATTGAATGCGAAGGCCGAAAACTCGGCGGCGTTCGAAAGCCCGGCGGCCTCGAGTCGCAACGCGATCCGGGCAGCCGTCAGCCCCTCCGGGATCACCACTTCGTAGACCACCACCCGCCCCTCGACGATTCGCGTCAGGATTTCGGCGGGCGCCAACGCCGCGGAGAGTTCGTATTCACCGACCTGGACCGCGCCGTCGAGTTTGCGATAGCGAGCGAACAATTTGAACGCGACCGCATTGCGAATCAGCCCGCGGGCTTCGAGGTCTCGCGCAACCTCGCCGAGGCTGGCGCCGGAGCGCACATCGAAGATTGCGGACGGCGCCGACGCGAGCGCGGGTTGCAGCGCCCAACGCAAGGCCAGCGTCGCAGCCACGCCAGCGAGCAGCACGAGTACGACCAGGACAGCGGTGATGGCGATCGCGCGGCGGCTCACTCGCACGGCGCCTGGGATGGGAACTGGCGCTCCAGATAGGTCCTCAACAACAACGTCGCCGCGACCGCGTCGACCGCTTCGCGCCGCTTCTTGCGACCCCCCTTCGATTCGCTGAGCGAAAGCTCGGCCGCCTGGCTCGTCCAGCGCTCGTCGAGCAAATCCACCGGAACGCCCGTCACCTCGCCGAGCGCATCGGCGAAGCCCTGAGCGGCCTGCGAGCCCGGACTCGCGCGCCCATCGAGATGAATCGGAAGCCCGACCACGATTCGAACGATCCCCCGCTCCTCGACCACTTCGCGCAACGCCGCCACATCCTGTGGGCGGCCCTGGCTGACGATGAACCCAGCCGGAAACGCAATGCTCGCATCCGAATCAGACACCGCCAATCCGATCCGCTTCTCGCCCAGATCGACTCCGAGAATGGGTCCGCGATTGGACATCATTTCCAACCTAGCCCGGGCAAGGCCGTTCTGTAATGAGTGGCTTCTGCTGGCCAGGGCCCAGTTGGCCGGGTCGTGCTTCTTGGTTGGGTGTTGCAGCTCACGGATCATCAGTCTGGGGCGCGGAGACACCCTCGCGCTCGACCGGCCCACCACCTCCGAGAATCGCCTGCCCCCCCCGACACCCCCCACTCTCCCGAATCGCCCCATCGAGCCCAAGGGCCAGCATCCCTGCGATTCCAGAGGGTTTTTGCCTCCCACGGGACCGGTAGTGGCCTGCGCGAATCGGGCATTCCAGCAGTTCAAGAAATTCGTCCAAAATCTGACCTGCGGGCGTTATAGTTCGCCCTGAGTTGAATCCGGCTGGTTATGTCGCGCGCTGCCATGAGCCTTTTGGCCCCTGAACGACGAACGGTTTTCAGCGGCGAAGAAGGCCGAGAGCAGGAAGGCAAGGGGAAGCGAATAGGTCGGGAACTGGCCAAACTTCGAACGCGGTCTGCATGCCAGAGAGGAAGGTCTGCACCCGTTGTTGAACCGCCGACTCTGCGGGCGGTTTCGGTTACAAGAGAGGCAATTCGGCCTCGACCCACCGGGCTGTGCCGAAATAGATTGAACGGATTTACGAGTCGATGCGGAGTCGATTCGAACACACAACTCCCGCGAAGGAATATCGCCATGTTACGCCTCATAGTACTCACGACAACCGCGGCCTTCGTCGCGTTCCTGTTCTTCGCAATTCCCGCGCAGGCCGATGAGATCGAACCGGAGCCCGAGCCCGTAGCCGAGCCGGAACCCGAGCCGGAACCCGAGCCCGAACCCGAGCCGGAGCCCGAACCGGAGCCCGAACCAGTGCTTGCCCGAGACGACGACTATGAGCGCAATGGCGCCTACGTCGGCGCCAACATTGCGGGTGCCTGGTATACGGAAGTGAAAGATGATGTAAGGGAGGCGCTTGAGGGTCTCGGGTACTCCGTCCAAATTGATTTGGAGACTCCATTGGGCCTCGGCGCCCGCGCCGGCTACCGGTTTCACCCCCACCTCGCCGCTGAGGTCCAGCTTCAGTGGTTCACAAAGACGAAGGTTGAGGTTGGCGACAAAGACAACGACATGAATTTCATCAAGTTCGAAACCCTGGCGGTTACGGGGAACCTGAAGGGTTACCTACTCACGGGCCGCATACAGCCGTTTGTACTAGCCGGCGTTGGACTCATGCACCTCGATGTGGACGACAAACTGGGCTTCGGCACACACAAAAACGACGACGGCTTCGCAGCGCGTTTCGGCGGCGGCGTCGAGCTCTACACCAACCGGAACTCGAACACACAACTCCCGCGAAGG
>PVMK01115711.1_pt1 | contig 27439 bp, 19 predicted proteins | sample 1853481 | NCBI WGS metagenome assembly PVMK01 (sample SAMN08533507, study PRJNA380276) | Marine sediment metagenome, whole genome shotgun sequencing project. | reverse complement strand
TGCGGGCCATAGTTGGCTACCAATTTTAAGCGGTGTAATGACTTAAATCTATTTTAGGAAAACGCGTGTGCTCGCAGGTCAGCTTGATTGACTTGTTCAAGTAAGCCGCTTCGCGGCAGATAAGATCTTCCGTTAAATATCCTCAAATAAAGCCCATCCGCGGCAGGTTGCAAAAGCTATTAATTCTCTGTCATACCTCTATTGGATCCCCATCCAATAAACCCTTCAAATGAAAGGAGAGAGATTATGATGAAGAATTACTACGATCAATCCATGAGAGCCCTGCAACTTGCCGGGATGAGCGAGCGTACTCAGGAATGCTATACAAGATCCGTTCGCATGCTCGTCGATTTTTACAACAAAACCCCCGATCAAATCACCGAGGTGCAACTTCAAGATTATTTCCTGCACCGCAAAAACAACGATAAATGGTCACCCGCCACGATGCGGATTTGCTACAGCGGCATCAAGTTCTTTTTTATCAATGTCCTTCAGCGTGAATGGCACACACTGGAACTGATACGGGCAAAAAGTGAACGGCGGCTACCCACTGTACTGAGCCTCGATGAGATTCGATCGATCCTTAGAACCGTCAGTACGCCTCAAAACAAAGCATACCTTACCACCGTCTATTCCTGCGGGCTCAGACTGCATGAAGCCCTTCATCTTCAGGTCAGCGACATCGATAAAGATCGCATGCGCATTCACGTTCGCGGCAAGGGCGCTAAAGACCGATATGTTCCCTTGCCCGAGTCGACGCTTCATATATTAAGAGATTACTGGAAGCTGCACCGTAATCCGACCTGGATATTCCCACGATTGGGCCGAAGCGGCAAAGAAGGTCCCACAGCCACTATCCCAATGAATAAATCCTCCGTGCAGGGCGCCTTACGCCGGGTATTAAAACAACTTAAATTTATGAAAAGAATCTCCACCCATACCCTGCGCCATTCTTATGCCACACATCTGCTGGAGGCAGGAGTCAATATCCGCCGAATCCAGCAATACTTAGGCCATAGCAGTCTGAACTCCACCATGATCTATCTCCACCTTACCACACAAGGACATGAAAACGCCTACGGCATCATCAACGACCTGATGAAAGGAGATGACCATGACAACGATTAAAGACATCTTCCAAACCTACGCGCCTGAGTATATCCACAGGTTCGCCGAGGCCATTCCTTCTGAGCATCGTAAAGTCATCGATGCCATCATCAACTGCCGCACGGATCATTACGGCGCTTCCATCTATCAATGTGCCGATTGCGGTGAAAAGCATATGGTATATCGCTGCTGCGGCAACCGGCATTGTCCCAACTGCCAGCACCATAAAACCCGAAAGTGGCTGCAAACACAACTGGATCGCCAATTGCCCGGACATCATTTCATGATTACCTTTACCGTGCCACAAAACATCAGACGCTTCATCCGCAGTCACCAGCGGGTGTGCTACTCAGCCATGTTTGCCGCTTCTTCACAGACTATTAAAAAACTGGCAGCTGATCAAAAATACATCGGCGCAGACATGCCCGGATTCTTCGGCGTGCTGCACACCTGGGGACGTCAAATGCCCTATCATCCCCACATCCATTATATCGTTCCGGGAGGTGCATTTTCCAAAACCGACGGCAGATGGCACTGCTCTCGAATCGATTTTTTTCTGCCGGTCAAAGCCATGTCAAAAATCTTCAAGGCCAAGTTCCGCGACATTATGAAAAAGAGCGGGCTTTATCCCCAAATCCCTGCCGATGTCTGGAATCAGAAATGGGTCGTTAACTGTCAGGCCATCGGCGCCGGCGAGCAGAGTATCAAGTACCTCGCTCCCTATGTTTTTAAAGTGGCCATTTCAAACAGCCGCATCGTAAAAGTCGAAGATCGAAAGGTCTTTTTCAAATACCGTAAAAATAAAAGCAACCGGTGGCGCACCATGGCCCTGGATGTCATGGAATTTATCCGCCGTTTTCTTCAGCACGTTCTGCCCACCGGGTTCATGAAAGTTCGCTATTACGGATTCCTGCACCCGGGATCTTCAGTCCCGTTGAAAAAAATCGCGGCTCTGATTGAACTGGCCTTTGGTTTTGAAATCGTAACACCAAAAACAGTGCTCGAACCTCCTGATCCCATGATCTGCAACAGTTGCGGCGGAAGTCTAATGTTCCGGGCGTCATTGTTGCCGTTCAAAATAGTATTTGCGGGTTCAGGGTAGCTGAAAACCTGTAGATACTATTTTTACCCAAATTGAGCAGGCTGTCGGTCTTCGCTTTCAGCTACGCCTGACAAGCCGATATCCGGTTGAAGCGGCACAGGACAACTGCGCCTTGACCCGGCTTTTGGCTCCGAATACCGACAACTATTTCTTGAAAATTATGTCTTTCTATCGATAAAAAACCTTTGTTAACCTCCGATACCCCGAATTTTATTGATTCCGGGGAGCTTCCCTCACTCAAATCACCGAAGCAATACCCTTATACAAAAATCTCAGCAAACCGGGCTTCTTGAACAATAGATTGAAAACGACCTTTCAGGTCGTGTCAATCCTTATGGGTTATGTTTTTAAAATGGCTGACCAAATTTCAAATAAAAGCCTCTATTTCCGTCTTTACCAATGGCAAAGTCAGCACGAACCACCATTTTTTCATCATTTAATTGGTAAAAAATACCTGCTCCACCGGCAGGAAATAATCGGTCATCCCCATCGAGCGTATCATCACCATAGAGACCAGCAATGCCAGCAAAGGCCGCAAGTCCCCATTTTTCAGTTAATGAATAACGATAATCTGCCTCTGCCAATGTCATATGCGGTGATAAATACTGCCCTCTTGTATAACCACGCAAATCTACAGATGAATATCCACTCGGTGGCGCATTATGTGTCCACCTTCCCTTAACATGCAGCGCTAATACATGGCCTTTACCATGAGGGAGATAATATTGATAGTCGGCACTGTAGACATCAAAGGAGGCGTCCCCGCCAAAGGATTCCCTAAAGGCAATGTTGTATGCCTCAAAAACCTGGCCAGAAGATGGTGAATATTGATTGTCTCGCGAATCATATTGACCGAGCAAGCCAAGTCCATTTGACTTGAATCCTGTTAAACCAATATGTTCTAAGACCTGTCCAGAAAGCAGATTGTCCCCGGATATTGCGTAGTTGGTTGAGATAAATTGAGGGCCAAGATACCAATGGCCATAAACCCGTATAGCATAGCGTAGGACATACATGGATAGATCATCGGTTGTCTGCACAGGCAATCCACTTCCTAGAAAATCAGAATAATCGTTGCGGATTTCTCCTGTGACTATAGCTGCAGTTAAACGATGTTTGTCTTTGCCAAAATGAGCTTTTGCAAAGGCCCCGAGGTACCAGGAGTCAGTCGTGCTGTAAGTCCCGGTTACGCCGAATAGTGAGGGCGGAGACTCTTCGTCGAATTGATGGACGTAGCCTGCCAGCGCTCCACCTGCTGTTGAAATTTTTGGGTCACTGCTCACAAGAGGCGTTACAAACCAAGGTGAACTTTTAGAATCCTTCTCAAGGGGGGGCTTCGGGCTTCTCGTCTGCCTGGGCCATTGGTGCTATTAAAAGTAATATAAATATAAAGAGTGTTTTAAGCGTTGGCATAATAATTGATTTTTTCATCCTGACTCAATATCTCCGAACCCCCTTAATTTACCTTAACGATATCATCCGGTTTCCATGTTTGGTCAAAGTATGATTCAAGTGGTCCATATAAACGGATATACGCAAACCATCCTTCTCCAGGAATTGTTTTTACCCAGTTTTTTTCCATTCCTTCTGGAGCTTTAGGTCCGAAATATATGTCGATAGAACCATCTTCATTAAAATCGGGTTTGTCGTATGTGCTTACACTTGGTTTAGGCTGTCCGTTTTGTAATAGTGAGCGTGTATCGGGATGATATGCCGTTACTGACCAGAAATCTTTTGCAGGAATACCGGCTGGCAAATGCATTTTATAGTTATGGTCGCCCATTAAGAAATTATCTTCTGCATCGCGATAAATGCACAAGTACTGTGAGCCTATTCCAACCATTTTTATTGCCATGGCTGGAGTAATAACAATTGCTTCATAGTGAAATAGTGTTCGTGCATCAAGGAGCATCGCATCTCCATCCATAAATTCGTGGTTGCCACCAATAAATATGGTTTCATACTTACGGTCAGAATAAATCCGTGCTTTTGGATCACGATGGGCATAAGCATTTGCTTTTGCAATGGCGTCTCCAATTTTAACACCTTCCGCTAACATTTTCTTCATTCGCTCATCCGGAGCAAACGCTTTCCCTTTTTCAATACCAATTGCTTTTAGCAGACCTAATTCGTATGTTGTGAATGCAGCAGCGGGTTCATATTGTACAATTTTGTCTATTAAATTGAAGTATGAAATATCGCGAGGATGTGTTGTATCTCCTTCTTTAAATGATGCATTTATATATTTTGCATCCTCCCTTGGGCCTGTTGCTAATGGATAAATCTTTAAATTTTCTTTATAATATGCAATAGCATCTTTTCCGGTTCCTGTGTTTTGCACAAAACCTCTAACCATAATCCAGTTTCTGTAAGTCGGACATTCAAATACGAAATATCCTTCAGGAACTTTTCCCTCATAACCTGGAGGTAATAAAAGATATTTGCCTCCTTTGCCTTTATCGGGACCGGCATTTCCTATGTCAGTAATAAAACGCATCCAACCGTCGTCGACTATGCCTAATACATTAGGAGGGGTTTCAATTACGGTTGGCCCGTCAATTTTCAAATCCGTATAAGCAGCAGCATAAATACTTTCTGTATTATAAGTTAATCCTAATGCTACTGATTTTCCTTCTCCGGGTTCTGTGTAAATACCTATATCGCCAGCTACTGTCATGTCATAGTCTTTGATAAAGCTTTCGAAAAGTGAATTCTGCGAAGAAAGGGGCATAAAATTAAGGTAAGCTTGAGTTACCCTTTGTACATCAAGCTGGTCATAAGCTTTTTGGATGGTAGCTTCGGTTGGGTAACCACCAACAAACTCATACGTATTCTCTGAAGCTTGTTTTTCCTGTGGTGCGCGTTGACAAGAAGTTGCAACAAAAACAATAATTGAAAGTAAACAAATAACTCTTGTTAATTTCATTTTGTCCTCCACTTCAAATAAATGAGAATATGTCAGAATTCCGATTTGTCAAAACCGGTGTGAACTTGCCGGTATTCCGTGTTGGTATCAACCAGTGATATATTGAGAGTATCGCACGAAAAACGGTCTTGTCAAAACTTTTGATTTCTTGCCCCAATCAATATTTTGGTTGGTGGGGTCTGGATTCATGATGGAAGGCAGACATCATGAATTTTGGCTGTTATGGTTACACCGCAATATATAGGCTTTAACAAAAAAAAGAGCGGAGCCATTTTACCCCGCTCTTGAAAGTATGAATACCTCAATTTGCGATTCCTTCAACTCTTTCCTGAAATTTAGACCCCAATACTCTTGTGAAACATTGACATAAATTTCATTGAACACTCAGGACAATAATAAAACTTGGAAAAAGGAAGTACGCGCATCCACCATCTTCGCCTAATTCGCTTGTAATCCCAACACTTGCAACTGGGACATATTTTAAGCTTGAATATTGTCATATCAATCTCTTATGCTTCCGTCTGAATCCCGCAAGACCGATTAGACCAGAGCTGAGAAGGAGTAAGGTGGTAGGTTCGGGAACCCCTTCCTACATGAATAACTATGTAGCAGCCCTCTTTTTACCCCACACCGATATGAAGCAGTTACACATTATCTGAAAGTTTGATAGGTTAAAGCAACTTATAACAAGATTATCTATCCTAAAAAGTGACCATAGTGAAGCTTGTGGTCGATAATAAAGGACTTTATCTTGTCGACGGGCATACGCTCTCGTATGACGTATCGATACATTCCGGCGTTGGAGATGTCACCGATAAAGATAGCGCCGACAAGGCGTTTTCCATCCGGGGAAAATACCAGTTTGCGATATGCCTGCGGCTTTGAGACCACGTGCACCTCGTTGTCGGTATCGGCCGTGTGAACTATGCCCATGGACACAAACGGCTCGTCCGCCACCTGGGTGGCGTTCAAAATACCGAAGGTGCCGGTATATTCAGTGGGCCTGCCTGCAATATTGTACCCGGCACACCGGCCCATTTCCACGGCATTGGTCCAGAGCCCGGTGACGATCCTTTCTCCCGTAATGGGATCAAAGGTAACCGCCACATCGCCTGCGGCGAACACATTGTCTATATTGGCGGCTGCGTACCGGTCAACCACCGCGCCCTGATCCACCTTGATAGCGCTGCCTTCAAGAAAATCAACATTGGGGCGGACGCCTTTGCCGATACACACCATCTGGCAAGAAAGCTCCTGGCCGTTATCCAGTACCACGCCCTTTACACCGCCGGTATCAGACATGATCCGGGTGGCGCTGCACCCGGTCATGACATTGAGGCCGGCATTATTCAATGCATCTCGTATCAATCCGGCATCCTCCGGCTCCATCAGCTGTGAAAGGATTTCCGGGGAATAGACAACCAGCGTGACATCAAGCTTTCTTTCCAGCAGCGCAAACGCGGCCTTCAGGTTTAACAAACCACCCCCCAGCATAACGGCGTGGCTGGCCTCACCGGCTCGTTTTTCCGCGGCCACGGCATCGGACAGGGTCCTCAGGGCAAAAACGCCGTCGGCATCCGTCCCCTCGATTTCAGGCGGTATGTAAGGCCTGCTCCCTGTCGCGATGAGCAGTTTGTCGTAGGGCACCTCAGAGCCATCTTTGACCGTAACCGTTTGGCCGGAAGTGTCGATATTTTCCACTCTCGAGTTGAGCCGAACATCTACACGAACCCCCTTGTAGGGCCCCTGGCCGATGACGGCAAGATCGTCGGGACGCTTTTTTCCGCTGATCACAAAGGGTATCATGGGTCGAAAATAGGGCATGTCGGGCTCTTCGGAAAGCACCGTAATGGTGCCCAAGGAATCGAGCTCTCGAATGGTCTCTGCTGCGGACATTCCTGCCGCGCTCCCGCCGATGATGACATATTGTGATTGATCTGTTCCCACGTTATCCCCCTTCTCCAGATAGCATTTCTCTGGACGCAGTTTTGCGGACGTCGCTGGAGTAGTCTTCCACGGTTCGATACACCAGCGCCTTTGTCGGGCATGCATCCACGCAGGCCGGACTCTGTCGGTCCGGACACCGGTCGCAGCGATAGGCCTTGTGTTCTTCCATGTGACGACCGATGACCCCGTAAGGACAAACCATCACGCAGGTCCAGCAGCCAATGCATTTGTCTGCGTTGGTAAAGACCACACCCTCGTCCGTGCGGCTGATGGCACCGCTGATGCAGGCATGCATACACGGCGCGTCTTCGCAGTGGCGGCACAGTACCGGGATCCGTCCGTCCGGCGCTACCCATTCCACATAAACTCGTTTCTTCGGCACGGGTCGTTCTGAAATAGCGCTGTATAAGTTCTTGTTCTGGGAGTGTTCCACCGTACAGGCAACTTCACAGGTGTGGCACCCCGTACAACGATCCAGCCGAACGAATATTTCTTTTGGCTGAGACATGACTCGCTCCTTTTTAATTTTTCAATTATATACGGCTGTTGCTTAAACAGGTTGTAGAAACTCATCCGTGACGGGCCCGAAAAACCGGGTGTCTCCATCACAGCCCCAGACCAGCCCGGCGTTCGTCAATGGCGGCCAAGAGCTTATCTGCCGCGGATTCGGGATCCAGGTCCACAATAAAGTATCCGCCGGTCAGGTCTTTTACCTTCTCTGTCAGCACCGCCGTCACCAACGGGCTACCCAGAACCGGCAGCATAACCCCCACGTGGGTCGGTAGACCGGCCGCCACCGAATAGGCCCCGATGGAGACGGCCTTTTCAGAAACAGCCTCCGCGGCCGAAGCCACTACCGGAAGTTTGTCCGTATCCACACCCAGGTAGTTGGCCACTGCCACGGTCAAGGCCACGGCTCTGGAGTTGTCCACACAAGAGCCCATGTGCAGAACCGGCGGCAGAGGACCGCCCAGATTGTTTGCCTCCCCGATGGCCGTCAAAACAGCCTTCAGCCCGTCTCCGCACAGATCATCCACATTAGCCGGGTCCATAAATCCGTGGCGCATGAGGGCGCCGGCGCCGCACCCCGTTGCCACTACCAGCACATTCTCTTTGAGCAGCTTCTTTGCAATGACGACAAAATTTTGGTCTTGGGGAACCTTGACATTGTTGCATCCGGCAAAGAGGCACACGCCCCGGATGTTACCGGACTTGATGTTGTCTATAAGCGGTTTCATCGGATCTTCGGCGTCCACATTGGTCAGTGCCCCCACAATGGCCTCCACTGAAAATCCTGAGACAACCGGAGTTGTAATCGCCGGAATGTCCACCGGTCTGTTTGCCCGGCGGGAAAAGTTCTTAATGGCGATATCGATGGCCTCTTTGGCCTTTTCCGATGCAGCCTCCTCGGAAAAGTCAACATGGGTGGCGCCCGTAATTTTGCATATGTCCATGGTAGTCACAATGGTGGTTCCCATACACTCGGCCACCGTCACCAGCGCGGGCATAATGCACTGATAATCCACGACCATGGCATCCAGAGCCCCGGTCATGACGGCCATTTCCTGACTCACCGAATGGGTGCAGGCCGGGATGCCGTGTCGCATCATCACTTCATTGCCGGTACAGCAGATTCCAACAAGATTGATGCCCGAAGCACCTGCTGTTTTCGCCGCTCCTTCCATTTCTTTGGCCACCCCGACCATCACGTCCGACAATACCGGATTGTGCCCGTGAACCGCGATGTTTACCGCATCTGCCTTAAGGGTCCCCATGTTGGTCTCGGTAACAACCGGGCTGGGGGTTCCGAAAAGAATGTCGGACAGATCCGTCCCCATATAGCACCCGGCCAGATCCGCAACGGCGCATCGGAGCCCGGCCAGTAGCAGATTGACGGGATCTGCATCCACACCATATAGCGTCCGGTGCATGATTTCAGAAATTTCAAAGTCAATACCCTTTGGCACCAGCCCCAGATCCGACAGAACCTTGACACGTCCCGGGGTTACCACTGTTGTCGCCCACATGACCGGGGTTTCCTTTTCGTGAAAATCCGCCAGTGCGGCATTGGCCAGATCCAGAGCAATCTCATTGTCTGATCTGTCTTCAATCGGGATGTTCATTCGGGTGGCAACTGCCCGCAGTTTTTCCGGGTCTTTTACCGAATAATCCTTGGCCTCGCCCTTGGCCATTTTTAGCATGGCGTGCGCCAGATGCCTGGCATGGCCGGAGTGGGCTGCAGTACCCGCGGCAATGGCCCGATCGAGCCCGCGTGCCACCATAACATCTGCGGTGGCACCGCAAATACCGGTCTTGGGACCTTCCCCGAACGGATCAATCCGACAGGGCCCCTGCAGACAGTGACGGCAGCACAGACCGGTTTCGCCAAAACCACACTGAGGGGTCATGGCGTCGTACCGGTCCCAGACGGTGGTTACGTTTTCCTTTTCGGCCTTGGCGATCATCTGCCGGACCGCCGGATCCAAACTTTTATCTACCTTCTCTTTGTCTCCCCCCATAATTGTCCCTCCTTGTTGTTAAAAGGAAATGAAAGCCGTTTGTCTTTTAGTTCACATCATACCACTTCATATCATATTGTTTCATATCACTCTATCAAAATTATTTCGATGAGGTGTTTTCTAAATGGATGCGGACAGTGTTGTCACGACTTGACCGGCAGGTTCACTAATGTGTTTTCTGCAGCATTCACACCGGTCGTCAGAAAGCGGTGGATTAATGCCGAATTTCTCTGAGTTTTGTTGTTCTAAACAAAAACCCTTTTAATCATTTTAAATGTTTCCTCAAAGCTTTCTTCAGTAATGTCGTACGTCATTTGAAATATCTCCTAATAATATTGTATTAGCCTTTTCAGGAGGAAACATCCCCCTCAACACGATATATTGTATAGTTTTGTTCCGAATCAAGCCGGTCTTTAATTCACGATTCCATTAATAAGCGTTTTATCAATTGTTGCCCCCACTTCAAGACATAAAACTACATACACCAAAATCAAATGTTAAGGCAAGAGCAAATCAATAAACTATGGCAATGATTGATAAAACGCTTATTAATGGAATCATGCATTGAGTCGGTACCCGCCCCGTTAAATCCGATATACCTCCTGCTACTTGAAAAAAATCCATTCAAAAGATATGTTATCAAAATAACCGCTCGTAATTTCCGGCTTCGTTGAATCGCAAAAATACGTTCCGATTCAATGGACGGATAAATTATCGTTCTCTTGTCAACTTTTTATGCTATTACATAACAGGATTGAAATGCTCTATCTGATTTTAGGTTAGAATCATGAAGCGACTTTGCAGGATTTTTATAATCAATTTTTTATTGGGGGTTACAATTGGCCTTAATCCAATCGTCTCCGCTGATGACCTATCTTTTATAACCGTATCTCAGCTCCTCAAGAATCTGGGAAATCCAAACCTTGTCATCGTTGATGTTCGTGAAACCAACGATTGGCAGTCGAGCAACTATAAAATCAAAGGCGCCGTAAGACGCATACCCGAAGAATTTGAGTCATGGTCTCGTGAATTACCTCAAGATAAAATATTGGTTTTATACTGAGCTTGACCCAACGAAGATACAAGTGCCAGGTTGGCACGCAGGCTCATCTCTAAAGGCTTTAAATCCATTCAAGTTCTCAAAGGCGGGTGGCAGGATTGGCTCCGATCAGAATATCCCATAGAAGAAAAATCGCCGCTTTTGCGTTAATGAAAAATATAGCCGAATATTTCAAGTGGATCGTTCCCTCCAGAATTACGTCACCTCGATGTTTACCCACATACCGACTTCCGGTTGGTGAAGTTGTGCAATTGAGAAAAAGCTAACCGCAGTAAAAGACACTAACCGATTGTTAAGAAATATTAAAAAGGAGGTCTAAAATGAAAGCTATAAAACCATTAACGGCTATCATACTGATCGTTATGCTTTTTACAGCAACTGTGTATGCTGAAGAATGGTATGTAGGGGGCACACTACATAATGCAAAAGTTCAAGAATGGAAGCATGCATCTTATAGAAACAGACTGGCTACATGTGCAGACTACCTTTCTTCAACTTCTGAAGGCGAAAAGTTAGAAAGGGAAGAAGGAGTAGATGCTATCAAAATGAGGGCCATGGACCTTGAACGCTGCATTACCGAAGCAACAGAAGGTGAACATGAAGCAAACCTAAAAGTGAGTCAAATGGCGGCAATCTGTATCGTTCTGATTCGACGTCAGTAAGATTTGATATTTGCTATAAACCGCAGCTTCTGATAAGTCTCAAACTGTTTTTATACCACTAAGATATCTCACCAATGGCCCTGCTTTTTTTATGCCATATGTTGAGGCTTGAGCTTTTATCAGCTATTGCATGTATCTGCTATGTATCCAACATCTTAACAGTGGGTTCAGAACCTGTGATATCGTTTTTTAATTAGGGCAAATCCATTTAACAGGGTTTGCCCTTTTCATTTTTATGATATATGTATTAGGCAATAATTGGCTTTAGGTTGTGCTTATGGTAAGATAACACATAGTCTGAGTCCGGGTAAAAAGCTGCGTTCATGATGTTGTTTACGGTCGGCATCGGCGGCGGCATCTATTTGGTTCCGTTGATTATCATTTTGGGCCTCGGTTCAGAAAAGGAGGCGGCGGCCTGCGGTGCCGTTTTCATTTGGGTGAACTCTTTATCAGGGTTAATAGCACGATTCCAATATCATTCAATTGATATATTAGCATTTCTTCCAATAATTGTTGCCGTTTTCATCGGAGGATACTTAGGATCATTTATAGGCTCATCGAGTTTGTCACCTCGTGCAATGGAAAAATGCTTAGGCGGGATCGTCGTTGTGGCCATTGCATTTCTTTTAAAGAGAACACTCCTTATTTGATAGCAGAGTAAAGCTCACTTGAAATGAAACGATCAGCACCAAAAAAATATATTGGATTTCAGACGGCACTGGAATCCACGCTTAGAAACATCAAGCCGCTTGATGTTGTTGAAATGAACCTTGCCGAGAGTATCGGGTTTATCTCTGCTGAAAAATTGCAGGCATGTGTCGACTCTCCCTCGGTCGATGTGTCATTGAAAGACGGCTTTGCAGTTAATTCGTTGGATGTTTCCGAGGCAACATTGGAAAATCCGGTTTGTCTTAAACTTGTTGGAATTTCTGGTGCGGGTCAGAAGGATAGATTTAACGTCGATCCGGGAACCTCGGTTCGCATAATGACCGGCGCAAGGATTCCGGAAGGTGCCGATGCGATCGTTGCCGAAGAGTACACAGCAAATTCCCCGGAAATAGTAAGCGTATACAAACATGCAGAACCTGGCCGCAATATACTTGCCAAGGCTAGTGACATCTCACAGGATGAAATTATTGTTCAGGATGGTTGCTTTCTGACGCCGGGCAAGATTGGGCTACTGGCTGCTGGAGGGATTGAAAGTGTTCACGTGTATCGCCGACCGCGTGTGGCATTGATTGCCACCGGTGATGAGGTGGTTCTCCCGGGGCAGCCGTTATCGGAAGGCAACATATATGCCAGTAATTTGTTTACTTTGAATGCCTGGTGTCGACGGTTCGGAATGTTCACCGGACTTGGTATAGTGCCTGACAGGGAAGACATGCTCAAAGAGAAGCTGCTCCAGATGGCCTTGAGTCATGACGCCCTGATTACCAGTGGTGGTGCGTGGACTGGAGATCGGGACCTTATGGAAAAGGTCCTGAATGTGCTGGGCTGGAAAAAGGTATATCATCACGTTCGGTTAGGGCCGGGTAAAGCCGTCGGCTTCGGGATGCTAAACGGAAAACCCGTATTCATCCTTCCCGGCGGTCCGACCTCCAACCTGGTAGCCTTTCTTCAACTGGCCCTGCCGGGATTACTCAAGCTTTCCGGATATCTCGGACCGGGTCTGCCTCAGGTGACTGGAATACTTGACGGGACCCTTGAAGGACAAAACGACTGGACTCAAGCGATTTTCGGTTACCTGCAACATAGACGCAAGGATCTTATTTTTCGACCTGCTTCCAGTGTGAGCCGTTTGAAAGATATGTCCGATGCAAATGGCATCCTCCTGATTCCTGAAGGTGTTTCCACGTACCGTGAAGGGGAAGTTGTCGTCATTCAAATGCTGAGCTAAATGATGCCGGGCCTCCACTTGATTGAGAAAATCTGATTTACATCAATTGTGCATTACATCAAATCGTACGGACAATGAAAACAACATGCGCAGGTATCATTCTCTCCGGTGGACGAAATGCCCGGATGGGTGGTATAAATAAAGCCTTTCTTCGACTTTGCGGCCGGTATTATCTAGACTGGATTATCGATACACTCTCGGGTACTTGTAGCGAACTTCTTTTGGTTACACGCGAACCCGTTTTATACCGTGATTGGGATCTCGAAATCGTTCAAGACATTTTTCAATTTCGCAGTCCTTTGACCGGACTTCATGCCGGTTTGGTGAATATGCAAGCCGATTATGCCTTTTGCACGAGCTGTGATACACCACTTTTGGAAAGTGAAATCGTTCAGGTTCTAATCGATGAGATTGAATTCGAATATGACGTAATCGTTCCCGCTTCCGGCACTTACTATCAGCCTCTATGTGCCATTTATTCCAAAAGGTGCATCCCTTTCATTGAAGAGCAGCTAAGCTTCGGTAATTTGAAAGCTGACCATCTCTATAAAAAAATCAAATTAAAAGAAATCCCCTATGAAAGATTTGAAGCAATTGATCCTGATTTGAATTCCTTTTTTAATGTGAACACACCCGAAGACATCCACTCAGCAGATCGCCTGTTAAAGCAAAAGAAACAAAGAATATTTTGAATATTATTACACAGTCCAGGTTTTCCCTCCGACACTATATATTGTATAATTTAGTTCCTACCCCTCCCCTGTTTTTCACTCACGGGGGCTTTTAGATAATATCTGTAATAGGATCAGATTTTGAATACTGGCAAGTAAACACAAGACACCATATTGAAGGAGAGGAATTAAGACGATGTCTGTAAGTATAAGAGTCAAGGCTGGGAAGTGCCAGGGTGGATTCCACAAAGTTGGGGATGAGATTACTGTAGATTGGACAACCCCTGAGGGAATGTGCTTGGACGCTTGGAATGCCCTGTCACCCAGTATCTTCGCTTTGTTATGCGGGGGTAATTTCCCTTGGGAAAAGGAAAAGGGATATACAACAATTCACTGTCCTGATCCAAAGGGCATTACTTTTGAATTAAGACGTGTTGAATAATCAAATTATATGTTTTATTAAGATATATGTAATTGGCATTAACTGACTTCAGGTTGTTGTTTTGGCAAGTTATGTAGTTAAAATTTATTATGTTCTTATTATTTAATTCTCCTCGTATAGTTCTTTCATCTTATTCCTAAAATAAATTTAAAAATCCATCTAATTCTTCTAATTCTCTTCCATCCTATTTACTTTGCTGTTATATTATTTCTACGGCAGAGAGGTGATGGTCACGTGATAGACTGGAGCATTTTTGTGCCATTTGAAAATCCCTTTATTCAAGGCCTCGGGCATAAGGAGGAAGGTAAAAAATGGAACCAGATTGCCTGAGAAACAGGAACTTCAATTTCCTGATCGGAGTGGCCTTTAAGGGGTTACTGCCCGTTTGAGGCTAAACAGCAGGCGTGCCTCGACCATCAATAATTATGCTGTTAAACAATTTTGAGTTATGTTGCAAATGCTTGTAATGTGTTGTTATTAAACTATATATCGACTTGCAGGCCCGCAGTAGAAATCCCAATATATTTCAACTGGATAAGTGGATCCGCACCATATGGCAAGGTATCTGTAATCAACCACCCTCCTTTCCATCAATTCCTTTTAACAATTAATACCACAAAGTAGCATATAAACATTTGAAATCTTAAACATTTTATTATTTGACATAAAACCATCTTTATAATACTTGATTTAATATAGATTCTCTTTTGAAATCTGCCTTCCACTCGAATCGATTCCCATTGTGTAACACTTCATATTCTGCTGATCTCACTCTCTATTTGGCCTAAGAAGCTTCCACAACAACTTGTTATTTCTACAAACTTCTTTCAAAAAGCAGGTCTTCATCAACTCAAAGCATTAGGGGGTGCTCAATGACCACACAAGACTTCAAACGTAAGCTTACCGCTATCCTCAGTGCGGATGTCGAAGGCTACAGCCGTCTCATGGGTGAAGATGAAGAAGCCACTGTTCGAACTATAACAGCATACCGTGAGGTGATGACCACCCTTATCCAGCAGCACAGCGGGAAAGTGGTGGATTCTCCGGGCGACAATTTGCTTGCTGAGTTTGCCAGTGTGGTCGATGCAGTGCAATGTGCTGTGGCGGTTCAAAAAGAGATCAGTGCCCGAAATACCGAACTGCCCGAAAATAGGAAGATGCAGTTTCGTATTGGCATCAACCTTGGAGATGTCATTCAAGAAGGTGACCGGATATATGGTGATGGCGTCAATATCGCCGCCAGGCTGGAAGGTTTGGCCGAGCCGGGTGGTATTTGCATCTCCAAGACAGCTTTTGTTCACATCGAAAGTAAGCTGCCTTATGGATATGATTTTATCGGCAATCAAACGGTAAAAAACATTTCCAAGCCGGTGGGAGCCTATCGGGTCTTGATGGATCCGAGGGTGACGGTTGCAGGAAAGCTGGAAGAGGAAATACTTGCACCAGTGCGTCGAATGCCAATTCTTGTTGGGGTAGTTGTTGTCCTTGTGTTGGCCGTTGCTGTGGGGATTTGGCAGTTTTACATGCGACGTCCGCCAGTAGAGCCTGCGTCTGTGGAAAAGATGGCATATCAGTTGCCTGACAAGCCTTCTATTGCTGTTCTGCCGTTTGACAACTTGAGCGACGATCCTAAGCAGGAATATTTCAGTGACGGTTTAACCGAGCAAATAATCACAAATCTCTCTAAACTCCCAAGCCTATTTGTCATTGCCCGGAACTCAACGTTTACCTACAAAGGCAAGCCTGTCAAGGTCAAACAGGTGAGCGAAGAACTTGGGGTGAGATATGTCTTGGAAGGTAGCGTACAGAAGTCCAGTGACCGAGTGAGGATAACTGCCCAGCTCATCGATGCCATCACTGGACATCACCTATGGGCGGAGCGTTATGACAGGGAGCTGGGAGATGTCTTTGCCCTGCAAGATGAGATCACAATGAAGGTTTTAACAGCTTTGCAAGTTAAACTTACAGGAGGAGAGCAAGTCCGCATCGGTGCAAGAAACACGGACAATATCGATGCTTATCTAAAATCAATACAAGCAGCGCATCATCTACGTAAGACACATCAAGAAGGTATTATTATGGCTCGGAAGTTGTGTGAAGAATCCATTGCTTTGGACCCAAATTTCGCTGATCCATACAGGCTTCTGGCTTGGACTCACTTGTGGGATGTATGGTTTGGGTGGAGCAAGTCTTCTCGAGAATCTTTCAAAAAGGCCGTAGAGTTAGCAGAGCAGTCCCTGGCGCTGGACAACACCAATGCAAACGCCGTGGCCTTAATGGGACATCTGTCTCTACTGAAAAGGCAACACGAGAAAGCCATTGCCGAAGGTGAAAGATCTATTGCCCTCGAGCCCAATTCCGCTAACATTTATGAGCTTTTGGCAATGACGTTAAGGTATTCCGGGAGAGCAGCAGAAGCTATCCCCTTGCTCAAGAAGGCGATTCGTCTCGAGCCTTACACGCCGGCCAATTTCTACTATCAGTTGGGCATGGCGTACAATTTCACCGGACAGTACGATGAGGCTATTGCAGTCCTAAAGAAAGCCCTCAAACGTACTCCCGATCATTTGCTCTCCCTCCTAGGACTTACCATCGCGTATAGTTTAGCGGACCGCATGAAGGAGGCTCGTGCCACAGCCGCAGAAGTCCTAAGGGTGAACCCGAAGTTATCTGTGGCATATTTGGAGAAGAAAGCACCGTATAAGCACAAGGCTGATTTGGAGCTCTCAATGGGTGCGATGCGCAAGGCAGGGCTGAAGTGAATTGAGGGAAGATGAACTTCTAACCCTACTCGTGAGGTTTGAATATCTGCTATGTATATGCAACCGGAAGAGCAATATTGAAGGTTGTGATATCATACTTCGAAAATTGAACTGTCAATTGATGTTTCGTTTAATTAACGGCTCTGCCTTTTGTCATTTAGATATCATTAGCCAACTTCAAGTCCACATTCAGAGCCAAAATTAAGCCCACATTCCAACACCCTCTTTCTGCCCATTTTCTGCCTGAGCCAACAAAATGCCAACTTCAGAGTTCACTATAACCTACCAATATCATGGCTATTAGTTAGCTTTTCCACCCCCTATCCCATGCAATAGTTAGCAGGCATTGTGATATCTGTAAAAATTTAGGTTTCAAACTCCTGTCTTACATAACAGTATTAAAGGTGTGACTGGAGTTCATCTGTGGGCCTGACGTCTTCGAACATGCAACGTACTCGGGTTGGGAGATTAATTAAATTTTTGACCAATGGCTTTACCATAATCCTGACACGCATGAACCCCTTCGTCTGTTTCTAAAAGATGTTCTTTCAGGTCTAATGCTCCTAAATCTACCATGTCCATTTTAAAAACATATAACATGGTGTCGTAGATCATGCTTGCAGATTCACCACTATGCGTGAAAGACCCGAAAGCGCCCCCAATCTTTCCAACTAATTTGGCCTCTTCTGCCATAAAAAGAAATCTTTTCATACCTTCCGTTATATCTCTATGATACGTTGGACATCCGAAAACGAATCCGTCATACCCTTCAAAATCTTTTCCACTCTTAACTTCAGAGATCTTTTTGAGTTCGACAGTATTTCCTGTCATACGAACTCCTTCAGCAATAAATTCTGCCATCTTTTTTGTATTACCTGTTCTGCTTAAGTAGCAAACCAACACATTTTTCATTTTTTTATCTCCTTTCTAATTAATCAGTGGAATTGATCACGCCAAGTATACCGTATATAATTATCTACTGATAATTATAACCTTGGATCAATATGACCAGGGCCTCCACATTCTGGGGTATAACAAGTTACGTTCAGAAAATCGCACTTCTCATTGCATTGTGAACAAGTGTTTGGCGGTGTTGAAGCAGTGATGAGAAATCCGCATTTAGAACACTTCCAGTAAGTTAGGTCGCATTCAGGACAGATATCTCCTTTGAATTTCCCATCAGCAGTATAGCCGCAGTGAGCACACGCGTATTCTTCTTGTTGGCTTCCCATTTTCCTTAACCTCCTTTTTAATTCATTCTCAAAAAATATAAAACTTACAAGATGGTCGGAATTCCTTATGCTCAACCCTATAATACCTTGTTAATCTGAAAACCTGAATCAACTCTAACTGTTTTACATATATCTTATTTCTTACATAAATGCAAAAAAGGCAAACCCTTTAAAAAAGATTTGCCCTTATTAAAAAACGATATCACAATAATATTTAAGCTCTGATATTTACATTTTTATAGCAGTAAGCGCAAGTATAGCCTTAAGGACTGGAATTGATGATATCTCAGGTTTTGGTGACCCTTAATAATAGCAAGTACGTTGGAGTATCTGCAAAAAATAACGGCCAGAGATAGTTGGTTTTTATAGATACTATGCAGGGTTTTGTCGATTCTTTTGGTACAATAAGGTAAAAACCGAAACCAAAGGAGGCGACGATGAAAAAAGATCAACCAGCAGCGCTGCTGGTTGACGGTCAGTTCGACGAGGTTGGTTAGACCGCATTGTCGTTATTTGCCTGTGCGGCATACGTGTATTTTGGTAAATGAAATGTTATTCCAAAGCCAGCATTCCGCTATCGATCTGATTTTTTAATTCTTTAAGGAGCATCGACAATTCTTTTTCTCGTTGCGCTTTAAACGTTGTCCATAATTCCCGGCTGGATTTACTATTTTCAGCGTCGAGCTTATAAGTATCATACCGGTAAAGGCTTTTTGATACTATTGTGATAGTTTGCAATAGATTATAATTAACATTTTTAACATGGTTTCCCCCCCTTCTCCTGTTCGGCACACCGCATACCTCCCCAGTTCTCTGCCGCCTGAAGCCGAATTCCTGCTGATAGTGATTACAGCCATCTATCCTTCTTCAACTATCTCCCAATTTGACTCGAAAGTGGTGTCATGAAGTGTATATGCATATCCGAACATCTTTCCGATTCCTGGCAGTACACCCTTTTGGACTCGCCAGTAGGCAAGATAAATGGCCGGAAGCAAGCCAGCTTTCCCAGATCCCGGATCGTCCGCGGTGTGTTGCCAAATTTCCCTTTTCTCCATGACTCTCCAAATAGTCCCATATTTTTTGCTCCGAACTATTTGCCCTACATTGGGTAGATTCTTTTGCCTAAATACCTCATCGTGTGTTGCTTGCATGGCTAACCCTCCTTTGGCTATATGAGCCGTTACCCATATAGAGTGTGGAGTCGTATGTTTAAAGAAAATTATTGTTTGAAAAGCGATTTTTCTCAAGCATAAAATTATTTGAAAATGAAGGACTCACCTCAAAAAATTTTATGCAAATATAGGAGGCTTTGTCAATGGAGCTTAGGGTTCATTTTCATAGGTAAATATCCCAAAATTATAGGGAATTATCCCAAATGCTGATTTGAAACAACTATTATTAGTTCAAGGTGTTGAATGTATGACTGAAAATCAGATAGGGCCAAGAGCTTAAATTATAGATAGCTTGCCGTATTCAAAATACGATCTCATTAAAGATATCGTATGCTGGCCATCGTCAGGACAAGTAAATCGGATAGCATTTTTTTTGAGAAAGCGAGTACAGGGAAGGAGTTCTTTATTCACGATACACATGTGCTCGGGTTATCGGTAAAGCATTGTTTGATCCCTTGGAGAAGAGAATCTGAAACAGTTGAGACTTGCCGCACTTAAATCCTGCTGCGGTACTGTGTAAAAAAAGACGCCATTGTTTCACAAACGCTTCATCAAATAGTTCTCTTATTTTTTCTATATTTTTCTCGTAATTTTCTATCCACTTTTCAAGAGTTTTGGCATAGTGCAACCGCAAATTTTCTACATCTATTATTGAAAAACCGGTTTTCCCCATCTCGGACGTGATTTCATGAAGTGTAGGAATATAGGCCCCCGGGAAGATATACTTAAACGTCCAGGGATCGCTGGCAGTCGGGGTGTTTTCCCCAATGGTATGTAGCAGACCCAGCCCACCGGTTTTCAATAAATCCGAAACTTTTTGAATAAAGGCAGGTATAAATTCTTTCCCAACGTGTTCAAACATACCGATGGAAACTATTTTATCAAACTTTCCGCTTAATTGTCGGAAATCCTTGTACAAAACCTTGAGGCGATCTTGAAGCCCCAATTCCTTGATTTTACGATTGGCATACTCGAACTGATTTTTCGATAATGTATTTCCTACCCCCCGAATATCGTATTTCTGGGCCGCAAAGATAAGCATTCCACCCCAGCCGCAACCAATGTCGAGCAGCGTTTCATCAGGCTTAAGTATAAGTTTGCGAGCAATATGCTCGTACTTATTCAATTGCGCTTGTTCAAGAGAATCGTCTGACCTTTTAAAATATGCGCATGAGTAAGTCATGGTTTTGTCAAGGTAAAGTGCGTAGAATTCATCGTCCCGATCGTAATGGTAAGAAATATTTTTCTGAGCACACCGCAGTGTATTACGGTTTAGCATCCCGAGGATAAAAAATCGAAATTGCTGCCATAAAGGTAACTTGTAATCGTCAAAACCAATGGCGAATCCAAGACGAAAAAGTTCCGCCATACAGCTCTCTATTTCCAGATCTCCCTCCATATAAGATTCGCTAAGCCCCAAAAAGCCTTTGCCGATGATACTACGAGCACAACTTTTGGTCTTCAAGCGTAAAGTTACCCGGGGAACAGCCCCGAAACGTATTACATCACCATCCCAGAATTCAAAGGCAAAGCATGCCTTTGGATCAGCTTGATGCATCATCTGGGCTATATTTTTGATAGCCTTTTTCATAATCCCTCGCTTATTTCATAATCCCTTATTCTAATTCTTCATAGGTTGGCTTTTTGACCATTAGGAAATCCTCCACTTGCTGTAAAAACAAAGACCCATCACCCTCGTATATTTTAAAACAGTGGATGAACCTTTAGTGGTTTAATAAAGGTTTTATTCCTTGCTTTGGTTATGTCTCGGTTTCTTTTATTGTGTTTTTAGCAGGTTAAAATCAATACGCTATGGCCTATCAATTTCAGCACGGATTGAAGAGGTACCGATGAATCAAAATCGCTTCAGGAATGATGCTAAATACTGGAAAGAGATTGAATATGTGTATTATTTAATATTTTCTAATGTATGTCAAATCAATTCGATTTTGGGGAAAAGGACAAAGGGACCTGGTTCATTTGAGCAATAGGTTATCTTTTCAGAAAAATGCTGCCGTACAATACATTTCATAATATGTTCGGCGGCCAGTGATTTCTTGCCTCAATCGAGAATCACCCAAAATTGAAGATTCGTAACCCAAATCGTAACCGCAATTTTTTCCTTAAAAAATTGATTTTGATTTTGGGAATATCTTGGGAATATCTTGCCAAAACAACAAGCTAAGGTCAATTGATTCCGATTACATATACCATAAAAATGAAATAGGCAAACCATCGAAAAGGATCTGCCTTTATTGAAAAACGATATCACACGTTTTTATTTTGGACAAGATGCGTGTGTTTCATAGCAGAAACATGCAATTCAGCTCTAAGAACTGGGATGGATGATATCACAGGTTTTTGGAGCCTCTAATTTTTGCCGATAAGTTGGAGGTATCTCAAGGATTCAAAGAGGTCAGATTCGTGTGGTTTCCATTACGTATCACAGGTTAACCTATTCGTGTGATCGGGACAACTATCTGCAAAATTCGCTGAATAAAAATTACCCGCTGTTTATCAACTTTAATCGAAGTTGCCTGTTTCACATCACTTCAACCCTGCTTTGCGCAAAGCGCCAATATACCGTTCTCTGTCTGTTTTCTCCTTGTATTTGACTTTCTTTTCAAATTTCTTGAGAGAAAACTTGGGTTGTATCCGAAGCACCTCAGCAGCTTGAATCCGGGCTTCCTCATCCCGTCCTGATAAGCTATAAATCGCAGTCATACATCTGTTAGCTAATAGAGAATCGGGCGCTTGACGGATTGCTTTTTCGCCCCATGTTATTGCTTCCTCGTATTGCCCGATATAACAATAAGACAATCCCAAGCTCCATAAGTACATATTTGGTGGAATAGGATTAAGACGTATCGCGATCTTATATTCCGGAATGGATTCCTCCCACCTACCAGCAAGACTAAGTGTCTTACCCAGTCTATAATGTGATTCAGCTGAATTGGGATTTAGGGCGACAGCCTTCTCTGATTGGGCAACGCCCTTATCATACTGCTGGGTCATTGAATATAGAAAGCCCAACCAACCGTGGGCTTCAGCAAAAGAGTCATCTAAGGTAATAGCCGTTTGCACTAATTCCATAGACTTCGCAATAGAATCTTTGGGGGATTTGCTGGATCGAAACCACACATCCATCATATGGGCTGCACTCAGTTCTCTGTAAGCCATAGCATACTCCGGGTCTAAGGCTATGGCTTCCTCTGCTAATATCTTTCCCAATGCATTACTCTCTGGATTTAACTTGAGAAGATACTCCTTCGCTTGCAAGCACTTTAGATAGGCCTCAAGGTTATTTGTGCCTTTTGCAGCCGCTCGGGCTTGCTCTCCCTCCGTCAGCTTTACCTGTAAAGCCGTGATGATTTTTTTGGCAATATCATCTTGGAGAGCAAATATGTCTTTTAACTCACGGTCATATCGTTCGGACCATATATGATTTCCTGTTGTTGCATCGATAAGCTGAGCCGTAACGCGAAGCCGATCGCCTGCCTTCTGAACGCTACCCTCCAATACATATCGAACGCCCAGTTCTCTGCTCACCTGTTGGACCTTCACGGGTTTACCTTTGTAAGTGAATGTCGAGTTCCTGGCAATCACAAACATTTTTGAAATCTCTGAAAGGGCGAAAATAATGTTTTCGCTGATCCCATCAGCAAGATACCCCTGTTCAGGATCTCCACTTAGATTATCGAACGGTAGCACTGCGATGGATGGTTTATCTGGCAAGGGTAACGCCGGTGTTTCAGGTAGCCCCGCTTTTCGAAGCGAGTCTTTGATCCGCTCGATTTCGGCTGGGTCTTTATAGGGAATCGTCGCCACGTAACCCCTTATCGATGCCTTGGGGTTTTGCTTGAGGGCTTCTGCAACCTCGGCTTGAGCATCTTCATCTCGTCCTGCTTCAACGTAGGTAAATGCAAGAACGATATGGGGAAGCATCCCTTTAGTCTTGCGGTCACGCCATCCTTCCAGCGCTGAAATAGCCTCCTCGTATTGCCCTGTCAATCGGTAGGAAAGGCCCAATATCGGCAAATACCAAGAGGGGTAATAAGGGCTAAGCCGCATCGCCTTTTTCACCAGTTCAATCGCTTCCTCCGGTCTGCCCGAGTATAAAAAAATCACTGCTGTATTGGCTATCATACTAGCAAAATTAGGTGCAAGGGATAGTACCTTCTCACCGTAAGCCACTGCTTTATCATGTTGTTTTCTGGCCATATAGACTAAACTCAAAATGGAATAAGCCTCTACCATTGAATCATCCAAAGCCAGAACTTTCTGCGCCAGTTTTTCTGCAAGTGCGAGAGACTTGTCTGGCGTGTCAGTCCAGCCAAAACGCCCGTCTCGATAGTGGGTCCACCCAATCCAACTCCATCCCAGCGCAGAATTTGGATCCAAAGCGACGGTTTTCTCAAATAATTTCCGTGCCTGAGCATTATTCTCCTTTGTAAAGGTTCTGTAAATCTCTTGTCCGCGCAAGTAATACTCATAAGCCTCTTTGTTTTTTATATGTCTGCGCCGGATGCGAGCTTGCTCTCCTTCGGTGAGCTTAACTTTGAGGGCCATTGTAATTTGTTCTGTGATGTCATCCTGCAAAGCGAAGATGTCTCCAAGTTTGCGATCATAGTTCTCAGCCCATATATGGTGTCCAGTTAACGCATCAATGAGCTGTGCTGTGATCCTAACACGATCTTCAGATCTCTGAACGCTTCCTTCGAGCACATAGTGTACCCCAAGTTCCTCGGCCACCTGCTGCACTTTAACCGGCTTGCCTTTATAGGTAAAGGTTGAATTACGGGCAATTACGAACAGGTTTGACACATTGGAAAGGGTAGTGATGATAGTTTCAGTAATCCCGTCGCTGAAATAGTCTTGCGTTGAGTCACCGCTAAGATTGTCGAAGGGCAGGACAGCTAAGGAGGGTTTTTCTGGCAATGGAAATGCCATCTTTTCTTTAGAGACAACTTCCACTGGTGGAGAGGCAGCACGCCAAATCAGTACACCCCCTATCACCAGAAGGAGAACGACAACTACAGCAAGAACTACTCTCTGTCCACGTTTTGGCTCAACTCTTTCCTCTCCGATAACCTTGCCGGCTGATTCAGGATCCATCAGGACTCTATAAACACGAACCGGTTCAGCGATGTTCTTAACGCTGTGCCCTCCAAGATACTCATATCCCAGGGTCAACTTATCCTTAACCTGATCATAGGCGCTTCTCGAAACACAAATGCCTCCTGCATCGGCTAAGCTCTCCACTCGGGCAGCGACATTGACCCCATCGCCATAGATGTGCTTTTTTTCATGAATCACATCTCCAAGGTTAATCCCAATGCGAAACTCCATCCTACGGTTTTCTGGCAACTCAGCGTTTCTGGCCTTGAGTTCTTCTTGGATCTCTACGGCACTTCGCACCGCATCCACTACACTGGCAAATTCAGCCAGTATGTTATCTCCCGGTGAGTCTACCACGTCACCTCTGTGTTTTTGGACAACTGAGCCTATCACCTCCCGATAGGTCGTTATGGTCCGGACAGTCGCCTCTTCATCCTCTCTCATAAGGAGACTGTAGCCTTTGACATCAGCACTGAGGATAGCGGTGAGCTTGCGTCTAAATTCTTCTGTGTCCATGGGATTACCTCCCTAATGGTTTAGAAAAAAAGAGGTATTGGCATTGGTTAGTGGCGTAAGGAAAAGAGCTTGAACTCAGAAAATAATTTTCGAAGGAAATCAGCTTTAAATCCGTGGGTGCAGGAGATTCAGGTCAGCTATTAATTTATAATATAATAAAATATGAAGGGTCAACATTTTATTTAAATCACAGAAGGTTAACACATTTAGATATATAACAAATTAACTTTGCGAAATTTTGATTGAGCTAAATATGATTTTGTTCATAATTCCGATTTCTGGTAATGATCAATTCTTATAAGATTCATAAATACCTGAGATATTCATTTGTTATCTCAGGTCTGATATTTGCTGTGATCTATTGAGAGTATCGCACGAAAAACGGTCTTGTCAAAACTTGTGATTTCTTGCCTTATGTTGTGTGTCTACTTATCCAATTGAAATATATGGAAATATTTGCCAAGGCCTTAGAAGTCGATATTTGATTTAATAACAACAGGTTACAAAGACTCACAACATAATTCAAAATTAACTTGCAACATAATTCGAACCTGTCTAGGCACCTCTGCGGTTGGACTTCAGGGAATAAAAAGCTTCCTTAAAGGCCACATTAACAGTGTAGCTTTTTTTCTTTTCCTCAGGCGTTCAGACATCATAATAATTACTTCTCCTTTTGCTCTGAGGCCCAGGACATCAGGGTTTTAATGACTACAACAGGGTAATGCTTTTTCTACTAGAAAGATTACCTTCTGTAGGTCATGAATAGAATATCAAGAATGGAAACAAATTTAAAGGGAATTAGAAGAATTAGATGGATTTTTTAATTTTTATTATGAATAAGATAAGAAAATTATATGAAGAGAATTAAATTCTCACAACATAATAAAACTAACTACATAACTTGCCAGTATTCAAAATCCGACCTTATTACAGATATCGTATACTGACAGTCGTCAAGTCAAGCAAATCTTAATTCTGAGAATTGTCAAATAATCTTCGCACACCAGCAGACACAGGAATATACTATCCGTTAAGATTGCTCTATGCGACAAATACGGTTCAAAATCGTGAGATCTCTTTTTAATATGTACCCAAGCATGGAGAGACATTAGATCGTTGAATCTTAACTCTTAATATTGCCCTATGTGACATATGAAGGGTGTTTTTAATGCCACCATTGCTGTTCTTTTCTGGTGGACATCATATTGTCTATCTTCTGGGATGTTAATCGAGTCCATGAGGGGGGCGATTGTCCAAAGATGGAGCTAAGTTCTGGAAAGTGCTGGTAAGTACAAGTGAATATAAAATAAAAAATAATTTAAAAAACTGCTGGATTGATATCATTCCCCTTATGTTTATCATATATGAAATATGTATACGATAACAAGTAGATTAAGTTTATGTAGTATGAAATATGTAATGCCATAACAAGCATTATATGCAGCTATATTAGAAATAAATAATATAATATAATAATATAATATATATCTCTATTACTGGGTAGGGAGGTCTAAGGGTGTTTTTGTCTCTCACATGTCAGATAATATGATACTCAACATGTGTAGCTGTTAACACATGATCCACAAATCCTACCATTGTCACCATGTGGTCTTTTAGCCATGTGATTGCCATGCGGAGGTAAAACACATCATATTTGGCCCTCACCGGGGATATCTGCTGCCATGTGCTCTCTGCCATGTGAAGGGCAAGATGCTTCCATCGATTAGCACCCAAATCCTTTGTAAGCCAGCCTATAATCACCTGCACACAACCACACTTTTTTCTGGACACTGTCAATTCTGTATGATATAAAAAATATCACAATATTTCTTTGTATTTCAATTGATTAGTTAGATGTTTTACCGATACTGGTAAAATGCTTACTAATAGGAAAGGGAAGATATAGAGAAAGAGAGGGAAGATATATATGTAGTAGCCCGTAAGGGCTTTAGTAAATAATATTATATGTTGTGGGTTATTACAACTGTTTATGTATATAGATAGATAATTCTTATTGATACAGTTGATTAAAGGAGAATAAGATGTATGTCATGTGTTGATGCCATGTGATGTTGTTAACTTTGTTTTTTTTTATCTGAAGCTTTGTTCAACTTTATATTGTAGTTACTGGAATAATAATTACAAACCCAACGGTAAGAAGAGGGAATAATTCTTATGGTAAATGAAAGATCAAACCAAAGGGTTAGAGAGTTAAGAAATTATCAGTGGTTGAATCGTAAGGTAACCAGTGAATACTTGGAAATGGGATTTGTTGTAGATAGTATTCTATTCGATATGCAGCTTAG
>PVMK01125949.1_pt1 | contig 27440 bp, 20 predicted proteins | sample 1853481 | NCBI WGS metagenome assembly PVMK01 (sample SAMN08533507, study PRJNA380276) | Marine sediment metagenome, whole genome shotgun sequencing project. | reverse complement strand
TTGTAAAGCCGATGATGATCGGAAACAGAGCCATTGCCGATTTAATTTTTCGATGCGCCATCATCATATTCTACGACATTTCGTGTCGGGCTGATTTAGGAGTAAAAGTTTTTCCCCGAATGTCTGCTGCGAGTCGAACCCGGCTATAAGCGAGTTCACAGTATGTCGTTCCACTGTGTGGTGTATAGCAGTTATCCAAAGGACGTAAAATTCTACGGAGTTTATAGCAGTAGTCGGCCGAGGCTGTGTGAAAACTATTTGGCTATCATTGTTTTTGGGACGACACTTAACAAATGAGCTATCTACTCGGTAATTTGGGTATAGAAACCCCACATCAATTTCTGAAACCAAGAAATATAGAGAGTAATTCCCACTTGAGATTTTGAGTTATGGGTTTTCACACACTCTCGGCCAAAAGCCGCCCACCGCGCGTAAGTCAGGCAATTGGCTTGATTTGGGGAGAGATAGGGGGTCTACGCAACCGATTGATGGGATTCGATGAGGTTTTACTGTGGAATGACTGGAAAGCCAGTGTGGCAAGGGTCGTCAGCAACGAAGGATTTCGTGGAAATGGGTGTTTATTCTACTCTTGCTCTTGTGTATTGGCGTTGAGTTTGTTGATAGTATACTTGCTGAAATTCAGGGGTGCCCCGACCGTAACCAGGTATTGAGATGGACGAACAACAACAAGAAGACAAAACCAAGGCCAAACCCGGCCAGAGAAAATCGAGAACACTGGGTCAGATTGCGCTGGAAGTGTTTTCCATCGTGCTGGGGGTCTTGTTGGCGCTTGGGGTGTCCGAGTGGCAGGAAAAGCGTAACAACACCGAACGCGCCGGCGTTGCGGTAGCCAATGTCCGGGCCGAGCTTGAAAGCAACCTCAAATTGCTTGAGTTTATCCTCCCGAACAATACTCTCACTGTAGATAGTATTGTGTCTGGAGAGGATGATGGTCAGGATGGAAGAACATTTATTCCCGGTGTGCAAATCCGGTCATCAGCCTGGCAAACTCTGAGTTCGACAGGCCTGAGTCATTTCGTTGATTATGAAGTATTGATCGAGCTTTCACAGCTGTATTCAATGATCGATGTTTACCGCACAACGTCATACGCGTTTATTTCCTCAAATATGAACATGGCCGCAACAGCCACGGCGCTTGATGCCGCAGTTGACAATAAACGGTTCTCACAAAATTTTTTGCCCTATTTCCAGATGTTATTACAAATCGAGGAAGCGCTCACCGACGCTCACAAAAATGCTATCAGTAAGATTGATGAGTCATAAGAGAACAAAACAGCCACAATTAGCCCTCACCCTACAACACATATCAGCATTCACCTGAGCCATAAGGCAGAGTTTACCAAGTGCAGTTCACGCATTGGTGCTGTGATGCGGAGAACACTTCTCTCACGGCTGATGGTCTTGATATTGATACGGGTTCACCGATGAAGCACCTGCTGGGAAGTTCGGTAACGGCAACCCTCGGGTTTTACTTTTAAATTAGGGTTCAACAAAGAGGTCGGGGCAAATAAAATATACTCAAGGACGTGAATATCACACTGGCAAAGTAAGGTCATCTCGGGCCGGTGGCGTGCATAGACTGCCCCAAGAAGAGTATTTAAGTAACACTGAGCCGGTTCGCTACGTTTGAATATTGAAGACACCATTGATCCATTTATTGGATCACCGAATGAAAGAACAAAGAGGCCGGATACATCCAAATGAAAGATGTACCTGGCCCCATAATGAGGCCTTTTACCTGAGAGAAATCCATGAATTGTTCTAAAAGAAATATTGTGCTCTGGTCCATTTTGTTCGCTGTTCAATTTTCGTACGCAAGTGCCCAATCAACTGCAACTGATCATGAGACTGCCGATCCAACGGCTGAGGAGGTGTTGAACAGTGGTTACCAGCTTTACGAAAATGGAAATTATGGTGAGGCACTTGCTCTCTTGGATGATGGGATTGTGCACTACCCGGATAAACGTATTTGGTTTCTGAACCAGAAATATCTTGTCCTCCTCAAAATGGACGACAATGAATCCTTGATTAACGTTTCTATTGAACGGGCCTGGTTTTTCAAAGAATCACCTAAAAAGAGCAGGGAAGTAGTGCTGGCATATTTACGGGATTCGGACAACGAGAATGCCCTGAACTGGCTTCAGCAGACGGTAGACCGGGGCTACCAGGATCATGCTGACCTGGTTGAAAATGAAGCGTATAAACCGTTGTGGGGCTCAGATCAGTTTAAGGAGATAGTGAAGACTATAGAGGATCGGATTGGTATCAAGAAGAAGGCCAAACCATTTTCAGGTAGGCTGCTGAACGGTTCTGAAGTGACGCTTGATTCGTATTTGGGTAAAGTGGTTCTTATTGATTTTTGGGCTGTCTACTGCAGGCCCTGCCTGGTGGAGATCAATGCCATGCTGGAGTATTACCCGGATATGAATGCCGACGGATTTGAGATCGTAGCAGTCAACCTTGATGAAGATCGGGATGATGTGGCCAAATACGTAGATAAGAAGAACATCCCATGGCCGGTAATTTTCAGTGGCAAGGCGTGGGAGGATGATATCCGCATAGCTTACGACCTGGCAAACATCCCGTCTTACTGGCTGATCGACAGAAAAGGGACTTTGAGATTTGTGGGCTTAAAAGGTAAAACATTGGAGGAGAAGATTAGGTTTTTACTCGGGGAATAGAGTTGTGATTACAAACAACTGTATCCTTGGAATGGACCTGAAGACAATGGTGGCCAGGGCTGGAATCGTACCACCGACACGTGGGTTTTCAGATTTCACGATCAATTTTTTTAATATGATTTAAGCTTACATGGTTCGGGATCGCTCGTTCATGCGCGATATACTGGCATTGGCACGCGAAGCCAAATGATCTGCCTTGATTTTTACGGTAGATATGCCGGTACTGGGCTCAAGATATCGTGAACTTCCGCTGTTGGCCGAGGCTGTGTGAAAACCCAAATCCAGAAACTTCAAGTGGGAAATGGTTCTAAATTTAATAAATTAAGAGATAGAAAGTGGGGTTTTCAGCCCAAATTAAACGATTAAACAGCCTATTTGTTGAGTGTCATCCCAAAAATGATGATCGCCAAATAGTTTTCACACACCCTCGGCCGAAAGCCGCGATATGCAATTAGCTAATGCGAATATCCGGTTATCAAATGCAAAGCAGCTATTCAATATTCCCAAAAAATTGCTCGCCGGTGTGCCAGTATCTGGTACCTTCCCATGGAGGGGTAGTGCGTTTGCTCTCAGGGGGTGCCGGGGGTCTAAATGGTCCATTCACGGTCCATTTCAGTACAATCAAGCACAATAAATAACAACTGACAGCATCTAACAAAACCGAATATCATATTGTTTTTATTGTTGTTACTTGTTGTGGGTTATTGCTTGGATAGGATTCCCAAGCTGACTACGTGGGTTCGATTCCCATCACCCGCTCCACTTATTATCAATAAGTTATAAAAGCAATCCCTTAACTAATGTAGTCAATGGCCCATCTGGTATGGGCGGAGTTGGGCTAATACCCTCAAATCAGTGGGGGACAGCTCTATTTACACACTCACTTCCGTGAATTTTTGTTACTATGAATTTTGTTCTTCTTGCACCCTGAGAACTTAATGAAAAGAGCCAAGGTGAGTCATGATTGAAACAAAACTGACCAGGATGGTCTCCGAAGCAGAATCTATCATCAATGAGCGTCTGGCCGGGCTGGCAAAATAACCGGGCAGGAAACAAGCCATGACATTCGAGCGTCTGTTACAGCCCCGTTCCATCGCGGTGTTCGGTGGTTCGGACGCGGCCTAAACAGGGAGAAAACCATGAATCGCGGTATCTTGATTGTGTTGGTGTCACTTGTTTTTTTCGGTGGCCAGACATGCGCCAGTTCAGGAGCAGGGTGATCACCAGGTGACAGACAAACGCCTGGTCAACGTTGAAGACTTTGACAAAACCATCAGCGTCGGGACGCCCCGCCTGTCACCGGACGGCAGACAGGTCGCCTATGCCTCCGATGGAAAAGTATACGTCGTGGCCGCCAGCGGTGGAACACCAAGGGCCGTGACATCGGCCACTTCGCAGGCCCACGAGCCCAAGATGGTCTGCGGATGGAAATGCCCTGTATTTCCTGTCAGACCGTTCCGGTTCAAGCCAGGTCTGGAGGCTGCCGCTGGATACATTCGGTGAGGCCGTGCAATTAACGGCACTTGAATTTCCTGTCAGCAGCATCGAACTGTCACCCGACGAGAGCCGGTTATTGCTATCCCGGCGTGCGCCAAGGGATAACGAAGAGCAGGAAGGCAAAACGGGGACCATGGGTCATCGATCGTCTGCAATTCAAGGAAGACGCCGGTGACGGCTACATCACGAATGACACACCGGACCATTATTATGTCTATGATCTGGAGCGTAAAACGACTGTCCAGGTCACCACGGGTGTGTACTCTGAATCTGAAGCCACATGGTCTCCTGATGGTGAATCGATCATTTTTATCAGCAATCGCGAGGCCGAGCCTGATATCGGCTATCGCACAGACCTATGGCATATCAGCATCAGCGATGGCGCGGAAGGGCAGTCGCCAACACGGTTAACCGATAACGAGCAAACGAAACAGGCGCCTGCCTGGAGCCCCGATGGCAACAGGATTGCCTATATCACTGCCGGGAATGGGGTTTATGGTATCCAGCATGTGGCTATCATGCCGGCAATAGGTGGTTCTCCTGAAATACTCACAAAAGATCTCGATCGCTGGGTCAGTGCGTTTAAATTTTCCAGCGATGGTAAATGGGTTTATGTGCAGTATGACAATGGCGGTGCCACGCACCTGGCACGAATCAATCTCAAACGCGGGAAAACCCAGCGCCTGATCCAGGGTGACAATGTCGTTGCCGGATTTGATCTTGATCGAAAAGGCAATGTTGTTGCAAGGGTCAGCACGACCAACCATACGGCAGATATCTACACACTGGATGGTTCGAAGCTGGTCCGTTTGTCGGATGCAAACCGTGCATTTTTCACGCCTCTCAAGCTTGGCAACAAGCAAAAGGTGGTCTTCTCTAGCGCCGACGGCACACAGGTTGAGACCTTTGTAACCACACCCCCGGACTTTGAAAAGGGTCGGCGCTACCCGACGATTTTAAAAATTCATGGCGGGCCGATCGGTCAGTTCACCTATGGGTATGATTTCGGTGCACAATTTTTTGCCGCAAATGGGTATGTCGTGGTCGAGCCAAACCCACGGGGTTCGACCGGCCAGGGCCAGTCATTCATGAACGCGATTTTTAAAAGTTGGGGCGTCACCGATTATCCAGATGTTATTGGCGCGGTCGATCACGTTATCGAAATGGGTTATGCCGATCCGGACAGGCTGGCGGTATTTGGCTATTCCTACGGTGGATACATGACCAATGTGGTCATCACACGCAGCAACCGGTTCAAGGCCGCGGCATCCGGTGCAGGTCACAGCCTGATCATCGCGAACTACGGCCACGATATTTACCAGAAGTGGTATAACTGGGAACTCGGCGGACCCTGGGAAGATATGGAAAAGTATAATCAGCTTTCTCCGCTTCTGAAGGTCGGCAATGTTGAGACACCGACGATTTTCCTGGGTGGCAGAGAAGACTGGAACGTACCGGTACTGAATGCAGAACTTTTCTACCAGTCATTAAGACATAAGGGTATTCCGACACGCCTGATCGTCTACCCGGATAGCCACCACGGTGACTGGAACCCCGAGTTCAACAAGGACTATTACACAAGAATAGTTGGCTGGTTTGACCGCTATGTGAAGCAAAACGGGGATTAGCAATCCAGCCAGGCAATCACGAATGGTTAGTGGAGTAAAATTATGAAAACGTATCTGGCCCGGTTTTTTGTTTTGACCGTTTCGATGATGCTGTCAGGTGTGGGGACTGCTGAGGACTACGCTGTCAGGACGCTGAAAAGCAACATGGTGCCCATGCGGGATGGAACCTTGCTTTCCACCGACCTTTATTTGCCCGAAGGTGCTACCGGCAAACTTCCGGTCATCCTGATACGCACCGTCTATGGCAAGAATCCAGTCTTCGAAGATACACCGGTATTACAAACCCTGGTTAAGCGCGGTTACGTGATTGCCGTCCAGGACATCCGCGGGCGATTTGAGTCAGAAGGTAAATATGTTGTTGCCAGGAACCGTCGTGAAGATGGTTACGATACAGTTGAGTGGCTGATCGCGCAGGACTGGTCAAACCAGAAGGTGGGTACGGCGGGATGTTCCTACCTCGGTGAAACACAGGTGGTACTGGCTGCGGCCAAACACCCCGCTCACCTGACCGCCATTCCGATGTCTCCCGCAAGTGGTTATTACGCACCGGGACGGGCCTGGTCATCGTTTGACGGTGGTGTATTCGAACTGGCGCAAACCGCCGGCTGGTTCGCAGGTAGCGGCACCCAGGTATTTTACGGCCCTCCTGCCTGGCTTGACCGGCAGGAATGGTTTCAGTCTCCGCAGGCAAAACTGTTTTCCCAGCAGCCCAAAATCGATTTCGCAGCGTATCTCCCGTTGCTCAATACCTTGCCGACCTTTGATATTTTGCAACGCGCCAAGCTGCCACCAACCGAATACGAGAAGTTCGCAACCAGCTTCCCGGATGACGATTACTTTCGCAGTATGGACTTTATACAACAGCCCGACACGGTTGATGTACCCATGTTATTTATGGATTCCTGGTATGACTACGGTGCCGCCGAGACCCTGGCGATGTTCAACCAGTTTCAGGAAAAAGGCCTCAGCGAGCGAACAAGGAACAATCAATTCATCATCATCGGTCCAGCTACACACTGCGGTTACCCTTACGCCACCGAACAAACCTTTGTTGGTGAGCGTGATCTCGGTGATGCCCGCCTGGATTTTTGGGGTATCCAGCTGAAATGGTATGACTACTGGTTAAAGGGTATCGACAACGGCATCACTGACATGCCAAAAATTCAGTACTACCTGATGGGCAAAAACCAGTGGCGTAGCGCAGATCAATGGCCATTGGCCAATACCACTTACAGGAAGCTCTATCTGGACAGTGGCGGCCGCGCTAACAGTCGCCAGGGTGACGGTGTATTGTCATTCAGTCCACCTCAAAAAAATGCCCTTGATGAGTTCGTGTACGACCCCGCAACACCCGTGCCTTCGCTGGGCGGTCATACCTGTTGCACGGGTACCGATACAGAAGCCGGGGGCTATGATCAGTCGGATATAGAAATGCGCAACGACGTACTCGTATATACCTCTGATGTACTTGAAGAGGGAATCGAAGTCACCGGGCCACTCGAGGTGGTGCTGCAGGTATCTTCTTCAGCTATTGATACGGATTTTACCGCCAAGCTGGTCGATGTCTATCCTGACGGAAGGGCATTTAATGTGCAGGAGGGTGCAATACGTATGCGTCACCGTGAAGGCCTGGCAAAGAAGGCACTGATGACACCCGGTGAGATGTACGAGGTACACCTTGACCTGCATGCAAGCAGTAATTTCTACGGCAAGGGTCATCGGATCAGGCTGGAAGTCTCTAGTTCAAACTTCCCGCGCTGGCAGCGCAATCTGAATACGGGTGGCAACAATTTTGATGAAACTGAATGGGTGACTGCCACCAACCGGGTACATCACTCGAGTACACGACTTTCGTACGTGGTGCTACCCGTTATTAATGGTGACTGAGCCGCATATTGACCGGCATCCGGGATACCGGTGCAATATGCGGGTTGATGCCTTTACATCACCACCAGGTCGCATATAGAAAGGTCAGCATCAGCACAATACCCAGTGCCGCCCAGTTGTAACCACTGGTAGTGGCAGTATTCACATCCTCGTACTTGATCGCATCCGGGTGTTCCTCGGCACCCTGGGCCAGGGAGATGACGATACCGGTCAGGATGCATAACACGAATACCCAGCCGACGCGGTCGATGAACGGCAGTGATGGCCACAGGAACTTGAAGCCCACAGAGAAAATCGCCGAACCGATAGCAATACCCAGTGCGCCATTGGCGGTAGTGCGCTTCCAGAAAATACCCATCAGGAACAGGGCGCACACGCCCGGCGTGAAGAAGCCGGTGAATTCCTGGATGTACCGGAACGCCCCGGTGAACTGACCGAGTAATGGTTTTGCGATGATCATGGCGATGATCATGGCGATGAAGCTGACAAGCCGTCCCACCTTGACCAATTGCTGTTCGGTCTTTTCCTGCCTGACAACATGCCGGTAGAAGTCCATCGTGAAAATGGTCGAGATCGAGTTCATCATCGAAGCCAGCGAGGACACGATCGCCGCAATCAGCGCCGCAAACACCAGGCCCAATATACCGGTCGGCAGCAGTTTCATGACCGTCGGATAGGCCTGGTCCTGGAGTTCGAGGTCAGGTGCCAGCAGCACTGCTGCTACACCGGGCAGTACCACAATCACCGGGATCAGCATCTTCAGGTAGGCCGCAAACATGATGCCCTTTTGCGCTTCCGAAACACTCTTGGCAGCCAGTGCGCGCTGGATGATGTACTGGTTAAAACCCCAGTAGGACAGGTTCATGATCCACAAACCGCCGACCAGCACTGATATGCCGGGGAGGTCATCATAGTAGGGTTGGTCCGACGTGAAGATCAGGTCGAATTTTTCCGGTACCTTTTCCAGCAATATGCCAAAGCCAGCCAGCATACCTTCACCGTCCGAAACTTCGTACAGTGCAATGCCGGCGATGAACAGACCACCCAGCACCAGCAGGGTCACCTGGATTATATCCGTCAATGCCACCGCCTTCAGGCCGCCGTACAGGGAGTAGGCCATTGCAAACACACCGAGACCAACGAGGCCCCAAACGAGGTCTACACCGGTGACGGTATTCAAGGCCAGCGAACCCAGCCATAAAATGGCCGTCAGGTTGATGAATACGTATACGCCCAGCCAGAAAAAGGCCATGACATTGCGTACGCGGTGGTCGTAACGCAGTTCCAGGAATTGCGGCATGGTGTAGATGTTGTGCTTTAAAAACACCGGCAGCAGGTACTTGCCGACCAACACCAAAGTGATGGCCGACATCCACTCGTAGGCACCAATTGCGATGCCCAGTTTCCAGGCCTCCCCGGACATGCCAATGATTTGTTCAGCTGAGATATTGGCCGCGATCAGCGAAGCGCCGATGGCCCACCAAGGTAGCGCACGACCGGCCAGAAAATAGTCACTGGTGTCTTTTTGATGGCCGGCTTTCTCACGCGAAACGAAATTGGCAATCACCACCAGCAGGATTGCATAAATGGCAACGACTACGAGGTCAAGGGTTTCTAAATACATGGCTGTTCCTGTTTTGTTCTAAAAGATTTTTACCAGGTCAAGGGGTATAGGGCCTGATGGTGAAGCCATAATCATAAGACTTCTCGTTCAGGGAGTAGGTCTGTAACGTACGTTTACCCCAGGAATCATCACCGCCGACACCCATCTGCCCGAGGTCAATATACAGGGAGATCAGGTCACGCGGCACCACGTCATTCACATGAATGTTGATGCGTTCTTCATTATCACGGGCAGCTGGGCCATCCTCCGATGTGATGGCGATTTTAACCGGTGGCACAAAGTCCTCAAGCCGGTTGTGATGCACGCTGAAGCTAATCAATTCATCGGCCTCGACCATCAGGCTTGCCTGGCCATCCCTTGACAGGGACAGCCAGCGAACATCGGTTTTATAACCGTTTTCCTGTGGACGCATATAAGGGACGTAGTGATCGGCAACCCGGTTGCTGTAGATTCCAACGTGCGCGGCCATTTTGCGGTCACTGTAGTTTTCAAACGGTCCGCGTCCAAACCATTCAATTTTATCCAGTGAGCGAACCAGTTCCAGGTTCATACCGACACGTGGTACCACGGGCAGATCGGCCTGGCGGTCAAAATGATTACTGACATGTAACTCACCAGCGGCATTGATGGTGAAAATCGAAGACCAGCGTGCGACTTCCTGCCCATTTGCATCATCAAAGGCATAATTCGCAGAAACAGTCACGCTACCGTTCTTGGCCTTGTCATTTGAAAATGACAGCAGACGACGGTTGGCGCCGGCATCGTGCCACACTGCGGCCCAAACCTGCATGTAGTTACCGAAGTCGTTATCGGTTGGTGCACGCCAGAAACTTGGTGCCATGGCTTGCAACATGAGCTCCTGGCCATCGAAGCGTATCGAGGAGAGCAGCCCGGTTTCACGCTTGAAGCCGTAGGTAAAACCTTCACCAGAAACGGTCAGAGTTCTATCTGTCTGCTGCAGATCCACGCTGCCACTTGCAGGTTCTGAAGGTTCGGCCACGCCTGCAAGGTTTGGAACTTCGAATTGGGCCGAGGCATATTCATGACCGGCAGGCAGTATCCCCCTCGCATCGGTGGATATCAGCTGCAGGGTCAGGTGATATTCATGACCGGGCACCTGTCCGGGCAATGTGTCCCAGAGTCGAATCATGGCGGACGAGCCGGCGGCAATACCAAGGTCTTCGCTGACACCATCGGCCACGACCTTTCCGTCAGCTGTTAAAAGCCATTGCACGTGGAAACCGTCAAGTGGCAGAAAATCGTAATGGTTGGAAATAATGACTTCTCCATCCGGCAGATGCCCGGCTTTGAAATCCACTTCCTGGTAGGCGTATTTCACTTCCCAGTAAGCAGGCTGAACGCTGCGATCCGGAAATATGATACCGTTGAAATTGAAATTGCCACTCGACGGTACATCAGCGGGTCCGTAGTCCCCCCCGTAGGTCCAGTAAGCCGTGCCGTTTTCGTCGTATTCAATCAATCCCTGATCAACCCAGTCCCAGATAAAGCCGCCGGCCAGCACATCATGCTTGTTGATCACATCCCAGTATTCTGCGAGGTTACCGGTGCTGTTGCCCATTGAATGCGCGTACTCGATTAATACAAAGGGCCGGTCGTTGTGGGTCTGGGCATATTGCTCAAGATCCCAATGACGCCAGTACATGCTGGAATAAAAGTCCGAGTGACGCTCACCCACCTTTTCGATATCTCCCTCGGTTTCGTACTGGACCGGCCGTGACAGGTCGCGGGATTTGATCCATTTATAGGTGGCACCGAGATTGACACCGTCACCGGCTTCGTTGCCCAGTGACCAGATCACCACCGAGGGATAGTTTTTACTGCGTTCCAGCATTCTCTGTGTGCGGTCAAGGTGGTGCTGTTTCCAGTGCGGTTTGTTGCCCAGGGTCTTGTCATGGTCATAACCATAGCCGTGGCTTTCGATATTGGCTTCATCCACCATGTACAGCCCGTACTGGCTGGTCAGTTCGTACCAGCGTTCCGGCTGAGGGTAATGGGAATTGCGCACTGCATTGAGATTGGCAGCCTTCATCAAGCGGATGTCTTCCAGCATGGTTTTTTCATCGACCACGTGACCGGTGACCTGGTGGTGTTCGTGCAGGTTTACACCCTTGAGTTTAACCAGCCTGCCGTTGATCATGAATCGACCGTTGCTGATTTCAACCATCCTGAAACCGATTTGCTGGGAAATCGCTTCGAGTGTATTGCCCTGCTTATCGCTGAGCTCGATCAGCAAGGTGTATTGATTGGGTATTTCCGCCGACCAGGGCCTGATGTCCTCGATATTACCCGCTACTTCATGTTGCGTGGTGCCGGGTTCCAGCATGATTTCAGATGACTTGTTGAGTATCGGGGTCTCACCATCCAGCACCTGCACGGATACACGACCGGTGCTGGCCGTGGAGCCGGAATTGGTCAGTTCGATCTCGATACTGAAATCAGCATCCTTGTAATCATTGCTCAAACCAGTGTGTACAAAGTAGTCACGTACACGCTGCTGAGGGCGTGAGTACAGGTGAACATCACGTTGTATACCACTCAACGACCAGAAATCCTGATCCTCAAGGTAGCTTCCGGTGCTCCAGCGGTAAACTTCAACCGCAATCGAATTGCTGCCGGGTTTTACCCATTCAGAAATATTGAATTCAGAGGCGGTTTTACTGCCTTCGCTGTAACCGGCGTATTGGCCATTAATCCAGAGGTAAAACGCTGAACTGACGGCACCGAAGCGGACAAAAACCTCACGTCCTGCCCAATTAGCCGGCACTTCGAATTCCCGTTTATAAGAGCCCACCGGGTTTTTCTCCCGGGGCACATTCGGCTCATCAATCTCAAAAGGATAAGGCACGTTGACATAGATCGGGTAACCAAAACCGTGCCGTTCCCAGTTTGATGGCACAGGTATGTCGGACCAGCCGGATGTGTCATAACCTTCTTCAAAAAATCCCTGTGGGCGCGATGACGGGCTTTCTGAATACTTGAATTTCCATGGGCCGTTCAATGATTTGTAAAACATGTCTGCGTTGATATCAGTTTCAAGTGCAGCGGCCCGGTCCGGATAGGCATGGAAATGTGCCCGTGGCGCCTCGGTGTTCTGGCGGATAACATTGATGTCGTTCCACTCGGGTCGTTGTTCTTCAGCGAAGGCACCTGTGCAGAGCGCCAGTGGAAGTACAAGTGCTACCGCCTTTTTCCAATTGACTGACATCTTCATATTGCTTGCCTTTCCTTCAGATTTATTATTCGGTTTGTGTATTGGACCTGCCAGGGGCATTGGGTCCGCTGGGGTGAAACCAGCACCCATTCACCGGTCAACAGGTTTTTACGTCTGTGTGAGTGTACCTGTGCAGTCATTGCAACTGGATTTCCTTCACCGGGTCACTAGCCTCTACCAAGTGATACCAGGGATCGTGCCCCAATATCCTGCCGTATCGTTTACAAATTTTCTCAACCACAGAGTCCATCTTGTCGCGTCTTACCAGGCTGATAGTACAGCCACCGAAACCAGCACCGACCATCCTGGAGCCGAACACGCCTTCACAACTCCGGGCAATATCAACCAGTGTATCCAGTTCGTCACAACTGACTTCATAATCGTATTTCAGGCTGTCGTGGGACTGGTCCATCAGGCGACCAAGTATAGCTGGATCATCGTTTTCCATGGCTTTGAAGGCGGCGCGTACCCGCTGGATTTCGGTGACCACGTGCATGCAACGCCGGTAAAGGAGGTCACCGAGACCAGCACGATGGCTAGCGAGTTGGTCGATGCCGACAATCCATCAACAATGGCCGGCCATGGGTGTCCAGGTATTCCTGCTGGCAATGCAACTCTTTCATGGCCTCAACCGGGATACCGCTGGTAGCCCAGATTTGCGCATGTGGGTGCGGATTGCTGCAACCCATCATCTGGCCACGGTTTTCGAATATCTGCACGTAGGAGATGTCAGGCCTTTTATCGAGTTGTTTGAATTCTTCGGCAAGAAATTGCAGCACCCAGGATAATTCAGCAACACTCATATCGGCCAGTGGCTGGTCATGCTTTTCCGAGTAACACACCACCCGGCAACTGCCGCTTTCCGGCTGTGACCGGAAAAGGGGCTGGGCGTCTGGCTCGATTTCAGACTTAACAGACAGGGCCGGGAAATCATTGTCGAAAGCATAAGGCCCCGAGTAATCGGGATTGTGCTCACCGTTGGCGCGAACATTGCCTGCGCATAGATAACAATCCGGTTCGTACGCCATCCCCGGTTCAAGGGCCTGATCTTCGAGCTGGCCCTGCCACGGGCGTTGGGTCCGTTGGGGTGAGACCAGCACCCATTCACCGGTCAACAGGTTTTTACGTCTGTGTGAGTGTACCTGTGCAGTCATTGCAACTGGATTTCCTTCACCGGGTCACTGGCCTCCACCACGTGATACCAGGGATCGTGCCCCAGTATCCTGCCGTATCGCTTACAAATTTCCGCAATCACAGAGTCCATCTTATCGCGTCTGACCAGGCTGACAGTACAGCCACCGAAACCAGCACCGACCATCCTGGAGCCGAACACGCCTTCACAACCCCGGGCAATATCAACCAGTGTATCCAGTTCGTCACAACTGACTTCATAATCGTATTTCAGGCTGTCGTGGGACTGGTCCATCAGGCGACCAAGTATAGCTGGATCATCGTTTTCCATGGCTTTGAAGGCGGCGCGTACCCGCTGGATTTCGGTGACCACGTGCATGCAACGCCGGTAAAGGAGGTCACCGAGATCAGCGCGGTGACTGACGAGTTGTTCCATGCCGACATCGCGTAAGGCCTCTATTTTCAGACCCTCGCCCACAAGCACCTCAACGGCCTGTTCGCACTCATGCCGGCGGTTGTTCAAGCTGCCTTCCTTGAGACTGTGCATCACGCCGCTATTTACGATAAGGAGTTGAGCGTCACGCGGCAACGGGGCTGACTCAAACGCGAGCGAACGGCAGTCAAGCATCATCGCCTGGTCTTTGCCGCAGAGTGAGATGACATACTGATCCATGATACCCGCAGGCAACACCGACAAAGTCATTCTCTGCAGACTTACACATCAGCGCCATTTGGCTGCGGTCAATGTCGTAACCGGCGCAGGAAAGCGTGGCAAAGGCGATCACAGTTTCCAGCGAGGCGGATGAACTCAATCCGCCACCGAGTGGTATCTCACCCGTGGTCAGTATGTCAGCCCCCGTAAGTTCGAAACCCTGGTCCTGGAGAACCTGGAAGACACCTTTGACGTATTCTTGCCAGCCTCCATCCGGATCCCTGATCAGGGTATCGAGGTTAAATTCAGTCGTCTGGTTGAAATCGGACGCCAGCATCCGCACGATGCGGTCTTCACGGGGTGCGATGGCAAGCCAGGTATACAGTGCCGTATTCGAGGGCATCACAAAGCCATCGTTGTAATCGCAATGTTCACCGATGATATTGATACGTGCCGGCGCCCGGAACAGGCGGGCTGGTTTACCGAATTTCGACTGGAAGGCGGCGAGTACTGTTCCCCTGGTGATGGCTTTAGTCATTCGTTTTTATTCCCGTTCCTCAGACTGAGGGTCAGGAACCAGGTTTTTGATTCGCCGAGTTCCGGAAGTACGCTTATGGAGATGCGGGAATTACACAGACGGATGACATCAAAGCCATCGGCAGAAACTTCTGTCTGACATGTTGCCACTGCGTAATCCTTGAACTGTTCGCTGAAAACTGACAGCAGGGTCCCGTTTTGGCTTATTTTTGACACGGGTCTTTGAAATTATTACTAGGATATGAAACCCACACCTCCTGTGAAAATGGACTTTGAGTGTATCTAATGGATAATCTTACGGTAAAGTAGGTATATCAGGTAAAAAGGCAGCAAAACCATGGAGAAACATCTCAGGGAAGGATTTGAAGGTCAGGAGATGTTCGTTATTCCGCGACCGATCCTGGCCGAAGCGCGTCGGCATCCCCTGGTACGACTGTTTCCCACCGATATCGGTGGTACCCAAAGGCGCGCTACCACTACCGGGACCGCATCAAACGGTGCACCGGAAGATCACCTGATGATGTGTATGGGACGGCATGGGTACGTAGTAGTCAATGATAAAAAAAGTCACCTGCGGGCAGGCGAGCTGCTCATCATTCCCGCGCAATTGCCCGGCACACCTACTGGGCGGCTGAAGATGACCAGCCGTGGTCGATTTACTGGATGCATTTCCGGGGTGAGGACTCAAGCTATTATGTGGATCGCATTCCCGCATGTGGCAGAGCCCGTTGTGTATGACCAGTCGACACGAGACGAAGCCGTGCGTCTATTTCACGATTGTCTCGAGACCCTGGAAGACGGCTATGCTCTGCCGACGTTGATTTATGCGGCCCAGTCCGCCAAGCACATATTGTCCGTGTTGTTGTTTCGTAATGCAGCACTGCCAATGAAACAAAGTTCCATAGGCCATCGGCTGGATTGTGATGCCATCATTGAATACATGCGTTCACGCTTGCATGAATCCGTACGCCTGGAAGAATTTGCCAGGCATGCGGGATTGTCGGTCAGCTATTTCTCTGAACTGTTCCGTGAACAGGTTCACCAGTCACCCTTGTCCTATTTCACACAATTGAAAATCCGGGCGGCCTGCCGCTTGCTTGATCTCTCCGGAAAATCGGTAAAAGTCGTTGCCATGGAAACGGGTTACAGCGACCCCTATTACTTCTCCCGTGTGTTTAAAAAGGTCATGGGTATTTCACCGGACAAATACCGGGCAATCAAGAAAGGTTGAGTTTCCAGGCGCTTCCTTTGGCACAGTTCCGGCAATCAAAATGTGTTCCCGCCCGTCATAACCCCTGGCCATGGCAATGTATTCGCTGGCCGTTTTCTCATCGTCGTAAAACCCCATGAGATAACTTTACAACGAGGGATGCCGGAGGTTTTATTGATGGTAAAATGTTGCCATGAATGAGACAAGCAGTAGTTCCAAAGACGAGAGTATCCAGGCAGCACTCGCTGCCATGAAGGTTAACCGGCCATTACGCGCCGAGGAGATATGCCGGAATTACCTGCATCTCAATCCCGGTTGCGTACATCATTTACGGTTACTCGGCCACACACTAATGAAGCAGAACCGACTGAGCGAGGCAGAAGAGCAATTATCTCTCGCACTGAAGATCAGACCCGGCTTTCCGCACTTGCACGAAGATATCGGTAGTGTGCTGGCCATGCAACAGCGTTACGAAGAAGCCATTCCCTATTTTGAGAAGGCGATTCAACTCGAGCCGGCGCTTCCACTTGTACATAAGAAACTGGGCCAGGCACTGGTGGCAGTTGGTCGTGGTCAGGACGCTGACGAATCGTTCAAGGAGTATTTTGAACAGAAACCGGATAAGGCGGAAATAGCGATTGGTCTTGAACATATGAAAGCTGAACGGTCCGACGAGGCCATCGAAGTTTTCCAGGATATCCTTAAAAAAAACCCGGATAACGTCGATGCCATGAGACACCTGGCACTTGTTTTTTGGCAGAATTCAAAGAGTCTGGCCAATGCAGAAGCGCTATTGCGCCGTGCCACCAGTCTCGCCCCGGATTATGCGGTTGCGTGGCTCAACCTGGGTGCCGTTCTGGTGGATAAGCATCAACCGGTGAGTGCTATTGACTGTTACCAGGAAGCAACCCGGCTCGAGCCTAAAAACCCCGCAGCCTGGGCTGGGTTGGGTAACGCCCTGGCACTGGCTGCGTATTCCGCAAAAAGTGTGCAGGCCTACGCCAAATCGGTGTCGCTCAATCCAAAAGCTGCGGGTGTACAGACGGGATATGCCCATGTTCTGAAAACAGTGGGTGACCAGGCCGGTGCATTAAAAGCCTATCGAGCTGCCGTAGAAGCAAACCCGGAATTCGGGGAAGTCTACTGGAGCATGGCCAATCTCAAGATTTTTAACTTCGAGGAAGAAGAAGTTTTGGCCATGCATGCACAGCTGGAAAACGAAAACCTGGGCGAGAGCGCCGAATACCATATTCGCTTTGCATTGGGCAAAGCCTATGAAGACAAAAAGGACTACGACGCTGCCTGGAAATATTACCATTCGGGTAATCAACTCAAACGCACCGGGGTTTTTTACGACCCGGAGTTAGAGGACGAGCGCATTGGCAATATTGCCGAAGTATTCAGTCGTGAATTTCTTGAACAGAATTCCGGCAGTGGTTTTGAAGCCAATGACCCGATCCTGATCGTCGGTCTGCCACGTTCAGGTTCAACCCTGGTAGAGCAGATTCTTGCCAGTCACAGCCAGGTCGAGGGAACCTCGGAATTACCCCTGTTGAGTAAAATTGCGGATTCAGTTGGCCGTTATAGGGCAGACAACGTGAGTTTTCCACAGGCCGCTACCGGCCTGAGAAAAAAAGACTGGCGTGCCTATGGTCAGCAATACATGGAAGAAACACGTCGGCATCGGTTAACCGATAAGCCATTTTTTACCGATAAACTGCCCAATAATTTTGCTTATGTTGGTTTCCTGGCGCTGATTCTTCCCAATGCCAGGGTTATCAATGCCCGGCGGCATCCCTATGACAGCTGTCTTGGCACCTACAAGCAGCTGTGGGGTACGGGCCAGCACTTCACTTACGATATGTTTGATCTTGCCGATTACTATAAAAATTACGATAAATTGATGAACCACTGGCATAGAGTCTTGCCGGGAAAAGTTCTGGATGTGCATTATGAGGAAACTGTCCTGGATCTCGAGACCCAGGTCAGGAGAATCCTGGATTTTTGCGGTTTGCCATTTGAAGAATCCTGTATGCGTTTCTACGAGACCGACCGCGCAGTGCGCACTGCAAGTTCAGAGCAGGTGCGCCAGCCCATCTATACCGGGGCACTGGGTAAATGGCGCCGGTATGAAGATCATCTGGACATCTGGAAGGAAGAACTGGCCGATATTGTTAAACGCTTGCCCGAGGTTGTGAGCAGTGCAGGGGTTTAGCTGTAGGGCCAGATTTCCAGGCCGTGGATGGCGTTGCGTATATCCTGGGTCAGGTTGACGGACATCAATTGCCGGCTTTCCTTGAGATTGTAAAGTGTGATGGTTGAAGGCGAGGAACCACCTGCAACAACCTGCTCTGACAATACGCACAGGCCACGCGCAAAACCCTGGCGGGCAATGCGATGGTCATCCAGGTTTTTATGAGTCAGATTTTTAATCTCGTATTTTGGAACGGGCAGGCTACGGTCTTCCTTACCCTCGCCACGACCGGAATAGCGCAATAAATCCGCTTCACTGTCATTGAACAGCACACCGTCGCGGAATGGCCGGGCATTGTGTGTTCCAGCCGGTAATTCGACCGACATCAACGTGGTTTTGCTATTGAAATGCAACATCCCACCTGTTTTTAACCCGGAAAGGTACAAGCCGTCTTTTGTACAACAGATGTTGTTAATGTGCATCTGGTTCAGCAGCAACGGCCCGTCGTCACCCCGGGGATCATAAATGGTATTTCTGAATCTATAATTCTCAATATCGATGTGCAAGGCCCAATGGAAGACCTTCTTGTCCATGTCGAACGCCAGGATGCTGTCATATCCCGTTGAGGTCAGAAACAGGCTGCGCTCATGTATATCGATTTCGTGACAGTGTCTCAGGTAGGGGTTGCGCCAGGAACCGACAAGTTCGAAGTCCGGCGTATAGGCAAATAATTCATCACTGGCAGCGATGTAAACGGTATCACCGTCAAAGGCGATACCGCGTAATCCCCGGTCTGCACCACGGCCCTCCCAGTTGATATCGGCCGTATTCCAGTCAATGACCTGTTGTACCGTTTGTTTTTCGAGATCAACCAGGTAAACACCACCGTGGCTTTCGCCCTGGTGACTGCCACGCACAACGGAAGTTGTTATCAGTGTATTCATAGGTGCTTAAGCGTATTGTTCCAATAAAAAAGAGACATGGATTTTGACCATGTCTCTTTTCAATTACAAGGTTCGCTGAATACTCAGCGAGTATCTTTAACGCCAGTTTTTTCTCAGGTTAAAGCCCATTGAACGTGGCCGTTGGGTGACTCGCACATTGTGCCAGCGGGGATCACCAAAAAAATCGGAATCATCATTGCTGCCGGAATAGAGTGAGTTGACGATCTCCTGATCAAACAGGTTGTTGACAACAAAGGTGATATCCCAGTTACTTGGCAGACTCAGGCCCACCTTCAGATTACTGATGCTCCATGATGGGAGTTGGTTCAACTTGTCCTTGTCTATGCTTGCCCAAATGCTCTCCCAGGTACTCGATCCGTAACTGTAGTCAAACCGGGTCCACAGCTCGCCGCCAAAGGGCTGCCAGGGAGTGGTGTAATCAAGCGAGAAATGGGTTCTGCGCCGTGGTGAATTCGACATTTCATCACCCTTTTTGATCACCGTGCCATCATAGAAGGTAAAGTCTTCGGTGGCTCCGGAATCACCAAAGAACAAGGTAGCCCTTAATATCAGGTTGTCGGTTGCACGCCAGGTGGCATCCAGTTCGATACCTTTCTGCTCCATACTAGCGGCATTGACATTACCAAATATCCACCATGTGTCCTCCAGGCCGCCCGTGGTTTGTTGGTAGTCATCCCACTTCATCCAGAATGCGGTTGCGTTAATCCGCAAACGACCGTCGAGCCAGTCGGACTTGGTGCCTATTTCAAAATTATCCAGATAATCAGGAAAATACTCACGTGGAATCTCCCCGGTAGCGGCAGCACGCTGGCCGTTCAGTCCACCTGCCCTGAAGCCTTGGCTGTACAGGGCATAAATCATCTTGTCGTCGTTGATGTTGTAGCTGGTGCTGATTTTAAACACCGTGTCACTGCTTTTGGATTTGGATTCCAGTACACCGTCGTTTACCCAGTCAAACCGTCCGATTGAATCAACCCAGGGTGGAATGCCTTCGGGAAACTGTTGCCTGGTAAAATAATCACGGTCTATTTCGAACCAGCGCGCACCACCCGTCACTGACCACTTGTCGGTCAACTCATAGGAAACTTCACCAAAAAATGCCAACTGCTTGGTGGTGTTTTTTACCAGTTCAGTATAACCAAAGGTGGTTTGTGGCAATGGGTACTCGACTCCAAAACCGAAATAATAATCATACTGGTTGTAGTAGTACCTGAGGTTATTGGAGTAATACCATGCGGACGTGTCGGAAAAGTCCGGGTTGTCAGTACCCCAGTACCACTCGTTATAGATGTTCTCGTAAAAGCCACCAATCATCCACTGGAATTTGCTGTCACCCTGTGATACCAGGCGGATTTCCTGTGAAAAACGATCCTGTGGCTGATCATTAAAGATCGTACCCCAGGTATAATTACTATTGTACAGAGCGTAGTACCGGCCGTTAGTGGCGTCTTTGTACTGCTCATAGTTCATGTTATCCCATTCGTAGGTAAGATGCCGTTCCAGATAGGTTGAACTTGAAGTCAATGTTGCAAAACCCAGGTCGCCGGTGATTAACAACGAGGTCGTCCACCAGTCATCTTTCTGGTAGTCCTTGAAAAACCGTGTGACCTTGTTTTCACCCAGGTAGGGATCCCAGCCCCAGTGGCCCTGGCTTTCGTGCTCCTGGGAAATCCCGGCCACAATGGCCTGCCAGTTGTCGTTGATATCCCAAAGAAGAGAAGCACGCGCACCAGAGACTTCAAAGGTGTTCTGGTCATTTTCAACAACATCTGCGTTGTCACTTGGTGATATGAACTTTGGATCTATCTCGACATAGGTCCTGCCGTAGATATTGTCGATCCAGCCGCCTTCGTAACGGTGGTAAGCAACCAGACGCATAGCCAGGCTGTCTTCGACAAGGGGGATGTTGACGTGGCCGTTAACCGAGTAAGAGCCATCCCCGCCCTTGGTCCACATATAACTGCCATAGCCCTGCGCGGAGAAACCATCATGCTTGGGTTTATTGGTGATCAAACGCAGGGTGCCGGTTTGCGAAGCCGAACCAAACAGGGTGCCTTGCGGTCCCGGCAGGGATTCGACACGCTCCAGGTCGACCATTTCCGGCCATACTTGCTGTGAATTGAATGTCAGCGGTGTTTCATCAAAATAGATGGCCACCTGGGAGTCCGTGTAGAACTCCTGGGCACCGGTCGAAACACCCCGGAACACGACCGAGTTACGCCCCGGCATTTCCGCCACAACCGTCAGGCTGGGGATCGCGTTGGCGATGTCAGTAAAGCTCTGGAAATTATTCCTTTCGATGTCAACAGTTGAAAATGCCTGGATGCTCTGTGGAACATCCTGCATGCTGACTGCACGCAAAGTCGCAGTGACGATTACTTCTTCCAGAACATTTTCATCCAGAACTTGTTCGTCTTGGGCAATCGCAGAATTGCCTGGATAAAGTACGGATGCAATTGACGCAGCCAGTGGTGTGCGCCACAAATTAATCTTGTTACCCATGATTTCAAGCCCCGATTAGTTGTCTGTGTACAGATTCTTTTTATAGCAGTCCCAATCTAGCAGATAAAATGCAAAACCTTCAAGTATTTCTTATTAAAATCAGCAATTACTTTGGCATATCTGCGATTCATTCGAATGAATGAAAATCATTATCCTTTGACTCATCAATTTCCATAATAATGGTGGTTGTTTTGCAATCAGAATTATGGTTTTCAAGTCCATGCAGGTATGATCCTTCTACTCGGAGAAGATCGGGGTCGATCGACGATGAAACCTATAGCAATATTTCTTTTTCAGAGCAAAAATGTCAGGAATCCGAACGCCATTGAGAAAATTCAGAGAAGCAGTACAAAGCAAGGATTTTTCGATTTCTGCTGAGCTTTCGCTGAGACGGGAATTTACCGCCTCTGACGTCCATCGCCAGGTCGATGCCCTGGGTGAGATGGTGGATGGCATTCAGGTCACAGACAACCCATGGTCATGGGTGCAGATGTCAGCCACCGCCGCAGCCAGCCTTGTGCTGCAAAAAGGCATTGATCCGATACCGTTACTGACTTGCCGTGACCGCAACCGGATCGCCTTGCAAAGCGATCTTATCGGCCTGCGCGCAATGGGCGTTAGCAGTGTGTTGCTCACGCGTGGCCAGCCGGTGCAAGCCGACCACCAGTTAAAGGCCACAGGCGTGTTTGACACCACCGACGAAGAACTGGTCGCCATGGCCAATAGCTTGAATGGTGAACCTTCACTTGGACCAGATAAGGATTTCTTTATCGGAACGAGTGCCCGGATTTTTCGCGCCGGAACCAAGTGGCGGGCTGAGTCGCTAAAGGCCAGGGCTGACGCCGGTGCGTGTTTTCTGCAAACCCAGCTTTGCTTTAATACCGACATCATTCGCACTTATATCGATGCGCTGGTGCGTTTAAAACTCACCTGGAAATACGTAGTCATGATTTCCCTGTCTGTGCTGCCGTCGGCCAAAACAGCGATATGGATGAAGAAAAACATGCGTGATATAAAAATACCCATTCAATTCATCGAAAGACTACAGGATGCCGCGAACGCAGAACTCGAAGGTATCAAAATCTGCGCCGAACTGATGCAGGAAATATCTGAAATACCCGGCGTGTCGGGTATCAACCTGATGACAATGGGCAATCCCAATTCGATACCCGCAGCCATCAAGGCCTCGGGATTGCGTTCCTGATTCAATTCAGTTGTCAGGGATGATCAGCACGTAATTGTTTCACCAGCGATACCGCCATCAGCACACCCACGAAAATCAAGGGCAACGATACGATCAGGGTCGCTGACTGTATCGTTTTAAGACCGCCGAGAAACATCAGTGTCAGTGGCAGCACGGCCAGCATGAATGCCCAGAAGACACGATGCCAGCGGGCTGGATCTTCCTTTGCCTTCAACTGCCGGGTGGCGCAGGATGCAAGGATATAGGAAGCGGAATCGTAGGTCGTAGCCGAGAATATCAATGCGATCAGTGCAAAAATCCCTATAACAGCACCGGCGAACGGTAGCTGATCCAGAATGGCCACAATGGCGGCCGGTTGACCTGCATCTGTGAGTATCGAGGTGATGGCCTGGGTTTGGGTGATTTCGAGGTGCAGACCAAAATTTCCCAGGGTCATGTAAAACAAGGCACTACCCAGGGAACCATAAACCAGCATGCCGAATATGACCTGCCTGATGGTTCGTCCAGCCGAAATCCGGGTGACAAATAGCCCAACAAATGGGCCATAGGCAATCCACCATGCCCAGTAGAATACGGTCCAGTTTTTCACAAATCCTGAGTTGGAAAACACATCCGTCCAGGTATTCATGCGGATAAAGTTCTGCGCCATCAGGCCAACACTGTTCATCGACGTGTTCAACAGGAAAATGGTCGGCCCGACCAGCAATACAAATGCCAACAGTACAAACGCCAGCCACATATTGATATCACTGAGACGTTTAATACCCTTTCTCAATCCCAGCCAGACACTGGCCGAAAACAGAATTACCGATACCACGACCACCCCGAACTCCAGGCCAAAGTCGGCTTCCCATCCTGCGATTCTGCCAACTGCAGCAGCGATCATCGGTGTAGAAAAACCGAGTGAAGTACCCGCCCCGCCCAGCAAACCGATCATGAACAACCAGTCAATCAGTCGTGCTGCAGCGGAATTTTCCTTGCCGGCGAGGAAATAATGACAAGAGGTACTGAGCCTGAGGTAAGGAACCTTCTTGACGTAAAAAGGTAGGCGACCGCGATGGTGGGCAGGCAATAAAACGCCCAGGCGGTGGGCCCCAGTGAAATATACCGTAGGTCGATGCCCATTCAGCGGCAGCGGTCGAGCCTGCTTCCAGTCCGAACGGTGGTGCATCAATATAATAGGCCCATTCTACCGGTGCCCAGAACAACAGACCGGCGCCCACACCGGCGCAAAATAACATGGCCGTCCAACTGAGCGTACTGAATTCAGGTTGCTCATCATCTGCACCCAGGCGCACCTTGCCGAAACGTCCCATTGCCAACCAGATCAACAATCCCAGGGTTGCAACACCGGCGAGCAGATAGACAAATGCAAAGTGTCCACTGATGAAAGCGTATAGGTCGGCCAGGAAGCGGGCGCCACTCTCCGGAAACAGAACCAGCGATATACTCGCCACCAGGATAATCGCAACCGATGCGACAAAACTCGGCCAGTCCACCTTTTGTTTATTCATAAGCCCTGTGTTGTTTCCTGGTATTTGGAGCCAAGCAACTCACAGAGCCCGGCATCATGTGGTTTTGTGGCACCAATCTTATCACCCAATTCCATCACCAGTGTGTTTTGCCGCGTTTATCTCGGCGTGCATTGGCCTACGGATGTTCTCGGTGGCTAGGTGATTGGAATAACCCGGGTTTAACGGATATCACTCAGTAAGCCAGCAGCAGCTGCTTTGGCAGGGTTCTGAACTTCAGGTTTTTCTTGATGACTGGCTCACCATCCAAATTGCAATGCAGCTTTTGATCGGCTTCGATGGTGAATTCCGGTAATTGACGATAGAACAGAAAACGATTGTCCGGATTCATCGGGTTTTCGAGTTCTTTGGTCAGTTCCCTGAGGCTAAAGCCGGGACTGTGCATGATACCTGTCAAATCCAGCAGTCCGTCATCGAGTTTCGCATTGGGTGCGATATCGAAGCCACCGCCGGCGAAGTGGTTATTACCTACCGCGCCAAACAGCAGGTTACCTTCAATGGGTTCCTGTCCTGGTATCAGCACACGACCGGTATAGGGCGTCAGGCTCAAAACCTTGACCATTCCCATCAGTGTATAAGCACCTCCACCGAGCGTTTTCTTCATTTCAACCGGTGTAGTGCCGTGATCTCAGCGCCAAATCCCATGCTGGCAACATTGATGAAATTGCGTTTATTCATCACCCCGACATCGATCGGCCGACCTTCCCGGGTACAGGCAATGCGCAGGCACTCGGTCAGATCATCGGATGGCAAGCCACAACCACGGGCGAAATCATTGGCCGTGCCGAGTGGAAAAACGCCCAGTGTCACTGTCGGCTTTTCCTTGCCATCTCCGATCAGGGCATCGGCGACGGCATTGATTGTGCCATCACCGCCACCGGCAATAATGCGCGTCGCTCCGCGCTCCAGTGCTTCACGCACCACGCGTGGCTTCTCGGCCTTGTTGAACGGCACCAGCACGCGCAGCTTGATGCCTTCCTTGCGAACCGCCTTTACCGCTTCCTTGACATATTCTTCATTGGCCGATTTGCGATGAAGGATAAGGTAGGTTGTTTCTGGCATACAAAACTCCTGAATCTGACCAAGCTAAACTTATTTGAGTACTTCAATCAATGGATTGCCCTGTGCCCCTGACGGTGGCTTGATTCCCAGGTAGGCAGACAAGGTCGGGGCAATATCGATCGTATGTACTCTGCGATCGATCTGCTTTGCCGTCAAACCCATACCCGCGAAAACAATAGGAACAAAAGTATCATATTGCCAGGGTGATCCATGGGTCGCAGCCACCTCAAGCCCGTCAAAATCATTGATAAACCAATTGGGCGCAAACACAATATAGACATCGCCCGAGCGTTTGGCATGGAAATTATTCAGTACCGCACGATACAACTCTGTGTCCGGCACTTCGCCGCGCCTCAGCGCTGCGCTGGAAACGGCCAGTGACACGCCTGGAAACTTCAGCAGTTCTTCTGCCACTGCCGTTTCCACGGCCTCACGATCAACTCCCGGGTCAGCGATTACATCGGCACTTAAATAAACATATGGATGTGCATATCTTTCAATCAGCTTACCTTCAATACTAAATTGCTCTTTGATCCGCTTGATTGCAGATTCCTGGTCCCAGCTATCCGGTTGAACATAACCGGCGGGAATATTGAGCGCATTAAGATACCCCGGTGCTTCCGGGCCGCCATGATCAGCCGACAGCACGATCAATGTATTGTCGAGGCCGACCTTCTGATCGACGAACTCGAACAGTTTTGCCAGCGTACGGTCAAGCCGCAAAATATTGTCCTCCCCTTCGAGACTCGATGGGCCAAATATATGCCCGACGTAATCGGTAGATGAAAAGCTGACACTCAGATAATCGGTGTACTCGCCCTGCCCCAATTGCTCCCCGTTCAATACCGCCATGGCAAAATCCAGCACCAGTTCATCGCCAGCAGGGCTCAGGGTCAGAAAGGTAGTGAAATAAGGGCTTTTACCACTGCCGTACTGGTGCGGAAAACACGGCCAAAGCCACCGACGACAGTCTCCCATTCATTATCATCGGAATCACCAAACAGGTAACTGTCCTGATCGTGCAGCAAGTTCCAACTGGTCTCTGCGTAACGCTGAGGCAACTGCCTTTTATTCCAGTCCTCCACCCATTGCGGGTAACGATCCAGATAGTAATTACTGGTGACAAACTCACCACCCTTTTTGGAGAACCAGTAGGCCGTGCCGGCATGCCCGGCCATCGAAATTGCGCCACGGTCCTTGACGGAGACACCGATGGCCTTCGAACGGCCGCCATTGTTGCTGCGCAATTCGTCAGAAAATGTTGAAACAAGAATCGCCGCCGGTGAACGACCCTCGGTATTTGCAGCTCTTTGGGTCGGATCAATCTCGGAATCCTTGTCAACATCCGCGCCCTTGGTCAGCAACCGGTAGCGCGGGTCTTCAACATTGTAGGTGACCACGCCTGACTCGCGGTCGAACCAGAGATTACCCACCATGCCATGATGGGAGGATTGGCGCCGGTCGCCAGCGTTGCATGTCCGACGATGGTTTCGGTGTTGGCGTGAGCGTGATGCGCGTTGCGATACACGATGCCGGATTCCCACAGGTATTTAATCCCACCCTCACCCAGGCGGTCGTAATAGCGCGTGGGTAAATCACCGCGCAGTTGATCGACGGTGATTTGCAGGATCAGTTTTGGGGTTTTGTGACCATTCTGTGCATTCACCATGGTACTGAAGAAGCAACAGCCAATCATCATTAAGGTTGCGGCGGTCGTGCGCAAACTACCGGGTTGATCAGGGTTCATAGAGTTACAGTATCCCAATGATGGTAATAAAAGAAGAAAAAAGTGGGCGGGCACTGAGGCCCGCCCGTTCAACTACATTAACCAGCGTTTATCGTTCGCCAGGCGAAGGGCTTACCGCCGTGGTGCAAAAAAAC
>PVMK01123647.1_pt1 | contig 27450 bp, 30 predicted proteins | sample 1853481 | NCBI WGS metagenome assembly PVMK01 (sample SAMN08533507, study PRJNA380276) | Marine sediment metagenome, whole genome shotgun sequencing project. | reverse complement strand
GAATTGCCTAAATCAGATAGAGGAGAAGTATTATTATAAGTAGTTATTTCAGCATGATGATTCTTATCTCCGGCAATAATATCTATGATTGCTACTCTGTTGTCATCTTCCAATTCTGAAATAGGAATTTTCACTTTAATATTTCGAGAGCTTGAAGCTTTGTCAATGGCGATTTCATACACATAGGGACCATATCGATCATCGTTATCAACTGTTACAGCCGAATTTTGCCAAAAATAAACTGTTTCTAAACTGGCAAAGCTTTTAAATGTTGAACTTGGTATATCTCTATAGATATATGCATAACTTGATTGCATATGATCTTTATGATCTTCCATTATATCGAGGAATATTTCATTACCAACTAAATTATTTGTCACAGCTGTATAGTATGCGCCAGGTGGAAATAATGAAGTAATTCCTTTATGGATAATATTAGATTTTAAGCTTGTGGGTATCGTTGTCCCATTAAAATCTTTAAAAATAACTCCAGAGGGTTTTGCGTTACGATCCCAAGAGTAAATGGCACTTACTCTTACGGAATCAATATTATTTACATCTGTGAAACTTAAACTTGCGGAGGACATACCATATATGCCTTTACCGATAACGTCAATTACTTGTGATTTTGCAAAATAAGAAGTACCGAGAAACAGTACTAATAATAGTAGTTTTCTTTTCATAGCAGGGGATTTAAAATTAGCAATTTAAATCAAAGGTACTACAAAAAACTAAATTCCAACAATTTAATCAGTTTTTTTAATAAATCCCGCAAGTGTTCGTATTGATAATCAACAACTTAACTTACTTCTTACTTTTGCGTACTTTCATGTTCAGAGCCTCAACCCCTAAAGAAAATGCTATTGCAAAATATAAGTATCCTTTTGGTATAGCACCAACATGTTGACCAAAAATTTCGGCATTAGATAAGTGGGCACTTTCTGTGACCAGCATAAATCCAATTAAAATTAAAAAGGAGAGAGCAAGCATCTGAATGGTTGGATGCTTGTTTACAAATTTACCGACAGGAACAGCAAATATCATCATAATTAATATAGAAATTACCACTGCCGTAACCATAATGATCAGTGCACCTTCTATACCACTGGTCATTCCAACTGCGGTCAATACAGAATCGAAAGAAAAAACAATATCTATCAAAACAATTTGAAATATAACACCTGCTAGAGATACCTTTATATTCTTGTTTTTTGATTCTGATTCATCCTCATCAATTCCTTCCACTTTTTGATGAATTTCATGCGTGCTTTTGTATAATAAAAAAATACCTCCTGCTAAAAGAATGAGACTCTGACCCGTTACACTTGCTTTTATCCAAGATAAATCTATCATAAATAACGAACTCTTCATGGCAATTAAATAGGAGATGCCAAATAAAAGCAATATCCTGAATATCATAGCAAAAAATAATCCAATATTAGTTGCTTTTTTAATTTGATTCTTTGGTAGTTTACTTGCCGAAATTGAAATAAAGATGATGTTATCTATACCTAGTATTATTTCTAAAAAAGTTAGTGTGAGTAGGGCTACCCACGCATCTGCTTGTAAAAATATTTCCATCAGGTTTCTCTTGAATAAGAAGTTAAACTCTTAATTAATTTTTATTGCTTTTCCTTTTTGTTTGAAATTAGAACCCTTATAATAGGCCTTAAAATTATATGAATTTTTTTTGATTCCAGTTATTTTTACATGAAAAGGGGTGCTATCTAATCTCGATTTCGGATTTATTTTAAGCAAAACATATTCAAATTGGTTTTTCCAATGAATGTTAAAAGTGTCTTTTTTATTATCATAAGTTTCTATCTGAATAGAATCATTTCTTACCGCAAAGGAAGTAATATCACTATCTTCCAGAATAGTTTTATATTCACCTACCTTAAAATTATTAGTTGCAGTTGAAGGTACTTCATTGCAGGAGGTTAATAGTAAAAATAAAATAAAAAAGGCTTTGTACATAAGGACATCAATATTATCAAACTCGATTAATAAACTGATTATACCATCAAATTCCTGTGTAATCGCTTGGTGTAATCATTTTTAATTCATTCTTAATCTCTTCTGACACTTCAAGAGAGTCAATAAAATTGGCAATAGATTTCTGAGTTATTTTTTCGTTCGTCCTCGTCAATCCCTTTAAGGCTTCATATGGGTTTGGATAAGCTTCACGTCTAAGGATCGTTTGAATTGCCTCGGCTGCAACTGCCCAATTTTTCTCTAAGTCTTCGGCTATTGCTTCTTCATTCAATAAAAGTTTATTTAATCCTTTAAGCGTTGATGATAAGCCTATTAATGTGTGACCAAAAGGTACACCAACATTTCTAAGAACAGTTGAGTCTGTTAAATCACGTTGTAATCGGGAAATAGGTAATTTGGCTGATAGATGTTCAAATATTGCATTTGCAAGACCTAAATTACCTTCGGAATTTTAAAAATCAATAGGATTTACCTTATGAGGCATAGCAGATGAACCAATTTCGCCTTTTTTAATTTTTTGTTTGAAATAGTTCATAGAAATATACTGCCATACATCTCTGTCCAAATCTATGAGAATAGTATTTATTCGTTTCAATCCATCAAAAAACGCTGCCAAATGATCATAATGCTCAATTTGAGTTGTTGGGTAAGAATGTGTTAATCCTAAATTATTTTCAACGAAATCAGTTCCAAATTTTTTCCAATCTATATTTGGATAAGCTACCTTATGTGCGTTAAAATTTCCTGTGGCACCTCCAAATTTAGCAGCCATTGGTATGGCCTCTATCAGCTTGAATTGTTGTTTGATTCGCTCTACAAAAACCATAATTTCTTTTCCTAACCTCGTGGGCGAAGCAGGTTGGCCATGAGTTTTCGCGAGCATTGGAACAGATTTCCATTGTTTGGACAAATCTTCTAATTTCTCTATAACTAGGTTGAGATCAGGAATGTATACGTTTAAATATGCCTCCTTGATAGATAGAGGTATGGCTGTATTATTAATATCTTGTGAAGTTAATCCAAAATGAATGAATTCTTTATAGCGGTCTAGTTTTAAAGCATCAAATTTTTCTTTTACAAAATATTCTACTGCCTTCACATCATGGTTTGTTATTTTTTCAATATTCTTAACTTTCAAAGCATCATCAGAGGAAAAGTTAACATAAATTGTTCTTAAATCAGAATATAAGGATTTGTCAAAATCTATTAACTGAGGTAAGGGAATTTGACACAAGGCTATGAAATATTCAATTTCAATTTTCACCCTATATTTGATAAGTGCTTCCTCTGAAAAATAAGGGGCTAAACTATTAACTTTACCTCGGTAACGACCGTCAATTGGTGAGACTGCATTTAGGCTTGTTAAATTCATTAGATTGACATTTTGAATAAGTTGCAAAAATAAGATTTTTCTACGATTAGAATCTTTAAATTTCTTAAATATTTAACTTTTTTAATATTCGTTTTGCTCTAACTTGATATCCCGGGGTTCCACTTTGGAAGTGTTTTTCCAAAACAAGCTTCAATTCATGTGGAATCCAATCATATTCTTTTCCAAATAAAAATAATGTATCCATAGCATATGCTTGATTTGCCACTTTATGCTCATTGATTAACCAGTCAAAAGTAACCTCGATAATTTTATTTTTATGTTGTTCTGTAAGTTTTGATTTAATTTGATGATCAGTTTTGGAAAAGTAGGCCTTAGCAATTAGAAAACAAATTTTAGCTAGAGGACGTAATATGCTTTCGTTAGATGGTTTATCGATGTTTTCTGTAAAATAATCTATATTGGGGGCTAATAAATTAATATTGTGAAGACAAACTAATTCTAAAATCCATGAAGATTTAATCGCAACTTCTTTTTGGTCACCAAAAGTGAGCTCAACTAAAAATGGAAATGTTTCTAAATTTTCAATTACAAAGTTCGCAACGTCGTCTCTGTAAATTCTTTTAGCATTGCGTATTGAATTAATTTGTACGATTAAATCTAATTTATTCATTCTTGGTTTTATTTTTTTTATCTCTTTTCTTAGGGGATAGCTTAAAAATTAAATAAGCAAAACCAACTACAAAATGTAAAATTACAATTACCATTATAGTATAAAACCAAAAATTTGATTCCCGCATATGAATAAAGTTTTTTTCAAAATTATGAAATTTTCTATTTTTACAATTAAAATTTATTAGTTTAAATTAATATGTACAACATTAACCCTATTTTGCAGTTTAAAAAATATGAAACGAACATGAATAAATTTAATCAATTATTTCACAAAAGGGGATGATTATATTTTTCATGAGAGAGCGAAGCGATTACCGACGTTCTTAAATTTTTAATTAATTTAATATCATATAATTACAAAATTTTAAACGTATGAAAAACCATTTTAGATTTATTGTAATCATTATTTTATCGATCGGCTCTTTATTTCAAACACTTTATGCACAGCAAGGGCTGAATCAGCTGGATTCCAATGGGAAGCGTCAAGGAATATGGAAAAAGTACTATACTAATAATAGAATAAGGTATATAGGAACTTTTGAACATGGCAAAGAAGTAGGTGCTTTTAAGTATTATTCAGCTTCCAGTTCAGAGTATCCTATTATTGTAAAAAATTTTCATGAGAATGATGATTTGGCCGATGTTCAATTTTTTACAACCTCTGGGATATTGGAAAGCGAAGGTTTAATGAAAGGTAAATCGAGGGAAGGAAAATGGTTATTCTATCACAGCGATGGTAAGTCCATAATGGGTGAAGAGAATTATACTAATGGGAAGTTGAATGGTGTATATAAAACATTTTATCCAAACGGTGAATTAACCGAAGTAACGTCTTATAAGAATGGTTTAATTGACGGCAATTATAAAAAATATTCCATTAAAGGGCTATTGTATAATGATTTCAATTATGCAAGAGGGAAACTAAATGGGATGGCAATTTATTATAGTAGAAAAACAGGTGATTTGATCAAGAAAGGACCCTTCAAAAATGACATGCGAGTCGGTACATGGGAAAATTATGTAGATGGAGAGTTAGTCAGCACGGAACAACCTGCGTTAAAACCTGAGATAAATAATGAATAATATTGGTCTGTTATTTAATTATTTCTCATTGAGATTACCATTTGATTATAACACTTCCCCAAGTAAATCCACTTCCAAATGCGGCCAATAACACAATATCATCATCTTTTATTTTACCCATTTCCCACGCTTCTGAAAGGGCTATTATTATAGATGCAGCGGTAGTGTTCCCGTAGTTCATGATGTTATTATAAATTTGATCATCTCTCAACTTAAGTTTATGTTGTACAAACTGAGAGATTCTTAAGTTTGCCTGATGTGGAATAAATAGATCTATATCAGTTACTGCTAAATCATTCGCTGTTAAGGCTTCCTTAATGACCTCGCTAAATCGAACAATCGCATTTTTGAAAACAAAAGTGCCATTCATATAAGGAAAATAGGAGATGTCCTTCCCTTTAGATTCAATTATTTCAGGGACCCAATGCTTTATGCTAGGTGAAATCACCACTAGTTCTTCGGCATATTTACCTTCACTATGAAGGTGGGAGGATAATATACCTTTTGAATTGTCCTCTGTTCTGGACAAGATACAGGCACCTGCTCCATCACCAAATATGACCGAAACTCCTCTTCCTCGAGTTGTCTTATCTAAGCCATTTGAGTGGTATTCTGCTCCAATCACTAAAATATTTTTATACATGCCTGTTTTAATAAATTGATCTGCAGTGGACAGCGCATAGATGAAGCCAGAACATTGATTTCTAATGTCAATAGCACCAATGGTTTCCATTTGTAGTATCTCCTGAATTTGAACACCACATCCGGGGAAATAATAATCAGGACTGAGTGTAGCAAATACGATAAAATCAATTTCTCCCTTTTCTAAACCAGACCTTTTAATTGCTATTTTGGCAGCTTCCGCTCCCATAGAGGAAGTTGTTTCATTGCTGCCCTTTGAAATCCAATGTCGTTCTTTGATCCCGGTTCTTTCCTGAATCCAGGCATCGTCAGTGTCCATAATTTTCTCTAAATCATGGTTTGTCACAATATTTTCAGGAACATAGAACCCGAGACCAGTAATTTTAGAATTATACATCAATTATTTTCTTTATTTATTATTGTATCGATAACTCAAAGTTAACTATTTAAATTTATTATGCTAAGAATAGCATTTAAACATTAATTAATTATTGATTTCCTTTATTACCTATGTAAGTTTACACCTAAATTGATTATTTTTTATATGTCAACTTGTCATTATATAATGTTTGGTATTTTTTTTGAAAGAGTATTTGAGTAATAATTTAAATAAAAACAAAATAATTATGGCTAAAGGAAAAATAAATGTAGCTGTTGAAAATATATTTCCACTGATCAAAAGATTCTTGTATTCAGATCATGAAATATTTTTAAGGGAGTTAATGTCTAACGCAACAGATGCAACATTAAAATTGAAGCATCTGTCTTCTATTGGTGAGTTTAAGGAAAATCTTGACAATGTTAAGATCGAAGTTAAAATTGACAAGGAAGGAAAGAAAATTCACATCATCGACGAAGGGCTTGGGATGACCAAAGAAGAAGTTAAGAAGTATATTAATGATATAGCTTTTTCTAGTGCAGACGAATTTTTAGAGAAATACAAAGATGAAAAAAATGATTCAGGAATTATTGGTCATTTCGGATTAGGATTCTATTCCGCTTTTATGGTGGCCCGTGAAGTTGAGATTCACACGAAGTCATATGAAGAAAATGAAGATGCAGCACATTGGATATGTGATGGATCACCTGAGTATACACTTAAAAAATCAAAGAAAAAAGAAAGAGGTACCGAAATAATAATTCATGTTGATGAAGATTCTTTAGAGTTTTTAGAAGATCAAAAAATTAGAGAACTATTATTGAAATATAATAAATTCATGCCAATTCCAATAAAATTTGGCACGAAGGAAATTGCTGATCCTAAGCATAAGCCTAAGACAACAAAGGATAAAGACGGTAAAGAAACAACGGAGAATCAAAAAATGATAACTGTTGATGATATCATCAACAATCCGAATCCGGCTTGGACAAAACAACCAAGTGATTTAAAAGATGAGGATTATAATGAATTTTATCATGAATTGTATCCAATGCAGTTTGAAGAACCCTTGTTTCATATTCATTTGAATGTGGATTATCCGTTCAATTTAACAGGTATCCTTTACTTTCCGAAACTGACAACTAATATTGATATACAAAAAGACAAAATACAATTGTATCAGAATCAGGTTTTTGTCACTGACAATGTGGAAGGTATCGTTCCTGAATTTTTACAAATGTTGCGCGGCGTTATTGATTCACCGGATATTCCGTTGAACGTTTCTAGAAGTTATTTGCAAGCTGATGGAGCTGTAAAGAAAATAGCATCATATATCACTAAGAAAGTAGGGGACAAGTTGAATTCTTTGTACAAGAATGACAGAGAAGAATTTGAAAAGAAATGGAATGATATTAAGATAGTTATTGAGTACGGTATGCTTTCAGAGCCAAAATTCTTCGAAAAGGCGCAAAAATTTGCGTTATACCCAACCGTAAATAATAAGTATTTTACTTTTAAAGAATTAAAGGAAAAAACAACTGCAGCTCAGACAGATAAAGATGGTAACCTCGTTGTGCTATATGCAACTAATGTTGACGAACAGCATAGTTTTATTGTTGAGGCCGAAAGTAAAGGGTATGAAGTGATGTTGTTGGATTCGCCAATTGTTTCTCATCTGATTCAAAAATTGGAAACGGAAAATGAGAAGATTAAATTTGCTCGAGTGGACGCGGATTCCATAGATAAACTAATTCAAAAAGAAGAAAATCAGATTTCCAAACTTAGTGATGATGATCAAGGGAAATTAAAGGTTTTTATTGAGGAAATAGTACCTAAGGAAAAATATACGGTTCAGCTTGAAGCATTGGACTCAAATTCAAATCCATTCATTATTACACAGCCTGAGTTTATGAGACGTATGAAAGAGATGCAGCAAACTGGTGGAGGTGGTATGATGGGTATGGGTAATTTTCCAGAAATGTACAATTTGGTTGTAAACACTAATAATGATCTGATGCAAAAAATATTGAAGGCCAAAGGGAAAAGGTCGGAATATATTAATCAGGCTTTGGATTTGGCCAGACTTTCTCAAAATTTATTACAAGGAAAAGAGTTGACAGATTTTATTAAAAGAAGTTATGAATTGATGAATTAAATTCAGATTACCTTTAAATGAAAATACCTTGATGAAAATCAAGGTATTTTTTTATAGGGTAAGATTATTACTCTATAGGAAAATTAAAATACGTATCTGGAAAAGGTTCATTAATCAAAGTAAAGTGCCACCATTCTTTTTCATAGGATTTGAATCCATGTTTTTCCATTCTTCGTTTTAATAATAATCGTAGAGCATGTTGATTTTTTGTAATGTGAGGATAGTCAATATTAGATTTCTCATCGAATAGATCATAAGGGCTTCCCATGTTCAAAATATGACGAGTTTTTAAGGATACTATTGTCAAATCAACAGTGCTTCCTCTACTATGTCCTGACTGCTTAGAAATATATCCTTCTTTAAACAGATCTTTCTTATCTATATTTGGGTAAAATTCTTCTTTCATTAGAGTATCACTATCATCTTGAGACCAGCCAATAAAAAAGTCAACGGCTTGTTGAGGTCGATACGCATCATATATTAATAATCCAAAACCTATTCTTTCTAATTCTTCTTGGACTTTTTGTAATGCCTCTGCCGCCTCTTTGCTTAAGATAATTTTAGGCGCATTGTAGCCCTCTATTCGTTGGCCAACAAAATTATTGGATCCGAAGTATCTTAAATCAGATCTTAAATTTGGCATTAATTCCTTTAAATAAACAAAATCTTGGTGTAATGGTGGAGTATCCAAAGGGGGCTCACTGGTAGTAGTGAAGCTTACTAAAATTAATATGACTATTGTTTTTATTACAACATTCAATTTCATTTTACAATTATTTAATAGTGATTAGACATTAAAACGTTAAGATATCTATTTTATTACTTAAAACACGAAAATTTGGATTGTGTAACTCAATATTAATTAATTTAGAGTATTTATTGGCTAAATGGAGCTATATGTCAGGGTATAAAACAGTTGCAATTTGTTTATAAGCTAGTGATTTTGTAAATCAAATTTCAAATGAAAACAAAAAATAGTTGTTCGAAACCTTCTTCTCTCTTCAGGAATAATTACCGGTGAAAAACCAAAAGAGGGGCATAAACATTATCAGCTTTCTACAATTCCATCATAAGCATCGAAGAGAGAAGTTTCTAAACCGATCTACAGGACATTTCAATTTCTGTTATTTCTGATCTTTAAAAATTCAAAACCAAATTTAAAAAATCAGGAAAATATAAAATTAAAAACTCGCATTTGTAGATACAAAACTTCAGGAATATGATCACGAAATTTTGATGAGCTGGTTCAAAGGTTGAATAAATTATGATTAACTAACTGTAAATCTCATTCAATACCTTCGCTAGTCTGATCCCAGCCTTTTGAATTTGACTACGGACGGTCGAAAAATTATCATAAGAGTATCTATAACTTAACTTATCCCCGTCTTTAGTGGAATTGTAAATCTCTTGAGCTAATTTTTGTGATTCATAGGTCCAATCCAAAATGTCTCCTTGTTTTATAGCATCAATCTGTTGTTTTGATAATTTTTTTGAGTTTGATGCGAGCTCAGTATAACTCATATTCCAAGATTCGATCATATCACTGTCCCAAACTCTATGGAGATTTGAATTTTTATAAAACCATTTTACTTTTATATCATTTCCTCCTCTATCCTCAGATCGGCCTACATGAAGAGGTTGGTGTAGATCACCAATGAGATGCACAAGAAATTTCAGGTAAAAAATTTTATCCTCCTCTGTTGAATTATTATTCTTGAGAATACGAATACAACTGTTGATCCCTACTACAATGTCTCCTTTTGGGTCTTTAGTAGAATTTTCATATTTACTATCAAATGGAAAGTTAACATAGTGCCATGTATCAAATTTTTTGTACCGACTATCAGATTTTATCTCATCTCCATAAGTTGAAACAAAAGCCAAACTTTCTCCTTGTAGTATTTTTTCAATTTCCTTATTTGTTCTTTTATTCAAATGTTTTAGGGCAATTTCACCTATGGTTCTATGGCCTGTAGCACCCCACTGAGGACTAGGGATTGCATGAATTAAATTAAAGGAAAAAACAATAGTGAGGAGCAAACTTATTCGTTTTGGCATGGTATTTAATTTAGGAAGCAAAGATATAAAAAAAGAGAGCTTATTCTTAAGAACAAACTCTCTTTTAAAATTATAGAATAGGTTAATTAGTGTTCTCGTAATCCAAAATCGGCATAAGCGCTAATTCCATGTTCATGCGAATCCAATCCTTCCAGTTCTTCTTTTTCAGACACTCTAATTCCAACAGTTTTCTTCATTGTAAATAGAATGATAAAAGTTGATGCCGTACAAATTACAGCATAAGAAGCTATACCAACTATTTGACTAACTACTTGAGCTCCGCTAGCTAAGTTACCAAAAAGACCAACGGCTAAAGTTCCCCATATTCCACATACCAAATGCACTGCGATGGCTCCAACAGGATCATCTAATCTTAGTCTGTCAATAAATGCTACTGCAAATACTATAATCGTACCGGCAATTCCACCAATTATAATGGCATCTGACGGACTCATTTGATCTGCACCTGCTGTGATACCAACTAAACCACCTAGAATGCCATTCAGGAACATGGTCAGATCAAGATTTTTATAACGTATTGTTGAAACTAAAAAAGCTACTATCCCACCTGAAGCAGCAGCCAATGAAGTTGTTACCAATACTAATGATGTTGCTCCCGGCTCTGCAGATAATACTGAACCTCCATTGAATCCAAACCAACCCAACCAAAGGATTAGTACTCCCGCAGTTGCCAGAGGAATATTGTGTCCAGGAATAGCTTTTGGCTTTCCATCTTTATCATATTTTCCAATACGTGAGCCCAATAACCAGACTGCTACTAAGGCTGCCCATCCGCCAACGGAGTGCACCAGAGTTGAGCCCGCAAAATCATAAAATGGAGTTTCTCTCATATCTAAAAATCCTCCACCCCATTTCCAAGAGCCTGCCAAGGGATATATTATTCCAACATATATTGTTACAAAAATCATAAATGGTACAATTTTGATACGCTCAGCTACGGCACCGGAGACGATAGTGGCTGCAGTGGCAGCGAACATGGCTTGAAATAAGAAATCTGTCCAATAAGTATAACCTTGATTGTAAGCTAAATCAGCGGCAATTGCAGCATCTAAGCCAAACCCTGCAAAACCAAAAATACCTGAAGAGCCTTCAACGAATCCCGGGTACATCAGGTTGAAACCTACTAAACAATATAACAATAACCCAACTGTAATGATAAATATATTTTTAAACAGGATATTTATTGTATTTTTTTGTCTTGTTAATCCAATTTCCAAAAGTGAAAATCCGAGGTGCATAAAAAAAACGAGTGCTGTACAGATCATCATCCATACATTATTTATAGTTAGTAATTCCATAATGTAATTTGTAAAAATTTAAATTGATTAATAATTAGTTTAAGGTTTCACTACCTTTATCCCCCGTTCTGATCCTGTAGGATTCTTTTATATTAGAAACGAAAATTTTTCCATCGCCTACTTCTCCGCTGCCAGCGGATACAATTATTGCATCTATAGTCGCCTTTTCATAATCGTCGTTAACAACTATAGATAAGAATCTGCGCTGGATGTCACTTGTACAATATGTAACACCACGGTAAACATGACCTTCTTTTTCGTGACCTTGTCCGGTTACATCCCAATAGGTAAAGAAATTAACCCCAACATCGTGTAGTGCATTTTTTACATCGGAAAATTTAGATTTTCTGATAATTGCTTCAATTTTTTTCATGATAAAATATATTTTAAAATTTGTATACAGCTGCTAATAGAAAGGATGTTAAAGATCCGGTTGGCTCAAGATCATTATTTAAAAAATGTATCCTCACTTGTGGTGTCAATTCTGAATTCAGGAATAAGCATTAGATCTCCAATGGCATAGTTTCCCGTTAAGGTGAACTCGAAAACGTTTGCATTTCCTCTGTCGTCATATTCTCCGATGGCACCTACACCATAATCACCTTCAGCGAAGTATTCAGCTCTGAAACCAATTACAAATGATTCGGAAGTTTTAAGCTGTGGGTAAATTGCCACGCCATAAAATGATCCGTCGTCATCGTTGTTTTTATAGTAAGTTGAATTAAGACCAAAATAGAATGAATCAGTAATGTCAAAACCAGTTGTCAGGTCCACTTGAAATTGGGGTCCATAAAGGAAGTTTAAATATGTGCCTTTAAATCCAATTTGAGCTCCTAAAGTATAGTTGTTCGTCGGGTTGAAATTCGTAAAATCATTGTCGTTCATTATCGCTGCCATAAATGACCAATCATCGTTGATTGCCCAATCCATTTTTAAGCCAGAATGAGATAAACGGCCGTAAGAGAACATGAAGGAAGTAGAGTAATTGAAGTTACCTATCGCAGAAATCACTTCGTACCCTAAGAATGTGTTGAAATTTCCAAATGTCAGCGTAACTTTATCAGAAACATTCCAGTATACATATAATTGATTAATTATTTGAGAGCTGTTTCCTAAGTCAGGAGTACCGTCACCATCGAGATCCCATTGTAAAGACCCGAAAACAGCATCGGTACCTCTTGGCCCAAATACCAAGTCGGCTACTGCACCTACTTTTTTCCCCTCATAAGTTATAATGGCATTTGCCATTCCTATGGCGAATCCATTTCCGTTAGCGAAAGATGTATTAGGAGCCTGATGGTATTCGCCTCCGTTGGGTGCGCCAATATTTGTTCTGAAATAGACATCCGCACTCCCACTAAAGGTAAAATTCTTTTTTATTTTATGGAATTTTTTTTCTTCTCTCTCTTCTTCTTCTTTTATTTCAGGTTTCTCTTCTCCCGTCTGTGCAAAGCCAGAAACAAATATTAAAAGGTAAAACAGGAATGGCAAAAAGATAGATTTATCATTTTTGGGATAAATCGAAAATATGTTAGATTTCATAGTATTTATTAATTTTAAGTAAATAATTAATTTTTCAAATAGTTAGTAAATAAATTATGCGATTAATCGAGGTAAATGTAAATTATATTATCATTCCTCAAAAAAAAACTAACCATATGAAGTGATTATTATAATTATGAAAAAAAACACCTATAAAAAATGAAGGTATAAGTATTTTTAAAGATCAAATTTTTCATATTCACAAATTGAATGAGTGAAATTTGGTGTAATTTTTGGCAAATATCAATTAATATGATATATTTGTAATATCAAAATGATATAACATAAATCTTATTCTCATGAAAAATGAAAAAATAATTAAAGTTTTTAACGGTTATTTAGTATTGCTTTTTACAATTTTATTAATTGCAAGTGGTATTTATGGAATAGTAAGCCAAACCTTTTGGTTAGTCTCCTGTATAATACTAGCAGTGTTTTTAATTAGAGGATTTTTCTTGGTTAACCCGAACGCATCTAAAGTTCTATTGCTATTTGGTAAATATATAGGTACCGTGAAGGAGAACGGTTTTTTTTGGGCGAATCCATTTTATACGAGGAGACGTATTTCATTAAGAGCTAGTAACTTTGATAGCGAACGTGTTAAGGTAAATGATAAACTGGGAAATCCTATTATGATTAGTACTATCTTAGTTTGGAAAGTTGAAAATACTTATAAAGCTGCTTTTGAAGTGGATAATTATGAAAATTTTGTTCGTGTTCAATCAGATGCCGCGGTAAGAAAACTAGCGAGTTTATATCCTTATGATAATTTTGAGGATGATGGTCAGGAAGAGGAAATTACCCTAAGAGCAAGTGTAAATGAAGTTAGTGAAGCCTTGGAAAAAGAATTATCTGAAAGATTATCTATGGCGGGTATTAAAGTATTGGAAGCTCGTATAGGGTATTTGGCTTATGCGCAAGAAATAGCCAATGCTATGTTAAAAAGACAACAGGCTACAGCAATTGTAGCAGCTCGGCATAAAATTGTGGAAGGAGCTGTAAGTATGGTAGAAATGGCTTTGGAAGAATTAAGCAAAAAAGAAATTGTTGATCTGGATGAAGAAAGAAAAGCGGCAATGGTTAGTAATTTGATGGTAATTTTGTGTTCGGACAAAGATGCTACTCCAGTAGTAAATACAGGAACATTAAACCACTAATATAAATTATATAGTATGAAGGAGTATAAAATAATCAAAAAAGGATTTTGGAAAAAGAATGCTGATTTGGAGGAAATAATCAACCAACATGCAAGAGGTGGTTGGGAGATAGCTAGTGCTATTGGAGACACAAATGGTAGTTTTACGAAGGTAATTTTAGAAAGAGATAAAAATAGATGAAAGACAATGGTTAGAAATTTAATAGTAATTTTGTTTTCAGATAAAGATGCAAACTCTGTTGGAAATACAGGAACACTTAGTCACTAATTACTAATAAAATTTTTATTATGGTAGAATACAAAATAATTAAACAAACAGGAACTGCGGTTAAATCTCAACAGAATTTTGAGGATCTTATTAATAGTTATGCAAAAATGAAATGGACTGTTGTAAATATGTTTACCCACAGAGGTATTTTGAAAGCTCTTATAGAGAGGGATAAAAAAGAATAAAATTGAAAATATTTAAAGAATATCAAAGATTTAATCAATGGTGGCTTATTGCGCTGTTCGTGTTTGTTTATTTGAAATTCGGGTACGATCTGTTACTTGTTTATTGGGGGGAAACTGAGCTCAATACAGATACTTCCATTGTGTTGATTTTTGCAAGTACTGTTCTTGTTCTTGCCACAATACTGATTTTTTCATTGAGATTAAAAACCCGAATTGATGAAAAGGGAATTTCTTATCAATTATCACCCTTTCATTTAGAAGTTAAAAATCTTCCTTGGGAAAGACTTGAAGAATGTAGTGTTAGGAAATATTCTCCAATTTTAGAATATGGGGGATGGGGTTTGCGAGGTACAATAAGGTCAAAGATATTTGGTGTCGGTAAAAACGGGAACGATTATAATATCAGGGGGAACGTTGGAATACAAATTGTACTAAAAGACGGGACTAAAATATTAATAGGAACACAAAAAATTGAACAGGCAAAAGAGGTTATCAAAAATTAAGCGTATAAATTGACTAATAACAAAATAATTTAATTCATATTTATATTATTCGGTAAATATCGATCAGGCAAAATTATAATATGGCGAAGAAGAAAGCATTTGCTTTAAGAATTGATGAAAAATTACTTAAAGCGATCGAAAAATGGGGCTCAGATGAATTCCGATCTACCAATGGACAATTGGAATGGATGCTGCATAAATCTTTGAGAGAAGCTCATCGTTTACCGGATCAGGTTAAAGGAAAATCTTAATCAAAACAAACCTCAAAATCTAATTTTGAGGTTTGTTCGTTTATTGCTTGACAATTATTTACTTTTTGGGTGAACCAAAGTCATTTCTTTAATAAGTCTTTCATTACCAGCAAATTTATCTATTATAAATAAAATATATCTGGCATCGACCATGATATTTCTACAAATATCAGGATCGTAATTATAATCACTCATTGTACCCTCCCAAACTCTGTCGAAATTTAATCCAATCAAATTCCCTTGAGCATCTATAACCGGACTCCCTGAATTTCCACCAGTGGTATGATTAGTGCCAATAAAATTAATCGGCATTTTTCCGTTATCGCCGTATATACCATAATCTTTATTCTTATAAAGCTCCAATAATTTAGCCGGCATATCAAATTCGTAATCGCCGGGCACATATTTTTCTATAGCACCTCTAAGATAGGAAACTGGTTCATAATAAACGGCATCACGTGGGTAATACCCACTCACTTTACCATAAGTTACTCGAATTGTGCTGTTCGCATCCGGAAAAAATCTAGCATCTGGAAAAGTTTCCATCAATGCCTTCATATAAATTTTTTGAACTGCCTGAATTTGGATAATTAATGCATTGTAATCAGGACTTATATTATTATAATACGAATCGGATAAGGCCCTTCCTAAAACATATGCTTTATCAGAATTTATTTTATTCAAAACATCAGCTGGAGTTCCGGATAATAGTTTCTCTGCTCCAATAAGGTTTATTAACTGGGACTCATTATAAATTTCCACCGTTAAAGTATCTATATCTGCATTTTTTAAAATATCGGGTAAATATTCGCTAGGTATTTTTTCTTTATATAATGTCATTAATTTTTTAAATACAGGTTCATCAACCTTTGGACTATAATTTTTGTAAAACGATTTAAATCTTTTTAATAGTTTTTCACGTTCTGCATCAAAGGATGTTAAGTCCTTTTTAATTTTTTGTTCAAATTGATAGAGTAATACAGTTGCATAAAGCAATTCAACATTTCTATAGCTAACCTCTATCCAATAGGATCTAGCTAGCGAAACATTTTTAATCTCCTTATAAAGTTTTGAAAATTCAGGGAGTAAATTATTATACTCCGGATTATTTTTAACCTTTTTCTTAAATTCTTTCTCTTGTAATTGTTTGTGATAAATTGCTTTTGATTTTTCAATTCCCTGATTTTCTCCGATCCATTTTTTCCAATAATTCGCTATTCGCGCATATTTTGAGGAATATTGTATTTTAATTTTTTCATCCTGTCGCATAAATTTATCTACAATTTGCAGAGCCTCTTCTCTTACTTCTATTTTTGCGGGATTAATTACATGAACTATTTGATCTATAGCAACAGCTGGTAAATACTCATTAGTACTTCCCGGGAATCCATAGACTAAAGTGAAATCGTTTTCTGATACACCATCTAATGATACCGGCAGGTAATGTTTTGGTTTGTATGGAACGTTATCCGAACTGTACTCAGCAGGTCTATTATTTTTATCTGCATAAATTCTAAACAGTGAAAAATCGCCTGTATGACGTGGCCACATCCAATTATCAGTATCAGACCCAAACTTACCTATGGAGGTTGGAGGAGCTCCTACTAACCGAATATCTTTGAAGGTCTCTGTTATAAACAGTACGTATTGATTTCCTTTATAAAATGCTTTTACTTTCACATCTTGCCATTCCTCTTTGATGGCATTCTTTTTAACCAATGCTAAATTTTGATCAATTTTAGATTGTTTTTCTTTCGGTGTCATTCCGGATTCGAAACCGGTAAGAACAAGATCGGTCACATCTTCTATTCTGTTGATCAAAGTTGCCACCATTCCGGGATTCGATAATTCTTCTGAAATCGTCATAGCCCAAAAACCATCCTGTAAATAATCATGGTCCAGAGAAGAATGAGATTGAATGGCTCCATAACCACAATGATGATTTGTAAGTAGTAGAGCACTAGCCGAGATAATTTCAGATGTACAGCCCCCATTAAAATGTACAATGGCATCTTTCAAACTCGAGCTATTTACATCATAAATATCCTTAGCCGATAATTTACTACCGAGATTTTGCATTTCGGTCTCATTCATTCCTTCTAAAAGTGATGGTATCCACATGCCACCTTGTTGGGCGGTCATTTGAATTGTGATGAATAGAATTAATAATTTAATGTATTTCATTTGGTTTATTTTTGTTTGAGTGTATTAATAATAATTCACGTACAAAGATACGTATTGCATGGTAATTCTAAAATGAATACGGCCTCAAATAACACATTTAAAATTATTAGAATAATGGTAACTTCCCAACTAGTATGACTTTTAAGTGATTGATTTAAAGATGAATAATCTTATATATAATTTTTGCGTATTTTTGGTTAATACGAAAAATTTCAAAAATGAAAACTAGATTAACTCTCATTCTATTTACCTTGACAACTTTTGTAGTTGTTTTTATCACTACAAAATTCGCCAATAATGATCTCGAAGTTATTCCAAAAACTACTATAAGAATTGTTAAATGCTCCTCCACAAATTTTTTACTGAAAGATGTTGATACTACACAGCAGATAGCACCGTTATTCGAAGACTTAGGAAATCATTATTACACGATAAGCACTTCAAGTAAGGAAGCACAAATATTTTTTAATCAAGGATTGAATCTTACCTATGCTTTTAACCATGCAGAAGCACATAGGTCATTTATGGAGGCATCACGCCTAGACCCAAAATCAGCAATGCCTTACTGGGGTCAAGCTTATACTTTAGGACCGAACATAAATGATCAGTTTCCGGATAAGGAAAGAAGAGATAAATCCTATGAGGCAATACAAAAAGCAAAACGTCTGTCTTCAAATTCAACACGAAAGGAACAAGCATTGATCCATGCTCTGTCTTATAGATACAGTAAAGACTCTGTAGATATTGCAATATTGAACTTGTCCTATATGAATGAAATGACCAAGGTTATGAATCAGTTTCCAAATGATGCAGAGGTCCAAACGTTGTATGCCGCAGCTGTTATGAATACTGTTCCATGGAACTATTGGGATAAAGAAGGTATTCCGTCGGCAAATGTAACGGAAGCAAAAGCAGCACTCGAAAAAGCGATGAAAATCAATATTGATCATCCCGGAGCAAATCATTATTATATACATATGGTTGAACTTCCTAAACCTGACCTGGGTGTGGCAAGTGCAGATAGATTAGGTGCTTTAATGGAAGGGGCTGGTCATTTAGTACATATGCCGGCCATATATACATGAGGGTTGGCAGATATGATGATGCAGTAAAAGTGAATGTGGCAGCTATTTTAGCAGATGAAGATTATATTTCACAGTGTTATGCTCAGGGTTTATATCCTCTTGGTTATTACCCACATAACATTCATTTTTTATGGTCGGCCGCAAGCATGCTAGGGAATAGCAAAATAGCTATAGATGCCGCGAAAAAGACCGCTGAAAAAATTCCTTTAAGTGAATTGGACGATTTACCTTTTTTGCAAACTTTTGCTGTAACACCAATACTGGCTTATCTGAGATTTGGTAAATGGAATGAAATTTTAACGATACCATATCCAGGAGATGAATACACCGAGATGAAATTTTATTGGCATTATGCACGGGGGATTGCATTTTTGAGAAAAAACAATTTGAAGGAGGCTGTGGAAGAACTAAATTCAATTGCAGAGAGAGACATAGAGACCAACCATGAAAAGAAGGCAAAGGTGGCCTATGAAGTTCTTTCGGGTGAAATTGAAGTAGGCAAGGGTAATTTGGCCAAGGCAATTGAGCATTTGGAAAGAGCCGTAATTTTCGAAGATGAGCTAGCTTATAATGAGCCTGCAGAATGGTATATTCCAACAAGGCAAAGCCTGGGTGCTGTTTTGTTGATTGCAAAGAAATATGAGGAGGCTGAATTAGTTTATTTAGAGGACTTAGAATACTACAGAGACAATGGTTGGTCATTGATGGGCTTGTATCGGAGTTTGCAGGGTCAAGGTCAAGAGGAAAGAGCCGATGAAATTAAACAGAAGTTCGATGAGGCTTGGAGTAGATCAGATATTGAAATTACCACTTCGGTTCTTTAGATGAATTCAGGATTTAAGACAAATCGTAACAAAAATGACAAAATCACTAAGTAAAGTCTGTTGGGGAATTATTGGGGCAGGTGATGTGTGTGAAATTAAAAGTGGCCCTTCATTACAATTAGCCGACAACTCAAAACTTATTGCCGTGATGAGAAGAAATGCGGATAAAGCGAAGGATTTTGCCATGAGGCATGGAGTAAAAAAATGGTATAACAATGCAGATGAATTAATTAGAGATCCTGAAGTTAATGCTATCTATATTGCTACCCCGCCAAGTTCACACAAATTCTATACTTTAAAGGCCGCGGAGGCAGGAAAGCCCGTCTATGTTGAAAAGCCAATGGGACTTAGCTATAAAGAATGTAAAGAGATGGTAAAGGTCTGTAAGAATTTAGGCGTTCCACTTTTTGTAGCATATTATAGGAGAGCACTTCCGAATATATTAAAAGTTAAGGAAATTGTTGAAAGTGGTATAATAGGGGATATTCGTTTTATAAATATTAAGATGCAAAAGACCATACAGCCTAATATCCTCAGGACGGTTAAAGATCCTATAAATTGGCGTCTTAACCCCGAAGTTTCCGGTGGAGGATATTTTTATGACCTGGCATCTCATCAATTGGATGTTATGGATTTTATTTTTGGACCTATAATAGAAGCTAAAGGATTTTCACTTAACCAAGCTGGGCAATATCCTGCTGACGATATCACAATGGGTATTTTTAAATTTGAAAATGGAATTTTGGGACAAGGAGTTTGGACCTTTAATACCAATGAAATTTCGGATATTGAGCAAACCGTCATTGAAGGAAGTAATGGGCGTGTGACTTTTCAATTTTTTGGCGATAATAGTGTCACTGTAGAAGTAGAAGGAAAAGCGAAAGAAGTCTTTCGCTTTAATATCTCAAAACATATTCAGCAGGCTCTTATCCAAACCATTGTCGATGAGCTAATAAATAAGGGAGAATGTGATAGTACAGGAACTTCTGCAGCCAGAACAAATTGGGTAATGGAGGAAATATGTGGAAAATATCATTAATTTTCTTATTTTATAGGGGTTCAATAATATTTAATATATTAAAATAATTTCAAGCCCCGAGTAACAATGTTTACATAACTTCAACATTATGGGAAGCCATGATATAAATCATATAACTACCAGGTAAGTATATGTAATTTTGAATAAAATTTAAAAATAATATTCTGATGGAGACAGTTCAAGAAGTAAAAACAAGAGTTTATAAATTTGGAAATAAAACAGCCGATGGGAATAGTTCTATGAAAAACCTTTTAGGAGGTAAGGGGGCTAATTTAGCGGAAATGAGTTTGATAGGAATTCCGGTACCACCTGGATTTACAATCTCAACTGAGGTCTGTACCGAATACAATCAATTAGGAAGGGATGAAGTGATTGAACTAATTCGGAAAGTGTTGAAAAATCAATAGAGAATATAGAAAACATCATGGGATCTAGATATGGGGATAAAGATAATCCGCTTTTAGTTTCCGTACGGTCAGGAGCAAGAGTTTCTATGCCAGGAATGATGGATACAGTTTTAAACCTTGGTTTAAACGATGAAGTTGTGATTGGTCTGGCAAAAAAAACGAAAAATGATCGTTTTGCATGGGATTCCTATCGTAGATTCATTCAAATGTACGGTGGTGTTGTAATGGGTATGAAGCCAGACTCGAAGGAAGATATCGATCCATTCGAAGAAATAATGGAAAACCTTAAACACAAGCGTGGAATAGACCTGGATACAGAATTTACAGTTCAGGATTTAATGGATCTGGTATACGATTTTAAAGATGCAATTCACAAACAAACAGGTTTGGATTTTCCAACCGACCCTTGGGATCAACTTTGGGGATCAGTAATGGCAGTTTTTGATAGTTGGAATGGAGATAGAGCGGTTTATTACAGACAGATGCATGGATACCCCGCAGATTGGGGAACTGCTGTCAATGTACAGGCAATGGTTTATGGTAATATGGGTGAAAATTCTGGTACTGGTGTGTGCTTTACACGTGATGCCGGTACAGGAGAAAATGTTTTTAATGGTGAATATTTAATCAATGCACAAGGTGAAGATGTTGTTGCCGGAGTGAGAACGCCACAACAAATTACAAAACTTGGTTCTTTGCGTTGGGCGGAATTGGCTAAAGTTGAGGAAGAAGTGAGAGTTAAGGAATATCCTTCTTTAGAAGAGTTAATGCCATCAATTTTTAAGGAACTTAATGCATACCAAGAAAAGCTTGAAAAACATTACACTGATATGCAAGACATGGAGTTTACTATGCAAGATGGTAAGCTTTGGATTTTACAAACGAGAAATGGAAAACGTACTGGTGCGGCAATGGTAAAGATAGCGATCGACCTTATGGAAGAAGAAATGATCGATAAAAAAGAAGCACTATTACGAATTGAACCAAATAAATTGGATGAGTTATTGCACCCTGTTTTTGACCCTAAAGCACTTGATAGATCACATGTAATAGCCCAGGGATTACCGGCATCTCCGGTGCAGCAACCGGTCAAATTGTGTTTTTTGCAGATGAGGCAAATAAATATAAAAATACGATTTTAACCAGAATAGAGACTTCACCCGAGGATTTAGAAGGTATGAATGTTGCTAAAGGAATTTTGACAGCAAGAGGAGGAATGACGTCCCACGCAGCCGTAGTAGCTCGAGGTATGGGTAAATGTTGTGTATCCGGAGCGGGAGCCTTAAAAATTAATTATAAGACCCGAACATTAACCGTGGAGGGAAAAGAATATCATGAAGGTGATTGGATTTCATTGAACGGTAGTACCGGAAACATTATAGAAGGTAAAGTAGCAACGGTTGAACCGGAATTGAGCGGTGAATTTGCAAAAATCATGAAATTGTCAGATGAATTTGCTACAATGAAAGTAAGAACAAATGCTGATTCTCCAAAAGATGCAAAAGTAGCCCGTAGTTTTGGTGCTCAAGGTATTGGATTAACAAGAACAGAACATATGTTCTTTGAAACTGACCGAATTAAAGCAATGCGAGAAATGATCTTGGCAGATACTGTTAAGGGTAGAAAATTAGCCTTAAATGATCTGCTACCTATGCAGCGTAGCGATTTTGAAGGAATTTTTGAAGCTATGGAAGGACTTCCTGTAACAATTAGATTGTTGGATCCACCATTGCATGAATTTGTACCTCATCAATTAACACAGCAAAAAGAATTAGCAGAGGATATGCATATTTCTCTTCAAGCTGTAAAAAATAAGGTAGCAGAATTGGAAGAATTCAATCCAATGTTGGACACAGGGGTTGTAGATTAGGTAATACATACCCGGAAATTACTGAAATGCAAACCAGAGCAATTATTGAGGCTGCCTTAAATTTGAAAGAAAGAGGAATTGCATCCAAACCTGAAATAATGGTACCTCTAATTGGTACTTTAAATGAGTTTATCGCTCAGGAAGATATTATCAGAAGAACGGCCAACATAGTGTTTAAAGAACGAAATGATACGATTGAATATTTGGTTGGAACAATGATCGAAATACCTCGTGCTGCACTAACAGCAAATTTAATTGCGAAACGAGCTGAGTTCTTCTCTTTTGGTACTAACGATTTAACTCAAATGGCATTTGGTTATTCTCGTGATGATGCGGTAAATTCTTACCTATTTATATAGAAAAGGGTATTTTATCCGTTGATCCATTTGAGGTGCTAGACCAAGAAGGAGTGGGTCAATTAGTGCAAATGGGAATAGAAAAAGGCAGGAGTGTTAAGCCCGATCTAAAAATAGGGATTTGTGGTGAACATGGCGGAGAACCAAGTTCTGTTGAATTTTGTTATAGAATAGGAATGAACTACGTAAGTTGTTCTCCTTACCGTATTCCAATTGCTAGAATTGCTTCTGCACAAGCAGCAATCAAAAAAAGTTTACAATAAGATGACTAGTTATAAAAAGGAGGTGTAAATTCACCTCCTTTTTTAATTTCATTTGTAAAAAAAATATTTAAGATTATATTTTTCCACTGATAGGTGTTTTTACCAACAGTTTTTTTATTGATAGAGAAGACTAACTATGGCAAATAGTTATTGATATTCATTTTATTATGTATATTTTAGGAGGTTTAGGTACCACTCTTTCTAACTATGAAAAGACCACCTTCTATATCGCTTATTAGAATATTTCCGCTTTTGAAATATGGATAAACATTCCAGGCTCCGTTAAAATTTGTACTATTATTATTGATATAAGTATCAAAAAACCCTACTTCTCTCAGACTGCCATTTGAAATGTCAGATATATCAATAAAACGAACCCCAGCCGTATAATTGGCCAAATAAAATATGCTTCCATTAACGTAGCCGTTATGGTCAATTGCTCCTGTTGGCCTGAATATGTTTTATGCAGAGAAGGCTTATCCAAGTCGGTAAAGTCAAATATTAGAGTACGGGTATTGAATCCGCTGTTAATTTCATCTACTTCATCGCCAACTATAAAATATTTTAAATCATCTGTAAACCAACCTTGATGGGTATAGCCAATATCATTATAGCTAAATGTTATAATTCCAATCGGGTCATCTTTGTCAGTGACATCAACAATAACAACTCCATCTTCATTACTTCCCACAAATATTTCATGGCCAACATAGTCGGAATCAGACCCCGAATAAGTGACAACCTGACCATCATGACTATAGCCGTATTCTTCAAAGCCACCTGCCGCAACTGGATTAATTGGATTTCTTATGTCAATGAAGTGGGGGCCGCCACTAAAAGTTGATGTTCCGACCGCATATGCATAACCGGAATCTTCATTGATTACTATATTGTGCGCATTTCCAAAACCGGTGTAATGTGCGTCCGCGCCGAAAATTACTGGAGAATTTGAACTATTTCTAAGCTTCGTTAAATCGAAGACTTGCATACCGTGACCTGCCGCTTCACTAACAATAAAAGCATAATTATTAAACACTTTAATATCTCTCCAAGAACTTTTTACAGTTGCGGTTGGCAACATTCCAATAAGAATTAAATTTTGTGTATCAGAAATATCTATAAATGTTGTACCTGCCGTAGTTCCCACTAAAGCATACTCTTTTCCTGTCGTTGAATCAGTCCAACCCCAAGAATCATTTGCTCGCTCACCAGGACCGGCAAGTATGTTTACCGGGATATGTCCCATAAGATCATATTCATTACAAGGGTAAATTCCTGCCATTCCATTTTCGCAACTATTTAGTGCTTTATTATCAGGATCAATAATGTCGTCATCATTATCATCAGAACAACTTATTATTAAAGAGATGGATAATACAAACGTAGTAGTTATTAAAAGTGTTTTTAAAATCTTATTTATCGTAATCATATTAATCAAAATTAGAATCTTTTAACTTATTATCAAAAACCGTGTCACAATTGTTACAGGAAATAAAATTAAGATGTTCATGGATTTGCATTAAAATTATATTAAGTGAGACGCACCATAAAATTGAATATGGAATTGTACTTATAACCGCCTCTGCTGAGCACAAATAAAAGTATGCTTTTATTCAATTTATATTAATGGAAAATAGTTTGTCATCTTTACTAATGCCTATCTTAGCAGAATGATAAGAGTAGTGTTATTAGGGGTGGGTAATGTTGGCTTTCATTTGGCAAAGGCCTTTATTAGTTCAGAACAAATTGAGCTGGTACAAGTTTATAATCGTACAATTAAGGATGCCAATTTAATTGATGAATCCATCCCAATTACACATAGAATAAAAGACATCAAAGAAGCAGACGTTTATGTTATAACCATTTCCGATGATGCAATATCTAATTTTTCGGCCCAACTACAATTCAAGAGAGGTTTGGTAGTGCATACCTCAGGTACCGTTTCTTTAGATGCTCTAAAATGTAAAACAAATAAGGGTGTTTTTTATCCGGTACAATCTTTTACAAAAAATCGGGAAGTTGATTTTCACAGCGTTCCAATTGCTTTTGAAGTTGAAAAGGAAACCGATTTTGAGTTGTTGAAAAAATTATCTAAGTCTATTAGTAATCAGGTGTTTAGATTAAGTGATAGGCAGCGGAGATACCTGCATATTGCAGCCGTATTTGCAAATAACTTCTCGAATCACATGTATAAAATAGCGTATGATATTTGTGAGGAAAATAAGATGTCCTTTGATTTATTAAAACCCTTAATTATGGAAACAGCAATTAAGGCACAATCAATTATTCCGATCGAAGCTCAAACAGGTCCGGCCGTAAGAAGTGATAATCAAACAATACAAAATCATATGGAAACATTGGACGATAATAGGAAGGAAATTTATACTTTAGTAACGAAAGATATTAAGGATTCCTCGAAAATAAAATAGCGAAGACATGGAAAAGAGTTATAAAGAAATAATGCCTCAAATAACGACCTTTATTTTTGATGTTGACGGAGTTTTAACTGATGGCACAGTAACTATTTTTCCAAATGGCGAACTTGTTCGAAAAATGAATACCAAAGATGGATATGCTCTAAAAACAGCAGTTGACCTAGGTTATAATGTATGTATTATTACAGGAGGAACCAATGCGTCGGTTAAATCGAGATTGGCTGGATTAGGAATAACGGATATTTATTTAGGAGCTCATCATAAGATTGACCAATTAGATGAATATCTAGAAATTAATGAAATATCTCATGAAAATGTTTTATACATGGGTGATGATATTCCGGATTATCCATCTATGTTGTTGGTTGGACTACCAACCTGTCCAAAGGATGCTGTACCGGAGATTCAAAATATTTCCAAATATATTTCTCAAAAAAGAGGAGGGAAGGGATGTGTTCGTGATGTTATTGAGCAAGTTTTAAAGGTGCAAGACAAATGGAATGTTCAATTTGATGCTAAATATGACTAATTATGCCTTCTAGAAATAAATCATTTAAAACAAGGTTTTTGAGATGGTTTGTGCGTACTTTTCAAAAAGTTAGGATTCCTGGTCTTGAAGGGATGTCTTTGTATCATTTTTTGAGAATCTTTACTCACGGAATAATTGAGGGTGCACTTACTTCTCGTGCCGGTAGTATTGCATTTAGTTTTTTTATAGCCTTGTTTCCTTTTGCCCTATTTGCCTTAACACTTATTCCCTATATTCCTATAGACGGTTTTCAGGAGGATTTTATAGAATTTATTTTTAAGGCGATGCCGTCTAAAGAATCAGCTAATGCGGTGTCAGGAGTGTTGGATGACATAGCAAATAATAAATATGGCGGATTACTTTCATTTGGTTTTTTATTGTCCATTTTACTTATGACAAATGGAGTGAATGCTATTTTAAGTGGATTTGAATACACACATCACAATATTGAAAACCGAACTATTCTTAAGCAATATTTGGTTTCACTCGGTCTTTCATTGGTTTTAACGCTGTTGTTGTTCATTACCGTTGGAGTGCTCATATTTTTGGAATATCTAATTAATACCTTAAGCAAAGACGGAATTGTAAGTGACGCTGTTTTCTGGATAGGAATTATTCAAATTATTATTCTGGTATCAATGATTTTAGTTGCAATATCCATTCTTTATTATTTCGGTACAAAAGAAGGGAATAAGATTTCTTTTTTTTCTCCGGGAACAGTATTTACAGCAGTATCTTTAGTTTTTAATTTTGAAATATTTAAAGTTTATCTTCTAAAATTCGCGCAGTATAATCAATTGTATGGCTCTATCGGGACCGTTATAGTAATCATGCTTTTTATCTGGTTAAATTCCATTATTTTGCTCCGGGTTTTGAATTAAATACAAGTCTGATCCATTTACGTGAAAACAAAACAC
>PVMK01121404.1_pt1 | contig 27454 bp, 27 predicted proteins | sample 1853481 | NCBI WGS metagenome assembly PVMK01 (sample SAMN08533507, study PRJNA380276) | Marine sediment metagenome, whole genome shotgun sequencing project. | reverse complement strand
GCCGGTTAAGTGAGCACCCGCACAGGCTGGCACCCATCGGGCGTTCAGGTCCGATCATGCGTCGCATATGGCCCCGCCCCTGCTAGACTCCGCGGAAGATGTCCCTTCAGGGAAAGCGGATCGTCATTGGCATCGGCGGCGGCATCGCAGCATTCAAAGCGGTGCAGCTCGTCCGTGAGCTGATGCGGCGTGGCGCTGAAGTCCGGGTGGTGATGACCAAGGCCGCCACGCACTTCGTGGGTCCCATCACGTTTGCGGGGCTCACCGGGAAACCGGCAGTGACCGACCTATGGGTCACCGACTACGCCGGCGAAATCCACGTCGAGCTAGGCGAATGGGCCGACGCGATTGTCGTAGCTCCGGCCACCATGAACCTGATGGCCAGGGCGACTGCGGGGCAGGCGGACGATGTGGTGCTCGCCACCCTTGCATGCGCCCGCGGAGACGTCTTCTTTGCGCCTGCGATGCACCATCGGATGTGGTCACACCAGGCCACGCGCACCAACGTCGAGCTACTGATCGACCGTGGTGCCGTTTTGCTTGGCCCGGAGACCGGTGCGCTCGCGAACGGCGAGATCGGTCAGGGCCGGATGATGGAGCCGGAGGACATCGCCGAAGAGCTCGAGAACCACTTTGCGCGAGCAGACGACCTCGCTGGCGCCCACGTCTTGATCACCGCTGGGCCGACATACGAAGACCTCGACCCAGTGCGCTTTATCGGCAACCGATCGAGTGGGCGAATGGGCTATGCGCTCGCCTCGCAGGCGCTTCGGCGGGGCGCTTCTGTCACGCTCGTGAGCGGGCCCGTTCACCTACCCGAACCCCGGGGCGCCGACGTGGTGCGCGTTCGATCGGCGCGTGAAATGCACGAAGCCGTCATGCAGCGCTTCAAGGAGACCGACGTCGTGATCATGGCCGCGGCGGTCGCCGACTACCGACCCGAACACCGCGAGCCCCACAAGATCAAAAAGGGAGGCAACCTTCAGCTCGCGCTGGTTCGCAACCCGGACATCCTCGCCGACGTCGGCGCTAAGCGCGCGCAACGACCCGCAGTCCTCGTGGGATTCGCCCTCGAAACCGAAAACCTCGAGCAGGCAGCCAGGGGTAAGCTCGAGCGAAAGGCCGCTGACTTGATCGTCGCGAATGCCGCAAGCGCAGGGCTCGCCGGGGATACCAACCGCGCGACCCTGGTTGATCCGAGCTCGGCCACCCCTCTTCCTGAGATGAGCAAGCAGGCCCTGGCCAACCAGATTCTCGACCGCGTGAGCACGTTGCTACTACAACAACCCCGCCGCTCCGTGGCGAGAGCCGGGCAGGATGCCCCCAACTGAGACGAGCACGACGTGACCCGCCCCCTGATCGCTACCTTTCTAGGGTGTATTGATGGTGAGATCCCAAGAGAGGACGCGGTGCAAGCATATCGCGCGGCCGAAGATCAACACGGCATCCGCATCCACGACGATCACGACGCTCGTGTCGCGCCGGGGGCATTCAAGCCCCACATGCCGATCTCCGAAGAGCGAGTGCGCACGCTCACCCGCAGCTGGGAGCAGTTCGACCGCGCGCTCGAGCCGCTCGGTCGGGGGGCAGAGCGTCAGCTCGTGATTCGATCGCTCGGCCCGTTCATCGCGGACACCGGCCTGTGGGTGGCTGGGGTAGACCTGGCCGACGACCATCTGTTCATATTTCGATCCGGGGAAGTGGGATCTTGGACAGGCGAGCAATGGGACCAACATCTCGCCAACTGGGCGGCGGTCACCCAGTACCAGGGCCGCGACGAATGGTCCGCCGAACGTCTGGTCGAGCAGATGCGCCGAGCGCCTCGCTACCAAGAATGGACGGCGCTCCTGCGAAGCATCATCGCAGAAGTGCGCGGCACCCCGGTGCGATCCCCGTAAAACCGGCGCTTCGCGTCGGCCGCGGGGCTTCGCTTAAAAGTCGATCGGGCCAGCGCCTTCGCGAAGTACGACCGCCTCGTTGCCGGTGAGATCGATGACGGTCGAAGGCTCGATCCCGCCCCACCCCGCGTCGACGAAGGCATCGACCTGGGGGAACCGCGCGTGAAGCTCGTCCGGGTCATTGAGCGCCTGTCCATCGATCATGGCGGAGGTAGAGACGATGGGGCTTCCGAGCTCCTCGATGAGGGCGTGCGCCACCGGATGACCCGGGACGCGGATGCCCACGGTTTTCCGCTTTCGAAGGAAGAGCTTGGGGACGTCCCGGGTGGCGCGAAGGACGAACGTGTACGGCCCCGGGATCAGGCGCTTCATGATTCGATACGCGAAGTCGTCGACGTAGGCATAGCGGGCGATTTTGCTCAGGTCCGGGCAGACGAAGCTCAAAGGATGGTCCTTCTTCAGCTGCCGGATCTGATAGATGCGCTCGACGGCACGCTTTTGGTGAATATCACAGCCGAGCCCGTAGACCGTCCCCGTGGGATACACGACGATACCGCCGCGGCGGAGGATTTCCGTCACCTGTTTCACGCGTCTCGGCTGCGGATGGGTCGGATGAATCTCGATACGCATCGGGGCGGGTGCAGCTAGCGACCGGGGTCCGTGGCGTCAAGGCGACGAGCACTACCCAAGAGGCGCAAAATGCGCTAACTAGTCGCTCCGAAAATGACAGACGAGCGAGACCCGCGTCCATACCTAGTGCTCACAGTCCTCTTGGACGGTGCAGCCCGCCCTGCTGCGATTACCCGCAGCCACGGCGACGCCCTCGAGCGGTCGTTGATGGCCGCCCAAGGCCAAGACATCGCCGGGATCGATCTAGTGGAGCTACCGATCGCGGCGCCGGTGTTCAACGCCCTGCGAAGACCGCTAGCCGTACCGGACGAGGAGATCGGGCTCTACGATGTGTTTCCGCTGGCCAGCCACTTGGCCCCCGAGCTTAGAAAGATCGCTGGGCAGTTTCTCGCCGCGGAGGCCCTGTGGACCATGGAGGAGCAAGGCCTCCTCGGGGGCGTCCCCGTCAACGTGAGGCTCGACGTGCCCGAGGGTTGGGAGAACGACCCCAAGCAAGTGCATCAACGATTGGTCGGTGCGGGCGCCTTGGATCTCACCGAAAGCGGCATCGAGACCTACAAAGCGATCAAAGTCGCCTGGGACAGCAACTAAGGGCCGCAGGGGACTGTCCCCTTTTGTAGTTCCTGGCTCAGTTCAGTGAGTAGGGCCTCTCTAGCGAGAACTCCGCGATCTGCGCGTCGAACTGCCCGCCCTCGGGGAAGTGCATCTGATAGGTGCCCTTCATCGTGCCACGCTCGGTCGTGAGGACGGCGCCACTGGTGTACCGAAAACTCTCTCCAGGTCGAAGCACGGGCTGCTCCCCAATCACCCCGGGCCCCCTCACCTCTTCGACGTCGCCCAGGCCGTCCGTGATCACCCAGTGGCGTGACCGTAGCTGCACCACATCGTGGCCGTTGTTGGTGACCGTGATCGTGTACGCAAAGACGAAACGGCGCGAAGCAGGATGCGATTGCTCCTCGAGGTAGTAGCTCTGGACTTCCACCAAAACGCCGTGGGTCTCCGCGCTCGAGCTAGGCGCAAGTGCGGTCATCGGCGCGCCTCTCTCAGTGCGTTCGCATGGCTCACCCAAGGAGATCCCGCGATCGCCAATCGCCACTCGGCCTCTTGATGCTCGGGCTCTGCGTATCCGATTCCTATCCGGGCGCCGATCGTGATCTCGGAGGCGCGTGAGCCTTCCCGTACCTCAAGCCCGCCACGTCGATAGAGCGGATGGCCGCAAAACGAGGTGTCGAGCCCCAAGGCCTGACCGACCTTTCCCGGACCCGTCAATAGCACCGGGCCGTCCTTCCCACCGCGGCGCCGTCGAATCGTTCCATGGCCGGCAATCGGTTCACACGACCGGATCAACACCGCAGCCGCCTCCCCGTCCCGGTTCGTCACGAAGTTGAGCAAGTGGTGGATGCCGTAACACAGGTACACGTAGGCGTGTCCGGGCGGACCCCACATCGGCGCGTTTCTAGGCGTGCGCCCCGTATGACTATGATTGGCGCTATCGTCGGGATATCGGTACGCCTCAACCTCGGTGATGCGGGCGCCGACGCCTCCATGCCAGATCTCTCGTCCAAGTAGATCGCGGGCGACCTCCAAGGCATCGCGCGCATAGAACTGGCGAGGAAGGAGGCGGCCCGGCACGGGGAGGAGCTTGGGACAGCGTCAGCGCCAGCGCCAGCGTCAGCGCCAGCGCCAGAGCGGTGGAATCTTTCCGAGCCTGATCCAGTAAGCACGGAAAACTTGGTTCGACGAGTAATTTGTAGGTACCCTGAGATGGGTCGATCGCATGCGTATCACACGGGGAATCCCCATTCTTTTTCAGATCGTTTGGGCCGCCGCGGTGGTTACGGCGTGCGCGGGCTCGGGGCCAGGTGGCCCGAGCTTCGAGGTGTCGTTCGATCCGGCGACGCCCCGATCCGCCCGTGACCGAGCGCTGCGCGTGGAGGTCTATCTGGTCGACTCTTGCGCGAATGTGACGCTCGGAACGCGCCCAGTCCCCGCCGTCGCCAGCACCTTTGTGCTCCGAGGTGGCGAAGGAGGTGCGTTTGGAGACGTGCTCGAAAATGGCGACTATGGCCTCTATGGCGTCGCGCAGGACGCGGATTGCGCGGTTGTCGCTGCGGGCTGCGCGACGGTCACCATCACTGATGCAGAAGACACGCTCGGGGTGACGCTGAGCACCTTTGAGAGCGGAGGATGCCGGGTCGAGCAGGTTTGCTCTATGGAGACAGGCGACTGCCTCGACGGCGCCGGAGGGACCGGAGGCACTGGAGGGCAGGTCGATGCCGGACTCATCCTGCTCTACGCGTTCGACGAGGGCAGTGGTTCCACGGTCGCCGACCAATCCGGCGCGCTCCCCAAACACGACTTGACGATCGCCGATCCGGGCAACGTCACGTGGTCCGCGAATCACCTCAACATCAATGCGGCGACGGCTCTTTCCACAGCGGGCGCGGCCACCAAAGTGGTCGCACGTGCCCAGGCGAGCGGCGAGCTCACCGTCGAGGCGTGGATCAAGCCCGCAGACGTGACGCAGGGAGGTCCCGCCCGGATCATCACCATGTCCACAGACCCCTGGGTTCGAAACTTCATGCTCGGCCAAGAGACAAACACCTACGCGGCCCGATTCCGGGCCGATGGAGAAGCGGACTGGGACAATGGCAGCCCGACGGTGTTCACCACGACCGGAACGGCCACGACCGCCCTGACGCATGTCGTTCATACGCACAGATCCGATGGTGCGGAGGTGCTCTACATCGACGGTGTTGAAGACCAGACGTTCATGCGCATAGGTGGACTGGCGCAGTGGGACGACACATACCGGATCATCGTTGCGAACGAAGGACCAACGACCGAACATGGCTAGGCGAGCTCCACCTGATCGCGGTCTATGATCGGGCCTTGGACGCCGGTGAAGTCGAGCAAAACTTCATGGCTGGCCCCTAGCCCAGCACGCATCACTCTAGATCGATCGACACTTTTTTCGTTTTGTTGGCCTCAACCGTGACGAACACGGTCTTGGGTTTACCGTCGCCGAACGGTTTGAGCACGAGCCTGTGACGTCCCGCGGGCAGCGTTAGGCGACGGGGCGTGCTTCCCAAGAGCTTCTTGCCTTTGTAGACCTCGGCCCAGCCGCCGCGGGTGACGAGATTGATCGTTCCAGGGCCTGCCTTGGCCGTAGGCTTGGAGCGCGCTCGCCGAGACTTCCGTACCTTGGCTGCCTGTGCTGCAGCCTCGGGGGTCTCATTCGGTAGGTTCGCGTCTTCGACGGCGAGTTCGGGCTCCTCGATGGGTCCAGCGACGGGGGCCTCGGTCGCGGCTGTCGTTTGCGGTTGCACCTCGAGATCTTCCTCGTACCCCGTCAGCCCTACGGCCACTGCGGCAGCCAACGCAAGGGTTCCGACGATTGCGGCCCACACCAGCGCACGCCTCGAACGTCGCGGTTGCTCGAGGAACTGCGAGGCCTCTGCAATCTGCACATTGGTCGCGGTAAGCGTCACGTCGGTGTCGCCCGCGCGCGGCATCGTCGGAACCGGCTCGTGCGCCATTCGCGCGACCTCCATGAGCTGGCTTTTTCTGGCCTCTCCCTGCGGGAAGACCGTACCCATCCAGTCGGAAAGCTCAGCAGGACCGATGATCTCGTGCCGCGTTCCGAGGAACTGCCGAATTGCGCGACCCATTTCGCGGGCGCTTTGCCAACGCTTCTTGGGGTCGCGTTCGAGCGCTTTCATGACGATTTCATCGAGCTCTTTGGGGATCTGCGATCGGTGCGCGGATGGCGGAACCAGATCGTCGTAGAGAACCGCGTGAATCGTGTTGGCTGTCGTGTCGCTGCGAAACAGGCGCTTGAAGGTCAGCATCTCCCAGAGGGAAACGCCGAGCGACCAGATGTCGACCCTGCGATCGATCGGCTTCGCCGCCAGCTGCTCGGGCGCCATGTAGGCGAAGGTTCCTTTCACCTGGCCAGTGGCGGTGTGGTGCATGCGTTGGCGCGCGCTGGCGATACCGAAATCAACCACCTGCACCGAACCGTGGTAGGTGATGAATAGATTCCGCGGCGAGACATCGCGGTGGACGACGTGAAGCAAATCGCCGTTGGCGTCTTTGAGCTCGTGCGCCGCGTGCAGTCCCTCACAGGCGTCCGCGATGATGCTCGCCATACGAAGCGGGAGGAGGGGGTGGCGCCGCTGTTCTTGGTCTCGCGCAACCTTCCCGCACAGTCGCGCCAGGGGCTCACCAACCAGGTATTCCATGGCGATGTAGTACTCGCCGTCGGCGTGACCGAAGTCGAACACACCGCAAACGTTTGGGTGTGTGATTCGCGAGGCGATCTTCGCCTCGTCGAGAAACATGTCGATGTACTTCTTCTCCTTGGCGAGGTGCCGGTGGATGCGTTTCAGAGCGACGAGCTTTTCGAAACCTGACACCCCGTCGACGCGCGCCAGGTAGACGGTGGCCATTCCGCCCGATGCGAGCTCGAAGCACAGCTCATAGCGTCCGATGCGCTCCGGGCCGGTTGGCTCGGGCTCGACCTCGTCTTCTGCAGGCGGAAACACCTCCACCAGAGGCGCCTCAAGCGCCGCTGCCTCTTCAGGACCGGATGACATGTCGTCGAGCTCCCCACTCCCAGCGTAACCGGGCCGCTTACATCAATGCTAGCGGAATCTTTGATTATTTATGTAGCTTGCGCTAATGTGCGAGTCGGGCATGGAAATGGGGATTCGTCTCGGAATCATTGTGGTTTTTGCTCTGCACTGGTTGCTGCCAGTAACAGCGCACGCGCATCCCATGTTGGATCGAGCAATCGCTGCCTACGAGCAGGCCGATTTCGAGGATGCCCTTCGCACGTTCGACACTGCCGCACGAAACGCAGACCTGTCCCTCGAAGAGCTACTGCAGCTCTTCGAAATGAGGGCGCTGGTCCACCACGCGCTCGGCGACGAGGCGTCAGTGAGGGCAGATCTTCGCCGCCTTGTGGCCGTGCGGGGGAGCTACCAGCTGAGCCGGCTCGCGCCCCCGTCGGTGCGGGCTGTTTTCGAAGAAGTGCGCGAGGCGAACAACGTCGAGCTTCGAATCAAAGAGAAGAGCATCGAAGGGGAGCCGTGGATGGTCGCTCGGGTGCTGGGCGTGCCTGAAGGGCTCGTGGATCACACCACGCTTCAGTGCAACATCGCGAGCAACGCTCGGACGGTTTCGCGGACGTCCCAAGGGACGAGCGCCAGCGTCAAGCTCCCGGAGTCCGGCGTGCACAACGGATGCGCCGCGACTGCGCGAACTCGGCAGGGGGGCGTGCTGTTCAGCGCAAACATCGACGAAGCACGCGCCTTCATGCCTTCCGGCTCGGCCAGCCGTTTCGAGATGCCTAAGTACACGCCAAGAGACGACCGCCGCGAAACCAAGAAGAAGTGGCCGTGGATCGTCGCCGCCGCCGCAGTTGTGGTCGTGGGGGGCGTGACGGCAGGCGTGATTCTTTCGCAGCGCTCCCAGAGCACTGGCCAGCCCCAGGCGGGTGGGGTCACGGTCAACTGGTGAGCACCTTCCATGCACGGAAGACACTACCACGGAAGAAGCTAGAACTCGACGGATCCAATGTCACACGCACCACCGACTGGGCGCGGATCGCCACGTTGATCCAACGCAACCGAGCAGCTTGCGGACGGTATGGCGTCGCGGGCGGGGCTTGCCGGATCCGGCCTATGCGTCAGGTAGGCCCACCATTGTCGGCAAGCGGCCCCAACATGGCGCTCGCCCCCACGATGTCGTTGTTCACGCCGTCAGTCAGTCCGCTGTCTGTTCCATCCTCAAGCAGGTTGTAGCCCAGCGAGGTTATCATCGCGGTCGGGTCTACAAAGATGTCTGGCCCGCCCACGCCGGTGTTTCCCTCGAACAGGTTCCCCTCGACTTGGGCCGTCGTGCCGCTCGCCAAATACAGTGCACCGCCGTCTCCCGTGGCACTGTTGCCGAAGAACGTGTTGTGACGTAGAAGCAACGAGCCGCTCGCCACATCTCCAAATACCGAACAGCTCGAGGGAGGTGGCGCGCTTCTCCATAGCTGGCAATCTAGAGGCGACAATGCGGAATCCCGAGCGCGGGCCAGGCGTTGCCCCTGCTGCATAAGGAAGGATGCTCAATTGTCAGAATTCACAATCACTCGTCAGATCGGTGCCCCCGTTGAAAAGGTGTGGGAGGTCCTCAACGACTTCGGCGGCATCCACAAATGGAGTCCCGGCGTCACTGCCTCCGAGCTGACGTCGGAAGGCCCCGTGGCCGAGGGGAGTACCCGGCACTGCGACTTCGCTCCGTTCGGGGGCGTCAACGAACGTATCGAGCGATACGAGCTACATGAGCGGTTGACGGTCAACCTCTTTGAAACGTTCAAGCTCCCTATCTCGGGCGCGATTGCCGACTTCAACATCGCACCGAACGATGGCGGCACCGAGTTGAACCTCCACTACAGCTACACGCCGAACATGTTGGGTCGTCTCGTCAAGGGCTATACCGACAAGCAAATGCGCAAGGGCATTGCCGGCTTGGCGAAGGGCCTCCAGATAGAGAGCGAACGTATCCACGCCGCCTAGCCGTGTAGAATCGTCGAAGTCAACCATGGGGGTTGACAGCAGCGCCTACATAGAAGGCGGCGGTGAGTGGAAACCCAGCAGTGACATCGATTAGTCTTCGAGTGCACCCTCTGGTCGCGCTGTTTTTGGTTGCCTGCACCGGCTCCAACGGCGGGAACGAGGCGACACAGCCGTCGGGCGGCATCGCATTCCCGACCTCCTGTAGCAGTACGACCCAGGCGCGGTTCGGGAAGGGCGTGTTTCTGCTCCACAACATGATGTACAAGCAGGCGTACGCGGAGTTCGAATCGGCCGCGCAGGTGGATCCAGAATGCGCCATGCTGCATTGGGGCATCGCAATGTCCCAGTTCCAACCGAAGTGGCCGGGTGATCCGACGGAAGACGCACTGAGAACCGGTGCGGCTGCGGTCGAAAGAGCCCGCTCGATGGTGGCCAGGACAACCGATCGCGAAAACGGCTACATCGAAGCGGTGGGCGCCTACTACGAGAATTGGCAGAACAGGGACCGCAGCGCGCGCAAGGCGAGCTGGCGCGAGGCCCAGGGGAGACACGCAGCCGCGCACCCGGGGGACTCGGAGGCACAGATCTTCCTCGCGCTGGCCCAGCTCACTACGTCCGATCCATACGACAGGGCCTATGCCCAGGATCTCAGAGCGGGGGAGGCGTTGGAGAAGATCCGCGAGCAACGCCCGGAGCATCCGGGGCTGATGCATTACCTCCTGCACGCCTACGACAATCCCGTCTACGCGGAGCGCGGCGTCGCGGCCGCCCAGGGCTACGAAGCTGTCGCCCCCGACGCCCCGCACGCGCTCCACATGCCGAGTCATATCTATGTGCGGCTCGGCAACTGGGAGCGGGTGATCTTCTGGAACATCCGCTCACGCGACTCTGCCACGCGTCAGCCGCTCCCGGATGGCAAGATGTCGAAACATCTTCTGCACGCTCTCGACTATCTCGTCTACGGCTACTTGCAGGTGGCCGATGACGAGAGTGCCAGACGGGAGGCAGCGAAGGTGAACGCGCAGACCGGGTGGGAGCCCAATAGCGGGCCTGGAGCGTACGCCCTGGCTGCAGTGCCGGCGCGGTTCGCCATCGAGCGCCGTGCGTGGAAGGAGGCGGCCGCTCTCCCGACGCGTTCCATCCCCTACGTCTGGGATCGCTACCCGTGGGCGGAAGCGATCACGTACGCTGCACGGGGCCTTGGAGCGGCACACGAGGGGAACATCGAGGCGGCGCAGCGGTCGATCGTCGAGCTGGACCGGCTCAAGGGGCTCATCAAAGAGAGTTGGTGGCAGCGCCGCATCCAACTGGAGCGGGACGTGATCTCCGGCTGGGTTGCGCACAGACAGGGCATGGCGGACGAAGCGGTCAAGCGGATCACTCACGCGGCTGAGCAGGAGCTGGCAGCCGGAAAGCTGTCCGTCGAGCCGGGACACACGATGTACGCGATCGAGCAACTGGGTGAGCTGCTGCTCGAGCTCAAACGACCCAAAGAAGCGCTCGAGGTATTCCAGCGCTCGCTTGAGGACTCGCCGCGGAGATTCCACTCGCTGGCTGGTGCAGGCAAGGCAGCCGAGATGGCCGAGATGCAGAAGGAGGCGGTGGAATACTACACCACGCTCACCAAGATAGCGGTCGACGGCAACAAACGACCCCAGACCAAACATGCCGCGGGCTTTCTCGCGAAGATAAGAAGAAGATCTGACCCAGGTTGAGCAGAGAAAGTAAGATTGTCACACAACGTGTTGGCCTAGGTGACCGCCTGTGCGGTCGGTGGCGTTCTCTATGGACGTCGTTCCGGCCGCTTCAATGGTGTACGATGTGCTGCTTTGAAAGCCGGCTCCGGAATTGAGGATTCCGATGTTCTGTCGATGTTTCCCACACTTGTGTGGAAGGCAAAGCTCAAGGAAGAGCTCTATCGGCAGATCAACCGTACGATTCTTGAGCGACTCGATCAGCTGAGAGCATCACAGCCTCCTCTCCGCCCTGGAAGTGGCTGGCAGTCGGGTCAAGATCTACACACGATGGAGGGGTTCGATGAACTCGTCCAGGCCGTAAATACGATGGCCGGGCGCATCTTGGAGTTCTTGAAGATCGGATATGAGCGTTTTGAAATCACTGCATGCTGGGCGAACGTGTTGGCACCCGGTGCTTCACACAAAATACACGCGCACCCGAACAACTACCTCAGCGGCATCTACTACGTGAGCACGTTCGACGGTGCGAACACCGTGAATTTTCACGATCCGAGACCGCAAACAGGAGTGGTGAGACCCCCAGTGACCGAACTCACCGGCGGCAACACCGACCAGGTCGTCGTGCAGGTCGAGGACGGCACCATGCTCTTTTTTCCGGCTTGGCTCGAGCACTCAGTAGACGCCAACCAGAGCAAACAAGAACGGATCAGCGTCAGCTTTAATGTCATGTTTTCGTCATTTACCGAGACCATGAGCAAGCCGCTTTGGTAAAGCTCTATAGGGACACCCCAACGCGACGAGGAACATGACGCTCTTGCCCGCAGCGTGTGGACCGAAGAACTCGGTAACCTCGTCATCGAAGAACGTCAGGCCGCTCGCACCGAAGCTCTGTGCATAGGCAGCCAGGTACATCCGCCCTCCGGTGATCCCTCCTTCGAGCTGCGCTGCCCGATATCCACGATTGCCGAAACGGACCAGCACCGAACCGAGGTCGGTGAGGCTGTAGACGTTCACCGCCGCATCGGCGGCAAGCTTTTGGTCCAGATCGAGACGGCCGGCCACCTCGCGGGAATCTCCCTCACGTAGGAGCTCTAGCGACTGCTCGCGGCGGCGATAGTAGTAGGCACCAGCTGGCAGCCCACGCACGTCGTTTACGATCAGGTAGAGATCGAGGAGGGAGGCGCCAGCCGGATCCAGAAAGTCTGCAGGGACTCCTCGCGTGGAGCGATCCAGCACCGTGGAAAGATCACCAAAAGACAGAGACCGCGTCGGATCGAACGCCCTCGTCGATCCGCGTTTGCGAATGACATCCTCGAAGGAGGTCGCAGCCAGATCCGAATCCTGCTTCGGTCGCAGAAGGTGAAGCGAACCGGTTGTTTTACGCTCCGCATTCGCCGGATTGGACCCGCGCCATGACGCGGCCTCGGCGCCGTCCGCCAATGCAGAGGCGACGTGAGCCGCGCGAATCTCCGGATAGTCCACCTCGGAACGCGAGAGCGGTTCGGTCTGTAGCCGCAGCTCCGATACCTCAGGAGCTGGCGGGGCTCGCTGACGCGATCGTCCCAGAGGCACCAAAGTGAGCGTGCCCTCCCTCAAGGGATCTAGCCCAAGGAGTTTCTCGACGGGGCGATCAGCGTATCCGATCACGACGCTCGGCTCGAGGTCCTCCACTGCGGCCGCGGCAAGGAGATTCGCGTGAAGCGTTCCCCCGTCCCAAAAGCAGTGCCGGTAGGCCCGTGCCTGGTACTTCCACGCATTTCGCCAGTACGTTGACGCGCTCACTACCACCACCGGCGCCCGGGTGATCTCAGGGTTCTCCCCCGACGCCTCCACGAGGAGCCTACGGTAGTCTCCTGTCCGAAGCTGGCGCAGCGCGAAATCGTGCGGTCCGAAGTGGTAGACGCCATCGGGCAGATCGTGGAGTCCGCCTGTGACGAGGTAGAGATCCACGTGGTAGAGGGCGCCCGTGTTCGCGTACGAGCGGAAGGCCATCACTCCTCCAGCATGCCGCTTCCACTTGGTGATCCCGGCCCCGAGATAGAGAACCCGCGACAGCGCGGCCAGCTCGGGAATCCGCGCATCATGGCCGGCAACAGGTCGAGGATCGGAAGAGCGTGATATCGCCTCGAGCGCGGAAACGTTGCGCGCGGCAAGATTCTTCGCAAGGGGGATGGGCTCCAGGTCGCGATAGATTTTGAAGGGCAACGGCTGGTTGGCCCAATCGAGGAAGTGGCCGTTGGCCCGAATGCTCCGCTCGCTGTGCTTAGTCGCCTCGTGGTAGTCGAGCGCAGCCTGTGTGTCGCGGTTGCCCATCTCAGTCCGGAGGGAAACTCGCTACCAGCTCCTGGAGGCGCTCGCGGCCGCCCTCCCCGATCGGTACCCCATCGCCCACGAGCACATTGTCGAAATCAAGCTCGAGGAGCGTTCGAACGCTCGCCCGCAAGCCCCGCGGATCATCCATTACGCGCTCGGGCAACAACGACAAGCGTCCAGGTGGGTTTCCGATCACGGCATCTCCAACGATCAGCAGCCGGCGCGCGGCGTCGTGCAGCGCGACCTCGCCCGCCGACTTCCCAGGGACACCCACGATCGTGAAAGGCCCTACGTGCTGCCCAACCTCGAGCTTGGCATCGATCGGAGTGCCGTGCTCCGACGCGTAGGCTGCGTCGGCGGGATGGATAGCTACTTGGGCGCCCGTCCGTTCTCGCACTCGATTCGCCGCACGGGTGTGATTGCGATTCGTGATCAGGATCTGAGCGACCCCCTCCTTGGAGAGTCGATCGAGCACCTCATCGGTTGGCTCGACGGGGTCGATGCAGAAGTTTCCGCTGTCGCTCAGGACAAGCGTTCCGTTAAAGTCGTAGCCGTGGGGTTCTGAGAACCAGGGCCACGTGAGGATACCTGCCATGAACTCGCGCATGCCGCGATCTATACACCGCTTTGACCTTGGCGGCCCGCGGCCGGCGGGACGCGGTGTTAGCCTCGTGACAAGATTTGAAGATCTGACCCTCGATAGAGCGGCTGTTGTGGCATCAAGTGCCCGGCATGGTACAAGGCGGGCCGTGTCTGTCGTTCGTCCTCTCGCACGCCTGGCTGCCACGGTTTTGCTTGCCTGGCTTTGCGGCGCGTGCAGTGCACCGGAGCAGTCACAGGGTTCGCAGAGCCAATGGTACGGTGTGGTCGAAGGGTTCTACGGTGAGCCGTACACGTCCGAGCAGCGCAAGGGGCTCATCGAGTTTCTGTCTGATGTCGGGGCAAATGCGTATCTCTACGCACCGAAGGACGATCCCTATCATCGCGAGCGCTGGCGGGCGCCTTACCCGGCCGCCGAGCTCATGCACTTCGAGGACCTGGCCGCCCTCGGGAAGGCACGCGGAGTGCGTTTCATCTTCGGGATCTCGCCGGGCGGCTCGTACGACCCGGCGACCGGAGACCTCGACACGCTGCTGAGTAAGCTGGCGCGCATCTACGACACGGGCGTGCGCGACTTCTGTGTGTTGTTCGATGATGTGGCGAGTGACTCCCCTGGCGCCGAGCCTGCGCTCCAGGCTTCGGTGCTGACGTCGGTTTGGGATGCGTTGCGAGAGCAGAGCGACGACACGTCGCTGTGCTTCGTGCCGAATTACTATTTCGGCACCGCGCAGCAACTTCGCGATGACCAACCGCCTCCGCAGCTGTTCGGCTATCCGGAGCCGCCGTCGGCCTATTACGCGGCTTACGAGGCGATCCCCGCGGAGGTGGCGATCATGTGGACGGGTCGTCGGGTCACACCATCCACCATCGAAGCGTCGGAGGTCCGTGACTTCCAGGCGTTCGTCGGGCGGCGCGTGTTGATTTGGGACAACGCGTTGGCGAACGACGTCGTGCTCGGCGATGAGCTCTTCCTCGGGCCGTACCTCGGTCGGAAGCCGGAGCTGGCCGAGGCGGCCGACGGCATCCTGATCAACCCGATGCGACAAGCAGAGGCGAGCAAGATCATGTTGTTCACTGCGGCGAAGGTATTTGAAGGGGAGGCCTACGACCCTTGGAGGGCGCTCGAGGAGTCCATCGTGTTCGCAAGCCGAGGTGGCGGCGGAGAAGCGCTAGCCCGTTTGGTCGAACACTTCGAAAGCCATCCTTTCATCGGCGAGAACACGGAGTCGGAGCGGCTGGCACAGGCGATGGATGCGTTTGTCGTGGGCACTTCGCCCAGCACCGAAGCCGCGCTCCGCGCTGAGCTCGTCGCCCTCGAGGCGAACCACGATGCGTTCACGACCGCGCTTGCAAACGAAGCCCTTCGCACCGAGCTCGAAGAACCGAGCGTCAAGCTGTCCTTGTTGGCGGTAGCCGCGCTCACGGCCCTTGATGAGTGGGTGGTACAGGAATCGGGAGGCACCGCAGATCGTGCCTCGGTCGTGTCGGCGATCGAGGCTGCGCAGCAGATCCCCTGGCTTGCCGGTGCGGACACCCCGATTTCGGGCCCGGTCAGTGAGTTCCTATCGGACCGACCATCTAAGAAGGCCGACGTCTTTGGCGCATTCTTCGACGAGATGCTGCGATGGATCGAGTAGACGAGGTTGCATGCGCGCCTCCCAGAAGCATTTTCTGGCTCTACGCTGGTCCCATCGACAGCGTGGCCTACCATCTCTTTCATCTCCCTGAAGTGGCACTTTGGGTGGCACTCCCTCGCGACACTTTGAGTTAATCAGACCTTCCCAGGTTGGCGAACACGCAACTCCCGGCGATTTTGACCGAGACCGCATCATGATTCCACTCGTGCTACAATCTCTCTGCGATGACTGACGCGGCAAAGAAGCTCCTCGAAGCGGCCAGCGCGCTCCCCGAAGACGAACGGTTGGAGCTGGCATCTGAGCTCATTGCCAGCGTAGATGGGCCACCCGATGGGGACTGGGAGTCTGCGTGGATCGCAGAGCTCGACCGTCGCGTGGAAGCCGCCCGGAACAAAGGCGAACCTGCCCCCGAGTGGAGCGAAGTCCGCGCGCGCGTGCTCAGCCAACTCGGGCGATGAAGCGAACGCTTCGCGTATTGCCCGACGCGGAGGCCGAGCTTCAGTCGGCCGCAATCTGGTACGAGGAAAAGCGCCGTGGCCTGGGCATCGAGTTCGTTGCCGTCGTGGATAGCGCACTCGAATCCGTCCTGGAGAATCCCGAAGCGTGTCCGGTATGGCGGCCAGATCGACCGTATCGAAAGCGCTCACTCAAGCGTTTCCCATACGAGGTGTTCTTCCGCATCGACTCGGCGACGGTCGAGATTGTCGCCGTGGCGCACGCTAAGCGGCGCCCTGGTTATTGGCTGGATCGTCGGCGTTAGGACGCGTGGCCGTGCCATCCGCTTCCAAAGAAGAAAGCCCGGCAGAAGCCGTGCAAGATGGTGACCCCAACGATGCGAAGTTGGAACTCGGTGGCTGTCTTCCTGCGTGACTGGAACGCCTTCCGGGAGGCCCCATGAGCTCTCTGGGGCAGCGGACTTCTAAGCCACAGGAACAGGCTCTCACATCAGTTTTTCTCGATCGTTTCGGAGTAGAGCGAAGTCAGCTGGGGCGACAACTGCAGCGGCGGGCGAGATTTCTCCGACCGGGAGAATCGAGCGACAAACCCTGCGATTGAAGACCAGGCGTCGCGGCTCTCGTCGAGCCAGGGCAGTGTGAGCGGCCAGTCGTGCTGCATCTGTCGCCCCACATGGAGCGTCGACGCGACCCCAGCGGCCAAGGCGTTCTCGTGAACTTGGCAGGCGTCATCGAAGAGGACCTCCCGGTCGCCGACCAGCAGGAGCATCGGCGGCAGACCTTCGAGATTCGCGTATATGGGGGAGACCCGCGGATCCCGGGGATCGACGTCACCCACGTAGTAACCTGCCCACGCCTCGCAGTGCGCTCGACTCAACCAGACGTCGCTCCGATCGTTGTCGTCGTAGGAGGCCCCTGAGGTGGTCAGGTCAGTCCAGGGTGAGAACAACACGGCCCCGTCAGGCAGTGGAAGTCCCTGCTCGCGAAGCGCCACCATCATCGAGATCGCGAGGCCCCCGCCCGCGGAATCACCGGTGACGAACATTGGCACGCCCGGGCGGAGCCTTTTCAGCTCGCACCAGGCATCGAGCGCATCGTCGAGGGCGGCGGGCGCAGGGTGTTCGGGCGCAAGCCGGTAGTCGGGCGCAAAGACCTCTGCATTGCAGCGATAGCTCAGCCGCATCGTGCGGCTCCGGTACGACGCGGGCGTACCCATGAAGTACGCGCCGCCGTGAAGATGCATCAAGACGCACGAAGGCGCCTCGACTGCCCTGACGGCTTCCATCCCGCGGTCTCCAAAAGAGTGGTCCTCGAAGACGAGCTCGGGGTACTTGCGAGATAGCTTCTCGCGAGGCGTTCGCGCGAATCGTTCAAAGCGCGCCCGCATGGCCAGCGGAGAGCCGTGGGCCGGGAACAAGCTACGTGTCACCAGCCCGTAAGCTTGCACCGAAAGCCAGCGCTTCCACGCAGGCGACCGAGGGTGAAGCGCCATGGTCTGCATCGTCTTTACGTTCGTCATATGATCCTCCCGGGGAAAAACCCCTCTGGAGCTCACACTAGCGAAGCCGACGCCTAAGAGACTTTGGGGCGTCTGAGCCTTTCCTGAAAGCTTCCTGAATGAGCTTGCTGCTAGTCGTGCGCGGCCAAAAAGTCTTGGATCTCGCTCTCCATCCGACTCCACGCGGGATCGTCGGCCAGCGGAATATGACTCTTGGTTTCGAGAGGCACGAATCGAGCGCCGGGGATCCCCACGGCGAGCTCTTTACCGTCGCTGAATGGAATTACAAGATCGTTTCGCCCATGGATCACCAACGTGGGTGCGCGCACCTCGGAAACCTCGGAACGGAGGTCGATGTCACCGATCGTCGACAGAATCTTGATCGCATTCTGCGGTGTGGCCGAGCGGCGCTGAAGCTCGTTGAAGCTGTCGATCTCTTCTTTGGAGGCATCGGGGAAAAAGGCCGTGCTGAAGATCTGACGAAAAGCAGGATTGTCCTGCCCCCAGCCCCCTTCCATGAGCGACAGCAGCGCTTCGAAATGCCGCGTCACTCGTGGGAGCCGCTTGACGCGCCAACCCCGTACGAGGCCGCATATCAAGACGAGCGCGGACACGCGCTCCGGATGCCGTGCTGCGTACGCTGCGGCGACTGAGGCTCCTTGCGAGATCCCTATCAGCGGAAATCGATCCAAGTCGGCCGCCTCGATCACCATGCCGAGGTCGCTCACCCATCGTTCGAAGCTCACTTCAGGGACGTCGTGGTCCGAGAGCCCATTGCCCCGCGCATCGTATCGAATCAGGCGGCGCGAGCGGCTCAGTGACTCGATGATGTGATGCCAGATCAGGCTCGACCGATCGAGCTCGAGGTGGCCGCACCAGTTACCCGCTTTGACGATCGGTGACCCGTCGCCGAGCTCAGCCCATGCCAATCTCACCTCGTCCGACGTTCGGCAGAAGTGGACGTGCTGATGCTGGGTCGAGCCGCCTCTCTGGGTGCTTGGTGCTCGTTTCACCTCGGCCACCAGCCGGTAGCCGCGGCCACGAAGCGTTTCGATCTGCACCGACGAACCGGCCAACGCCTTGCGCAGAATGGAGATGTTATGCTGCAGATTGTTCGGCTCGACACTCACGTCCGGCCAAAGCCTATCGATCAACTCCTGTTGCGTTTGGAGCCTGCCGGCCCCCTCGACCAGGAGCACCAACGTGTCGAATACCTTGTCGCGAAGCAGCACGAGCTCGTCATCCCGCCAAAGCCGACGCTCCCGCACGTCGAGCCGAAAGCGATCAAACGCATAGGTGACTTCGGCCATCATTTCCGCCAGATATCCAGATATAGAGGGACACGCTGGGCGCCGGCAAGCTTCGTTAACTCCAGGAACTCAAGAAGCACACCTTCAGAGCCCCGGAACCGGCTCTGGATCGTTGCCACGAGGTCGAGGAGGAGCATCCGCACCACGTTCGCGTCCCGGCCCGGGCTCCGAGGGCCACGCCCAAAAAAACAGCTGCTCGAACCGGTACCCCACCGAGCGCTTCCAAGGGTCCGAGCGGCTTCCAGAAAGCGAAGGATTCTGTGGTGACCCCAAGGTTCCGAAGTTGGAACCAAGTTGTGGGATTCCTCACAGATTGGGAGGGGCTTCGGACGCTAGCGGCGTGAGATGGTCGGGAACAGATCCTACCGCTCACAGTACGTTCAAAAGCCCTTTTTCGTCTCTCCGAGAGTCGACATAAGAACTAGAACCGCACAATTGGGGCGCTGAAGAAGCTAAAGGAGCGGGCCACGGTGGGTGTCCCCGGGTGCGTTTACGGTTGAATCAAGTGCGCCCGTTGCGGTACACGAAACGAGAACCTTCCAACAACAAGACGTTGTTTGTAGCGTGGATGCGGACGACCTCATTCAAGCGATCTCATTCGCGCACTATGCCGAGCGCTTCAGGGATAAGCTCTTCGTCATTGGGCTGACACGCAATTCATCTATTCGAGACCTCCTGCTCGATCTCAAGGTCTTGTCCGCCTATGGGATTCGCGTCGTTATCTTGGTGCCCAACTCGGACCTCGAGAAGCCGATCCAACTCTCGAACACGCACGGCACCCGTTTCAAGCTGTTCCAAGCGGAGGAGTCGGAAGACGCAGAGGGCCGTACACAGGCACATGTCGATCTCCTCGAAATCCAGCGCTCGAGCTTCGCTGGTGAGACGCCGGTTATCGGCGCGCCGAGGGACGTGGACTTCAGCGTGACCGAGCAACTGTGCGTGGACGTGTCGGTTGGGCTCGATGCTCACAAGGTCCTCCTGGTCTCGCAGACCAGCGATCAAATCGAGGAAGTGTTCTCGCGCAGCAGGGTGACGTTGTCCGAGCTAGACGCGTTCGCCCATCGCATGCGAGAATCGGAAGTGGCACACTTCGCACCCCGTCTCGAAGGTGTTCGCCACCTTCTCGAAGGCGGCGTGCATGACGTCGCCTTCATTATTGGGAAGCAAGGGCGTATTTGTGAAGAGGTGTTCACGCCCGACGGGAGTGGAATCCTCTTCAGCCGGTTCGACGAGACCCAAATCCGGCGTGCCGAGCTCGGCGACGTCACCGACATCGGGATCTTCATCCGCAGAGAGTCTCGAAAGGGACGCCTGCTGCCGGTGGATGAAAACGACATTGCTGCCGATATCGGAAGCTTCTGGTTGTGTGAGGTTGACGCTCAGCTCGTCGCCCTGATGCGTCTCAAGCGGTACGGTAACTGGGCCGAGTTCGGCGCGGCCACCAGTTTGTCGCGCGAACGAGGCCGTCGGCGGGCGGGCGCGTTGTCCGCGAGGTTGCTGGAGGAAGCTCAGAAAGAGGGATTAAAAGCGGTCTTCGTTTTGGGTAAGGATGCCCGGATGGAGCGAACCTTTGGAGCTTTAGGCTTCAAAGAGATCGATCGCGCGGACTTGCCCGCCGAATGGCAAGACGGCTACGACATGAGCCGTCCATCGCGAGCCTTTATCAAGTACTTAGATGATGGAGAGCAAGGGATCCGACCGAAGAAATCCGACCGACGTTGAGCAGACAGAAAGTGAGAATGTCGCACAACGTGTCGGCCTGGGTGACCGATAAGGGTGGCCCTCGATTCGGATGGGATGTGGTTGCTGGACGGGCGGACGGCCCCGTAAAATCGGCGCTTTCGCGCCAGACCATGGGTGTGCCTCCTCAGACCCCCGTCGACCGCACAATCGTTGACGTTTCCGTTCGCGGAGCAGCCGCTGTCCAACCCAACGTCCAGTTGGAACCGAGCCGAACTCACGAAAAACAAAAGAGGAAGTCCTGAACGTGTGGAACCAGACGCAGAAAGAAGCCCGTGATGAACAGACCCGGCTGACATGGCGGCTCACCGGCATCCAAGAGAAGAAAGACCGACTGGTCGAGGCTCACGTTCACGAGCAGACCATCGACGCGAAGACGTTTCGCGAGCATATGGACCGGCTTCGGGAGCAAGAAGCGATCGCGAAGTTGGAACGCTACGACGCCGAGCTTGAAGACTTGGACGTCGGCGCGGTGCTCGCGTTTGCGGAGCGTACGCTGTGTGATCTCGCTGGCAGTTGGAACCGCGCCGAACTCCAACAAAAACAACGGCTTCAGTCCCTTATCTTCCCCTCCGGCGTCACTTGGGACGGAGCGGCAGTTCGAACTCAAGAAACCGCTAGTGTTTTCGGTTGGATAGATCCGATTTCAGACGACGCGTCTCCTTTGGTGACCCCAACGAGATTCGAACTCGTGTTACCGGCGTGAGAGGCCGATGTCCTAAACCACTAGACGATGGGGCCTAAAGTCACTTTTGCGTTTCGCTCTTTAACAGCAAACTGGCTCGGGGACTAGGATTCGAACCTAGATAGCCAGTACCAGAAACTGGAGTCCTGCCATTAGACGATCCCCGAATGAGGCGACACCTTAACATCGGGCGTCGGGCGGCGGCACTATAGCGGTCAGCCTTGACGCAGCAACCTCGGTGCTGAACGTCGTGATCTTGACTATTTTACTTGAGTAATTTATGTCTATTTTTGTCTGTCAAAATGCAGATACAGGCCGATTCCTACGATTGTTGACTTGACCATCGGGAAAACTGGGGAATAGTTCTGGTTGCCGTTGACGGCGCTTTTCGCCGCTTGGGTACAGGAGCACCATGACTTCGTGGAAAGAACAGCTCGGCGAGCGCATCCCCGAGCAACTCGGCGGCGAGGTGGACCTCTTCGAGAGCCAAATCGAGCTCAAGAAAGAGGGAAAGCTCGACGACAAGATCTTCGCCGAGACTCGTCTTCGGCGCGGGGTGTACGGCCAGCGATACGACAACGGCCTGCGTGACGATGGAACCGGTCAGCAGCCGCTCAAGTTCCCGTGCGGCGACCTGACCAAAGGGCCCGATACCGTGTGGGACGCACCCGGCATGATGCGGATCAAGATCCCGTTCGGGAAACTCTCGGCTGAACAGCTCGACACGCTCGCTGAGCTTGCCGAGGAGTACTCCGACTCGATTTTGCACGTCACCACGCGGCAGGACATCCAGCTCCATTACATCCACATCGACGACGCCCCCGACATGATGCGGCGCCTTGCTGCGGTGGGGATCACCACGCGAGAGGCGTGCGGCAACAGCGTGCGCAATGTCACGGCCTGCGAGTATGCCGGCGTCTGCACGACACAAGCGTTCGACGTCACGCCTTACGCAAACGCGATCACGCAATACCTGCTCGGTCACCCAGACGTCCAAGACTTCGGGCGCAAGTTCAAGATCGCTTTCTCGGGCTGCGAAGACAATCCGTGCGGATTGGTGACCTTCCACGACCTCGGCGCAGTAGCGCACGTTCGCGACGGCAAGCGCGGTTTCCGTGTGGTGGTCGGTGGCGGTCTCGGCGCGGTGCCGGTGCAGGCCAAAGTGCTGGCCGAGTTCTGCCCCGAAGAAGAGCTCTTCCCCCTGACTCAGGCGGTGGCGCGCGTCTTCGCTCGCCTCGGAGAGAAGCAGAGCCGGGCACGCGCACGCATCAAATTCCTCGTGCAAAAGCTCGGCATCGACGAGTTCAAGAAGCTGGTCGCCGAAGAGCGCGAGACGCTTCGCCCCGACCCGCGATGGACGAACTTCCTCGAGGACCTGCGCTCCACCGATGAGAAGCCGGTTCGTGAAGCTGGCCCGATTCCGAACGACACCCAGGCTGGATTCCAAGCCTGGGCCAAGCACAACCTCCGTCCGCAGGCGCAAGACGGATACTACGTCGCCATCATCAAGATGCCTCTCGGCGACTTCACCTCGACGCAGGCTCGAGCGCTCTCCGATCTGGCGCGAAAGTACACGGGCGACTCGATCCGATGCACCGTCGAGCAGAATCTCGCGTTCCGTTGGCTCAGCGGCGCAGACGCGGTCGCCTTCCACGAAGAGCTCGATGCGCTCAGCCTCGCGGAGACGGGCGCCGGCACCATCACCGACATAACATCATGCCCAGGCACCGACACCTGCAAGCTCGGGATCTCCGCGTCGCGCGGTTTGACGGGCGAGCTTCGCAAACGACTCGACGTCATCAAGAACGACCTCGACCCGGCAGTGGAGGCCCTCCGTATCAAGGCTAGCGGTTGCTTCAACTCCTGCGGCCAGCACCACGCCGCGGACATCGGATTCACCGGGGTCAGCCGACAGGTCGGTGGCCGCAAGGTGCCGCACTTCAATCTCGTTCTCGGCGGTCAGTGGACTCAAAACGCCAAGAGCTACGGCTTGGTCGTTGGCGCCGTGCCGTCGAAGAACATCCCGAAGGCCGTCGAGCTGATCACGGCGCACTACATGGACAACCGCGAGGGCGATGAAAGCTTCCAGGCCTTCATCGCACGCGTTGGCAAGAAGGCCTTCCGCAAGGTCTTGGCGCCCATCCAGAAGCCACCGAGCTACGACGAAGACCCGAGCTACTACAGCGATTGGGGTGACCCTCGGGAGTACAACATCGGCGACATCGGTGTTGGTGAATGTGCTGGCGAGATCGTGCCATTCGTCGAGTTTGGCCTTCAAGAGGCCGAGCAACAGCTCCACGACGCACAGGACGCTCTTGAGTCTGGCAATGCCGCGACCGCTGCGGCGGGCGGGTTCACGGCGATGGTCACGGCGGCCAAGGCGCTCGTTCGGCACCTCGACGTGCAGGTTAAAGACGATGCCGACGACGTGGTAGCGAACTTCAAGACTCACCTTCACGATACCCAGCGCTTCCACGACCCCTTCGCGAAGGGGAAGTTCGCGACCTACCTGCTGAAGATGCACGCGGACAAGTCACACGAGAACGCTAACGATGAGATTGCGCACCGCACGCTCGACGAGTCGCAGTTGTTCATCGAAGCGGCTCACGCGTGCTATCAGCGTCTCACTGAGGCAGCCGCCATTGCTGCGGAGTAACTCGATGAAACCGACAAAGTTTCAAGTAAAGCTCTATGCGGGCACAGGTGAGATCGAGCCCGAGAAGCTCGTTCCGATCTTCCACACGTGGATTCGTGAAAAGAAGATACCCGACGAGCTCTTGATCGACGTCGCCGACTACGCCCACGTTCCCCAGGGACCGGGTGTCGTCCTCATCGGCCACCAATCCGACTACTATGTCGACGTCGCCGATGACCGCCCTGGCTTGCTGTACAGCCGCAAGCGGGGCTTCGAGGGGGATTTTCAGGCGGGGATCGAAGACGCTTTCCGGCGTGCCTTGCGCGCCTGCCAGTTGCTCGAGTCAGAAACGGAGCTCGGGTTCGAGTTCGCCACCGACGAGGTGCTGTTCCGCGTCCAGGATCGATTGGCAGCTCCGAACGACGACGCCACCTACGACGCGTACAGGGGCCCGCTCGAGGAGGTCGCCAACGCGTTCTTCGGAAGCTCAGCGTCGATCGAACGGATCGGCTCGGCGCGTGACCCGTTCGCGGTTCGGATCGCCACGGGCGCAAGCGGAAGCGTCACAGACGCCCTCGCGAGGAACTGAGCCAGTCGGACGCGTTCCTTGCGTTCTTTTTGGAGACGGCCAGATTCGCGGTACAAAGAGCAGCCAGGAGCTGACGTGTTGAAGCGAAGTGCGCTCTTCTTGTTGATCACCTTGTCCGTCGTTGCCTGCTCGAAAAAGGAGGCGGCTGAGCAACAGGCCTCGGCCAGCGCGCCCGCAAGGGGCAGCAAGGCCGCCCTTCCCTCGATTCAGCGAGCGGTCCGCGTCTGGAGTCGAGAGCGGCCGACCGTTGACCTCGTCGCCGCGGAGCTCGAGGGCGTGATCATGGCTCGAACCACATCGCAGGCTCTGATGCACTACCAGGGCTATCGAATCATCCTCACCACGCCTGGCGAAGTGGTGACGCGCATCGTCTTCCAGTTCGACGATACCAAGCCCAGCATCAGCCAGCTCACGGAGCTTTTCGGCAAGCCCGAAGAGGTTCGCAAGGGCATGCTCTACACCCACGAGAACGTGACAACCGGCCAGAGGATCAACATCCTCGCCGAGCCGGTTACCATACCAGCCGAGGACGTGACGCTCGTCAAAGGACTGATCATCGAAGGCGCCCGCACGCGGTAAGTGTGCGGATCTTTTCGCCTGTGGTCGGCTTACGTCCTCGTTGGCGCTACGCGCCGCTGCTACGCAGCCCTGCGAGGTACAGTCGTACCTCTCAGTCGCTCTCTGCGGGCGCGCTCGACCACAGACGAAAATCTCTCGCACACTTGGATCGGAGGTTAGTCAGAGTTGGAGCGTCTGGATGCGGGCGACCACTTGTTCGTCGGCCGGCGGAAGCTCGTAGCGGTCGAGCTCCTTGGGAGCGACCCATGCGTGGTCGGCTACCTGCAGGTGACGCACCTCGCCTGAAACGAGTGAGCAACGATAGAAGAGGAGCAACACGTCCTTTTCGGGATAGCGGTGAAAGGTCACGTCGAGGATTTCAGCGACCTCGATCTCGATCCCGCACTCCTCCCGGCATTCGCGAACGAGCGCCTGTTCCGGGGACTCTCCGTGTTCGAGCTTGCCGCCCGGAAATTCCCAGAGGCCTGCCAGGTGCTGTCCTTCGGCTCGCCGAGTAAGAAGCACTCGGCCGCTCTCGATGACGACCGCGGCTGCCACGATGGTCGGCACTATGGTCTCACCCCGATCGCCCGAAGAAGCTGCGCTTTCGCGATACGAATGCCGACCGCCGAGTCGACCACGTCCACCTGGGCTCGAATGAGATCGGTCTGCGACTGTAGCAGATCGGTCGTGTTCACGATGCCCGCTTGAAGTTGCTCTCGCTTGACCCGGTACCCCTCCTCGGCAGCGCTCAGCCCGAGTCGCGCAGACTTCATCGCGGCGTTCGCCGCATGCATGCCGTGATACCCCTGCGCCACCTCCACACGAATCGCATCTCCGAGCGAGATCACATCCGCGTGTGCTCTTTGAAGCGCGGCCTGGAGTTGCTGCGAGCGGCCATGGGCCGCCATGGTGTCGTTCGGCGCCCAGCGAATCACTGCGCTTACCTCCCAGGTTCCCTCGAACCGCTCTTGCTGGGGAACCACGCGAAGATTGGGATTCGAGTACTGCGCGCTTCCGCGGACGAGCAGGTCCGGAATCCGGCCGCCGTTTGCCGATTTGAGCTGGTGTTGGGTCGCTTCGATGTAGGTATAGAGCGCCTGGAGGTCTGGCCGGTCGCGGAACGCCCGCTCCTTCAATGCGTCTTCGGTCTCGGTAGGAATGCCGGTCACCGGCTCGGAGAGATCCTCCCCGAGGGTCGGAACGGCGTCGGTGTGCATCAAGGTCTGAAGCGCGCGCTGCGAGACCTGAAACCCGAGCTTGGCGCGCTCCAACGCGACGTTGGCCGCTGCGAGCTGCGCCTCGACGCGCATCAGGTCGACCCTCGCCGCGGCCCCTGCACTCACCATCGCCGCGGTCTCCTTGCGCTGCGCTTCCGCGGCTTCGACCGCACTCTCCGCCACGCCCACCCCCGCCTTTGCGCGCGCGAACTCGTAGTAGGCCTGCTGCGCATCGAAGGCGACGTTGTTGAGCTCGGCCTCGATCTGTTGCTCGGCGGCCTTCTTGTTCTTCTTCGCAGCGCGATACGCCGGAAGCGCTTCGGCGAGCGAACCGGTGAAGGAGTAGATCAGGGCGGCGTTGCTCGCATACTGGGTGGTTAGGGAGGGAAACTGAAAGCTGGTGAGGCCGCGCCAAAGCTCCTGTGCCGCAGGGTCCGAAACCATGTTGACGAGGTCCTCGATTTGGCCGCTGTCGCCCCCGGTGATCCCCGCGGTCTGCACCGGACTGAGTCTCGTGGCACGAGCGGTGAGCTCGAGCCGTGGCACCAACCCTGACATCGCCTGCAGGGCCCCACCCTTGGCTTCGAGCACCAACGCTCGGGTCCGCTGAATGTCGGGTGACGTCCGCAGAACCTGCTCCACGGCTTGTTCCGCGGTGAGCCCATCGGGGACGTAGAGCGACCGCAACCCGCGCGCGGCAGCGTCCTCCTCCTCGCCCGCGGGTAGCCACGCCTCGCCATCGGGAGGCGCCTGTCCCTGCGCACCCGCGATACCGACAAAGAACAAGACACCCGCGAGCCCGACCAATCCGCTGCACTGTTGAATCCTCATGAATACTCCTTGCGTGACGCATGATACCCGAGCGGCGTCCCATGCCAGCTTGCCGTGCTCTTGGCACCGACCTATAGCCCCGGCCTGATGTCCGATGGCTTGAAAGTAGCAGTGGTGGGAGTCACCGGAATGGTGGGCGCAGAGATGCTGCGTGTGCTCGAGCGGCGTACGTTCCCAGTGCGTGAGCTCGTCCCAGTTGCGTCGGCTCGGAGCGCCGGCAAGACGGTCACGTTTCGTGGCACCGAGCACACGGTCGTGGAAATCGCCCCGGAGGTCTTCGAGGGTGTCGACCTAGCCCTCTTCTCGGCTGGCGGTGGGACTTCGCGGCAGTGGGCCCCGATCGCTGCAAGCAAGGGGGCCCTCGTCGTCGACAACTCGTCGGCGTTTCGGGCAGACCCCGAGGTCCCACTGATCGTTCCGGAGGTGAACCCCGAAGCGGCTGCCGACCGCCCAAAGGGCATCATCGCCAATCCCAACTGCTCGACCATCCAATTGGTGGTTGCCCTGAAGCCGCTCCACGATGCGGCGCGCCTCAAGCGAGTGGTGGTCGCGACCTACCAAGCGATCAGCGGTGCGGGCGCTCAGGCCG
>PVMK01118864.1_pt1 | contig 27464 bp, 24 predicted proteins | sample 1853481 | NCBI WGS metagenome assembly PVMK01 (sample SAMN08533507, study PRJNA380276) | Marine sediment metagenome, whole genome shotgun sequencing project. | reverse complement strand
CCATGATGCCTGCGTCAACGATGAGGATTTCATCCTCATATTCGATAACAGTCATATTTTTCCCGATTTCCCCTAATCCTCCGATGGGGACAATTCTTAGCTTACTTGTCATTACTATCTCCGTTTTTATTTTTGATTATGCAAGAGCAGGGAGAGCCAATCAGGCTGACCCTGCTCGTCGTGTTAACTTTTCCGTAACTGTTTTTGGGCTTTAACCAGTCAGCAGATTCCAAATCAAGATGATAAGTATGATCTGTATTATGAGTAGAATCGCAATGTAAATCCAAAGAACTCGACGAGCACGGGAACTAGATTTGGTTAGGGCCACACCAGGAACCATCACCGGATCCGTGGACCTATTATCTGATGCTTCTCCTGGTTGTTCCCCAAGCAGTAACACAGCCGCGCTAATATTATCTTCTCCGCCCCGTTCATTCGCCAGCTCAATCAACATTTTCGTCGCTTTGGCCGGCGGCTCTGATTCGATGATTGATGCTATCTCCGCATCGGTAACATGACGCGTAAGGCCATCGCTACAAAGAAACAAGATCTCTCCAGGGGCGAGCTCAACCTCGTAGTAATCGATCTGGAGTGCGCTCTCCGGCCCGATGCTATGAAGGATCACATTCTTCCGCGGGTGATTGAGAGCCTCCTCCTCGCTGATGGCGCCCTCTTCCACAAGGCGTGCGACCAGACTTTGATCTTTGGTGATTTGGCTTAGCTCACCCTGTCGCCAATGATAACCTCTGCTATCACCGACATTAGCAATCGAGGCGATCATATCATGAATGACGACGGCCACCATGGTTGTGGCCATTCGTTTTCCTTCCCACTCCTCGGCGACCATTTTTCGCAGATCGTCATTGGCGTCCCGCATAGCATTCTGTAGACGCTCGCCGTAATCGGCGGTTGAATCGTCAGCCAAATAGTGGTAAAGGGTTCGTTCAGCCGCAAACTCACTGGCTACCTCTCCGGCATCAGCGCCACCCACTCCGTCGGCTAGAATATATAGCCAGCCATTTTTGGACGCATCACTAGCATCCGTTGGCTCACAAGAAGCAATGTAATCTTCATTGTGATCACGAACGCGACCTTGATCTGTGCGCATTGAGGCATCGATGTGCCCGGTGCCTAGCATGAAGGGAAATATATACTGACTCCCCGATAAGGGCAAGAGTTGGCCGCCCGAATCCAGAATATTGATCTTCTAGACGCTCTGGCTCTTACACAACAGGATTTATTTCTTATTCCGCTCTTCGATCACATTGGCGACACGATTGGCCAGCAGATTGGTCCACCAATTTCCGATGGCACCAATGGCAAAGAGCAAGCCGAGACCGATTGCTACCCCTTGCAAGATGCCCTTTCTTTGTTCAACTGGCACCATATCGTCCAACATCTTCAGAGTCATCCCGGCAGCAAATTTCAATTCTGAAGGTGGTTCAATGGGGGCAACTATCTCGCCGGTTTCTGCGCCTCGCACTCGAGCCATTATTTGGGCGTCCAACGACTCCAGGCTCTGGCGAAGGATCGCCTGGGTGGAGCTTTCCATCAATCTTTGGCCAACACTGGCAAGGCGACCGCCAACCTGGGAGTCACCCACATAAGACATGACGGTTTCATCTCCCTGCTGTTCTAACTTCAAATCCCCGGCGCCCATTACGAATCCGGGAGCGCCTTTTCCATCCAGCATTAGATGACAACTTTCCGGCGGGTTTAAGTCTGACAACTTTACAGTGCCGCTAAATACGCCTTGAACGGGTCCTATGCGTATCTTCATCCGAGCTTTATAGTCATTCTCACCAGTTTTTTCCAACTGCTGTACTCCGGGGAGCGTGCGAGCTAGAACATCTGGATCCAAAATCGTTTCCCAAACCAGATCTCGGGGGGCTGCAAATGTATATGTACCCTCAACTTTCATGATTTTTGCCTCCAGCAAGATGGCATAATTACGAGTGGTTAATAGCGTTCGCGGTCAAGGTGGATTGAATAGAGTTGCCTTAATTTGCTTACCAGCTAGCAATTGGATGTGGCAATCATACTGCCTCGTTGCCGCCATCGGGATGAAGATCAATTTCATCTAGCTTGGTAACCAGTTCATCAAGCCGTTCGTTGAGTTCCTGGATATCGTCTCCCGTTGGAATGCCACGGTTAGTGAGTAGCAATTCTAGTTCTTCTTCAGTCGGCACAGCCGTCTCATGTTCCTGTGGGTTTGTCGTCACGAGTTTCTGACGAAGTTCCTGACTTTCTTCCTCGGTAAACTCGCCTGATGAGGTTAAGCTCTTTATCCTCCTCTCGATTTCCATATCTACATGAAGTCTCAGGTTTAGCGGAGATGCAAGGGTGCGCCGTAACGAGCCTAACGTCTGCCCACCAGATTGGATCAGTCCTGTCAACACGGACCTTGGAACGAAGCCGCTTTCTTTTTTCTCCTGCTCAAAGATGATTTGGGTCAAGGTTACGGCCGTAATGTCCTCTCCTGAGGAATGGTCGAGAATCTGGATTTCTTCGCCTTCAAGTATCAGTTGGGCGATGCCTTCAAGCGTCACATATTTCTTAGCGCTCGTGTTGTAAAGTTTGCGATTGGGGTAACGCTTAATGATGATCATCGTCTTATTCCTCTTCACGTTGGACGGTTTACTCTTTGGAATATTTTGCCCAAGTGGATTATAAATCCCCACGAGAGACGATGTCAAATTGATATACGAAAATGAGAAGGCGACCCAAACCGGTTATTCCGGTGGTCGTCTCCTCATTTTGTGAAAGTAAAATGGCCTGTCTGAAAGACGGATTGCTACAAATCAGTAAACAAAATTTCTTCGAGAAGAAACTCAGGTTTAACTTTTTAAATCGTCCAGCTTCTTGGTCAGAGTCGTAATCTTGCGGTTGAGTCCATCGATATCGGATTTGCTGGCAATATTCATACGTGCCAGGACGTCTTCCATCCGCTTTTCGACCTCATCCTCGGTCGTGGAGCGGACATCCGAACTCTTTTTGCGTCGTCGTTCCATGACATCCTTAATCAACTTGCGGCCATCCTTTTCGGCAATCTCACCGCGTTCGACCAATTTACCAACGAATTTTTCGATTTCTTCCTGGGTCAGGGCCATCGCACCAATGCCGGCCAGCAAAACCTTACGGGCCATCTCCAGCATAGGGTTGTGTCCATTTTCTTCCAGGATCTCTTCAGTGATTTCAACTTCTTCTGTCATTGTAAACCTCCCAATATGATTATTATTACGCATAACGCAGTGCGTTATAAATGATATTATAACGCGATGCGTCATAAGTGTCAAGATATTTATTATTAGAAATGTGTATGAGGTGGGATATTTACAACTACCCTCTTGCCGGTATAATAGCAACATCATGAACGGTCCGTGTATCTCTTGAGTTGGAGCTTGATAACGGAGGTAATGGTTATCTAAGTTCAAAACGACCAAACAAGAAGGGAATGGAGAAGTGGCTATGAGTGACAGGCGAGTGATCTTAGTTACCGGCGTGGGTGATTATTGGGGAGCAAGAGTAGCAGCCCGCCTGGTCGCCGATCCGGATGCCCATGTCATTGGTCTTGATGAAGATGCGCCTGTTGAAGAAATCGAGAACCTGGATTTCATCCAGGCCGATGTTCGGAATTCCCTGTTACCCGAATTACTATCATCAGAGGGCGTGGATGTTGTCTGCCATCTGAAATTTAAAGAGAGTCCGGAGTGTAATGAGGCTAACTTCGATTTGAATGTAATGGGCGCGATGAAGGTGCTCGGTGCATGTGCTGAAGCGGGGGTCAAGAGAGTGGTGCTCAGAAGCAGTACGGCCGTCTACGGCGCCCACGCTGATAACTCGGCTTTCCTAACGGAGGAAACACCTCTGCGCGGAAGTCGCGAGTACGGATATACGCGCGATCTGGTTGAGCTCGAAGCTTTTTGTAATGGTTTTAGTGGCCAATTTCCGGAGACCGCGCTCACAATTCTGCGCTTCCCCAACATTGTAGGACTCACGGCGCCATCGCCAATGACCCGCTTCCTAAGTTTAAGACCACCTCGAATCTTGCTCGGATTTGATCCAATGATGCAGATGATCCACGAAAATGACGTGGTAGAAGCCCTGGCTCATGCCGCTCAGAATGATGCTTTTGGCGTATTCAATGTGGCGGCGGAAGATGCCATGCCTTTGTCCCGTATATTGCGACTGGCCCGACGGTTTCCAGCCCAAATCTTTCATCCTTTCGCCTACAAAGGTTTTAACCTGCTACGCGGTTCTCGTTTTCAACCGGCAATGTTTGTACCTATCGAGTGGGACTATTTGCGTTATCCTTGGGTGGCGGATCTAAGCCATATGGTCGAGGATTTTGGCTTTAGTCCGTTTTACCGTGCCGAGGAGGCTCTTCGGGAATTCGCCGGCGAGAGGCAAATAATGGGAGAAAATGATCGCGAGGATAATCTATCCTCTGATGAACAGCGTCTTCGCGATATTTTGGAGTTGCGTCGGCGAGCTAGAGAGCGAGCCCTCTAAATCATCCGCAGTGGAGAACCCGCCGTTTTAGGCCTTGGATTTATGGAGCGTTAATCTATAAATGCTCGAGTTTTTGGAGGAGATCCTTCGATGAGTGAAGAGTTGAATAATGTCCGTTGTGAGGCGATAACTAAGGCAGCTACCCAATGTAAGAACAAGGCTGAACCAGGCTCTGTGACCTGTCGGGTCCACCGATCTTCAGCTGCAATATCGGACAACGGGAGACCTGATGAAGAGCTGATGTCCGAACAAAATCTGAGCGATCGTGAGCTTCGCGAACGACTGATGGTGGAACTGGATGATCTGATCAATCGAGTTCAGGCAATATCACCGGAATATTCACCCCCCCCGTTCTCACCGGAGAAGATGGTTGATTTTATGGATGACCAGGGAGAGGATGTCGATCCAAGCTTTCGTTTGACTTTGCTTAAGCGTCTCCGCGGGTCGATCAATGAAGACATCCTGGATGTTGAGACCTGGAAAGGCGCCTGGTACATGGTTAACTACACGCTCGAATACCAGGGTGATATTATCAAGCGGCGTCTGAAAGGCGATTACGAGACCGATGAGTGGGGGCTTGACTGGGAGTTCGTAGAGGCTGTCCGGCCGTTCCTGGATTTCATGTACAAAGTGTACTGGCGGGTAGAGACCACCGGGATAGAGCATATCCCAGATTATGAACGAGCCTTGTTGGTCGGCAATCATTCAGGTCAATTGCCCTGGGATGGCGCGATGATCATGACCGCCTTACTTAACGAACATCCAGCCCAGCGATTGGTTCGCAATCTCTATACCAGCTGGTTTCCAACTTTGCCCTTTATGTCGGCAATCCTGGTAAAAATGGGCCAGGCTTTAGGCTCAGTCGAAAACGGCGCCAGATTGCTGGAGCAAGATGAGCTTGTTGGCGTGTTCCCTGAGGGCTACAAAGGAGTTGGCAAACTCTTTAGGAATCGATATAAGCTTGCCCGATTTGGGCGGGGCGGTTTTGTAAAAATGGCGCTCAATACTCAGGCGCCAATAATTCCAACTGCCATTGTTGGGGCCGAAGAGACATATGTAACTTTGGGGAAATCATCAACTTTGGCCCGTTTAACTGGCTTTCCATATTTTCCAATATCGTTGCGGTTTCCCTGGTTGGGTTTGCTAGGTGTTGTTCCCTTCCCAACGAAATGGTATATTGACTTTGGCCAACCCATTCCCATGGATGATTATGGTCCTGACGCATCGACGAACCCGGCGCTTGTCTCCCAGTTGACGGATAAAGTTCGCAATGTCGTCCAAGAAATGGTAAATAATCGATTGGACCAAAGGAGAGCGATCTTCTATTAGAATGTCTTTTTATACTAGTAGTGAACAATTTTATGAAGTAAACCAAGCACTATTTGATCAGGTGCGCCGTGAAGATAGCAAAGCAGCAGAAGCGCTAAACAAAGCCAAGCTATTGATTCGATTTAATTGTCGGGAGCCAGATGCAGTGATTACGATTAATGGTCGCCGAGTTCCAGCCGAGGTAACCTATGGTGTCAACAAAATTCGCCCGGAAGTTGATGTTCGTTTAACGGCCGATACTTTTCATCGGATATTGTTGGGTGAATTGCGCCTCGGTAAAGCATTGGCTTCACACGAAATCGAAGTGCGGGGGCCGGCGCACAAGGCAGTGGCAGTAGCTGGTTTATTCCATGCGTGCCAAACTATATATCCCCAGATATTATTAGAACATGGCCTGCAATCATAGCCGAGAATAACAAATGATAACTCTGAGGAGGTTTTAAGATGGCTATACCATTTCCTAGCGACGAATGGGTAAAGGCAGCGATGATCGAGTTGAATCAGAGCGCAGATTATATAGCGGCTGCGAAAGCCTGGGAGGGGGACATGGAGTTTGTCGTTACGGCTCTCCCTGATGGGAGGAAAGAAGTTGTCCTCTATATGGATTTGTGGCATGGATCCTGTCGTGAAGCTTACGAGGTTACCGAATCAAAATCAAAGTCCGAATTCACAATTATGGCGCCATTACCGGTCTGGCGTAAGGTATTGGAAGGAAAATTAGACCCAATTCGTGGCCTTGTCTCAAGACAGTTAAAAATGAAAGGAAACATGATGAAAGTCATGAAGGCGCCCAAGGCTGCAATTGAACTAGTAAACTCGTGTGCTAAGGTTGATACGGAGTGGCCGACTAAGTAGCCGGAAGCAGTGCCGAGGCTGTCCCGGCTGCAGTTTATTGTGGCGGAATGCTGTTTGAAGCTATCCGCGTTTCTGTGCCCTATCTAATCTGGCGACGCCTGGCCCGTCCAGTCAGATCTGGCGTAAGGTATTGGAAGGAAAATTAGACCCGATTCGTGGCCTTGTCTCAAGACAGTTGAAAATGAAAGGAAACATGATGAAAGTCATGAAGGCACCCAAGGCTGCAATTGAACTCGTAAACTCGTGTGCTAAGGTTGATACGGAGTGGCCGACTAAGTAGACGGATGCAGTGCCGAGGCTGTCCCGGCTGCAGTTTATTGTGGCGGAATGCTGTTTGAAGTTATCCGCGTTTTTGTGCCCTATCTAATCTGGCGACGCCTGGCCCGTCCAGTCAGATCGGAAAATTTCCTCTTTTCCACAGACAGGTTTGAGCGCTGGCTACTGATGCTCAGAGAGGACCTGACCTTCTCTGATTTTGATATTCCGCTGGTTATCGTGGGGATAGATGTAGAAAGCGGTGAGCGTGTCCTGTGTCGCGCGGGGCGGTTGTTCGATCCCCGGCATCGTCACTCCGGTTGAAACAGACGACCGTACAAGCCTTTATAAGATTTTCTCACTACACAAAACTAATTTCCCTTGGTAAAGTCGTTGCAGAAGAGAGCCTCCCCACCCGCATAAGTTCCTTGATTGAGATCGGCGACAAGATGCAAACGTAAGTCATCAAACAGGCAGACGTTTAGCCAGCCCGGTTCCGACGGAAAATCCGAGATATCACCACAAACCCTGTAACAATCGCCACTCCAACCACGAACAGAAACAAGTAATTTGAATTGGCGGCGCGATCATTCGCTTTTCGATTATCTTCCTGTTGAATATCGGTTACAGGGCTCTTTGTACTCCTGGCGGTGAGCGCATATGGATCGGGGGTATTTTGTCCAGTCACAACCAACCCGGCTGAAGCGGCCGGCGGAGTAAATGATGGGGCAGCCGTTTCCTGTACTGATTCTGTTGGCACACCGGTTGACGTTGGATTACGTGTCTGGGTAGGTTTAGGTGTCTTGGTAGCTTTTGGCGTGTCGGTTGCCGACGGTGTACGTGTTGGCGAGGCCGTTTTGGGAACCGCAGCCGAGGCAGTCATTTCAGGTGTTGACCTGGTGGCGATGGGCGTATTTTCGGCCGACTGGGTGTTCGTTGCCAGTCGCGGCTCGCTGGCCGGGTCCACGGTATCCGTGGGTGGGTATGGGGTAGGGGGTGAGGAGGAAATAGCAACCAGAGTGGCGTTATCCCAATACATGTCGTTATGTTTGTTGGCAAATTCAGGCCTGGTTCGCATAAATACAGTAATAATATTGTCTTGGGCTCTCCCTTCGACGCTTACCTGTCCCCACTGGTCGATAATGCCGGACATTGGCGCTTCCCCAGACCAGATAACATCTGGCGAGCCAGCGTTCCAGAAACCAGTCGGATCAATACCTACCTGAAGGTGGGGGTTAGCCGGAAAAACCGAGGAATAAGGATTGTCCTCTACCGAGGACCATACCTGGGTCCAAATCGTGAAACGATAAAGTTGTCCGGATCTGACGTTAAAGACTTGCTGGTACATACCGGCAACATGAGATGCATGGAAGGTGAACCATTGTTGGGCTGATTCTCCACTCAACACCCGATTGGGGTAGAAGGCGGCCTGCGCCCTTTTGAATTCCGGTCGGAAGTAGGGCGGATCATGCTCTGAGTTTTCCCACCACCAGGGCGTCCAATTTGCCGCTACCTGAATTTCGGAATTGCCGTTCCACGTTTGGAATCTACCTTCAAAACCAGGATTCTTAAGTAGGTTCTCTTCTTGCGCCGGTGGTCCAGCCGGGGTTGGGCTGGCTGCCAAATATCGGACAGTATTCACAGACAAGATGAGTAATCCAATGATGACGGCTAAACTTTTTTGACGCTGCATCTCTGTTGTTTGTTCTAAAACTATTCTTCAGTGGGTTGCTCATTGAAGTGCTCAGAAGAGCCTATGGTTACCGGAACTCCGTGACTTATATAATCTTCATTGCCACGTTCGCCAAAGCTGGCCTCTATCAGGGCAGGACCGGCCGCATTGCTTGGGATATATAACTCGATTTCCCAGTAACCAAAAAAATCTACGATCGCCATACTCTCTGTCAAAAGACGTCCATTTTCGAGTAATACACTCACTAAAATTTGGTTATCCGGGGTATTATAGGCTGTGCCATAAAATAACAACGTCTTACCTGGATCAAGATTTCGCTCAGGTGGCGGATTGCCGATGGTGATCCCTTTGGCCTGCTTATCGTTTCTGGAAATCGCAGTGAGTGGAACCTGTACTTCGCGCCAACCGGTTTCTCCAGGTGTTCCAAAATGGGCAATTGCACAGAGAGGACCGACAATATTTCCCGGAATCGGCAAAAAGCCCTGCCAGTAGCCGCTACCCCGCAGGCGGTAACTTTGCCTGGCTAATTCATTTTGACACGACTCATTCCAAACCGAGATCGAAACTAAGTTGTTTACTGGTAGTTGCGCCAGGCCGTCAAAAAACAGGTGATAGCCAGCGACTGCTAAGGTGTCACCTACCGGACGGAATAATGCCAGATAACGGTCTGTGCTATCCTGGTCGACCTTGAGCAACACCGGGAGTGTGTCAACGGCAACAATATTGCCTTCCCGATCAATCACGGCCGCTTGTATTGTCGCTGAACCGCCGACAGAGAGTGGCACTGCAAAAACGCCTTGCCAACTGTTAAAATTATTCACTTCCACATCTGCTTGAGCAAGAGTGTAACCGGTGGCGGCAACCAGGGTTACCGATAGGGTTTCGTCTGCATCCAATTGGACCAGTCCACTGACCGCAGCCTCGTGCCCTTGCAGGATCGTTTGATCAGCGCTGGGCGAGGTGATGTTGACGCCCGAACCGGCCATGCTGGTGGGCTGGATTTCCACAATAACAGGGGTAGGCGAAGGCGTTAGGGTTGCGACCGTCGGGGTAGGTTCGGGGACAACTGATGGGATTATTGTATGGGTTGGCGCCGGTGTTGGTAGCACCGCCATTGGAACGATCGTGGGTAATTCTTTGCTTTGGCCGCACCCAATAAGTACTATCAATGCCAGCCAGAGTCCGCCAATCTGTAGTCCCAAACGCATAGCGGTTCATATTATACCCCCGCCACATTAATATTCAGGGGTGACTTTTGCACTATTGGGTATATGGTAGGATTATTGCTCAAGTAATCGAAGGACAGTTAACTGTTCAAACTTAAAGATGCTAAGTTTTTCAGGTACCAAGGGCATTGTGTTCTCTTGAGATTATCGACCGCATCTTTGCCTACCCGTCGATGAATGGCTACAATTCGGCGCCTTCATAAACTATGATAACATCTGCACTCCTCGTTATTGTTCTCTTATTCCTGACTGTTGGCCTGGTTGTTACGGCGATCGCCGCCTGGCAAAAAGCCAGATTTGCCCCTGAGATTGCTATCACCATCGTCACATTAAGCCTGCTAATCTGGTTATTGCTAGGCACTAACCTACCGCAATCGTTGACCCTGGTAAAATGGTCGGCCGGGGGAGTAGAATTAAGCTGGTCGCTGCTGGTTGACAGGCTAACTTGGCGATCAACGATATATCTCCTGCTCCTAAGCATTGTGACGCTTTTTATTGCCCGACCGCAACTAAAGCCAAAGGCTCAGGATCTAAAGATCTCTCCAACTCAATGGCTGTTGCTACCCATCCTTTTGTTTCTGGTTTTGACCGGATTGCTGGCGATTTGGGCAGACTCCCTTGCCGGGCTGGCTAGTAGCTGGACTATTCTTGCCATAAGCTGGTTTGTATTTATATCGATAGCCGGACGGCCGATCACCCAGGTACGGAGAACTCTAACGTATGGGGGAACACTGCTATTAGGTGTCATTTTCTTGTGGCTCGCGGAAGCATCTCTGCCCAGTTCGTTATCGAGTATTTCCGATGGTGGGATTGGTCGGAACCGGCCATAATATGGACTTCATTGGCAGCAATGGTTTATGTAGGGGCCATTCCGTTTCAGTGGTGGCGGTCCGTAGACCAGTGGAACAAGCTATCAACCTCCGCGACAGCACTCATCCATCTTGTACCGGGCATTGTTGGCGGTTCTCTCCTTGCCCGAATCGCAGCGTTCGATGCGACAAACTCTGGATATTTGTTATTTGTAACCGGTTTTGGTCTGATTGGTTATCTAGTCGGGATCACTCTGGCTTGGGTACACCTTGGCAAACCGCGAAAGTCCCTTTCAGGGTTGATTTTAGCTGAAGCAGGGATGGTTATGCTGGTAGGAGTTTGGGCCACTCCGATGGCCGTCGTAGCCCAAGTGGGTGTGTTTACTCTGGCCATGGCTGCTTTTTACTTTGTGTCAGAGAGGCCCAATTGGCGATTTAGCTGGCCGATAATTATACCGGTGGCCGCCCTTGCAGGTATGCCTATGACCTTAGGTTTTCTCGGTTTGACAGGTCTGTATGGGAGTTGGCTTGATCGCGAATTGCTAACTTTGATGTTGGTTGCGGCTTTTCTAAATGTTCCGCTTATTGCCGTTTCCATATTGGCCTGGCGATCCGAGGAACTGCTTACCCGTAAAGAACCCTTCGATCGTTTTCAACCGATCCTCGACGCCGGGGGATTAGCCTTGTTGTCTTTGGGTCTTTTCGCACTGCCTGATATTTCGCTGGTTAGCAGTGATCTGCTAGTGCTGCTGTCGCTAGGTTTGACCGGGATAGGTGGTATTGCTCTCGCCTGGTTTGCCGGTCGCACGCCCCTGGCGCAGATAGATTTGAAGGATGCTTTTCGTTTAAACTTGCCCAGGGATCAAGTACAAAAACTCTTTAAGCAACTAGTTGCCGGTATCACCCTGGTCGTTCGCGAAGCGGTAACTATCCTGGAAGGTGAGGGAGGTATGCTTTGGGTAGTTGTACTCGTAATCGTCATGTGGTTGGCCCGGCGAGGTTAAGACCATCCCAAATGAAATGTTTGGACACTTAAGACGCTAAATCATGGAAAATATGCCTACTATTTATGATTTTCTAGAATCCTTGGAGTTCCTTCGAGGATTCCCGGCCGCCTACGTTGTTTTCATAACCGCCTCGCTAATTTTGATCATCCGTGATTGGCATTGGTCGCTTCTAGCTTTGCTCATTCAATATCTGGTAGTTGGTCTGTTGTTCGTCGATATAATAGCGCCACAAATGGCCTTTTTGAAGGTTATCATTGGCATATTTATTTGTCTGATTCTCTTTGTTACAGCCCGACAGGTTAATTGGGGGCGTCTACCTGAGGACTTAACCTCCGAGGAAGCCGTGCTGCACAGGGAAGAACGGCTCTTACGATTTGGACCTTATATGTTGCCCACCGATACACCATTTCGGATATTCCTGGCCCTTGCCATCGCGTTATCTGTTTGGGCACTGACGCAGAAAGTTGCTTTTCATTTACCTGTTCTTCTCGATCACACCAACCTGGCTGTTTTCGCCCTGGTTGGTATGGGGTTGGCCACGCTAAGCTTGACCAGCGAGCCTCTGAAGGCAGGCATGGGCATATTGACTCTAATTACCGGTTTTGAGTTATTCTTTAGCTCGGTTGATCAATCGCTGGCCGGCATCGTTATTTTTGCCATCATCAGCCTGGTAATTGCTCTGGCGATAGCTTATTTGACCCAGCTACGTCATTCGTTTCCAGCCTTATTTGACTGACCCAAGCTGCCTGTGGTGGGCAAGGCGAAGATATATTTTACCATGCGATTCACGCAGATAAGAACTTAAAAGTATCAATGTCTACACCACTCCTGTTACTAGCCATTCCTCTATTTGCCGGCGTCGGAGCGTTTCTTTTACGGCGCTGGCAATTAACAACCATCCTCACGGGTGTAGGAACCGTGATAATCCTGGCGCTCATTTTGGCTGCGACTGAACTAGGAACGCAGTTTGTCGAGGGCGCTGATAGTCCCTTTTTCAACAATACCTGGGTAATACTTGAGCGGTCACTTGTCTTGGATCAGCTGAGTCGAGATGCTTTATTGATTGTCTACAGTGGCCTGGGCCTCTTATTCTTGCTGTCGATTGTGTTGAGTCAAGACAGCCTCTTTGTTCCATTGATACTGCTGGCCATTTCTCCATTGGCTGGCACCCTCATGGCGGGGTCGATATCTACAGGGACGGTGTTCCTGGTTGTTGCAATGGTTATTGTGGCAATCCTGATTCAGGGTAAACGTGCTGGATCGACCCTGACGTCGCTGCGCTATCTCACCTTGGCCGTATTGGTTTTTCCAATCTTGCTAACGATTGGATGGATGTCAGAAACAAGGCCGGATCAATTCATTACCTGGATGCCATTTTTGTTATTGGTTGTCTTTCTGATTCTTCTGTTTTCCTTCCCATTCCATATATGGGTATCTCCAACAATCTCAGAATCAAAATCCTTGGTGCCGGTAGTTGTATACGGATTGGTCCAACTAGTCGTGGTGATCTTCTGTTTCGGATTGATCGTCGAAAATCCCATTGTTTATGGCAACGCTCGTTTACTGCAGTTATTGCGAGCGAGTGGTGCGGCGACCTTGATTTTGGCCATTGTTCTAATAGTGACCGCGCCAAGCATCAGTCGTTGGTTGGGTTATCTATTGATCTTAGACCTGGGTTCAACTGCAATCGCGCTGGGTTTGGGTGGGAAGATTGGATTAGAATTAGTCAGTTACCTGGTATTAATACGGATAATTGGCTTGTTGATGTCCGGTTTCGGTTTGGGAATGATTCGCCGGCAATTGTCATCATCCGCAGGAGACATGTACCTGACCTTCAAGGTCGAGACGCTAGCACGACGCTCACCGATAGGTCTGGCGCTGACTATTTATGGCGGACTTTCGTTGGCAGGCATGCCGTTGACGCCTGGATTTGCCGGCCGGTGGGCGTTATTAAGTTTGGCCAGTGATCAATATCGGTGGATAGCGATCTTAATCGTGATTGCCGTCGCCTCTGCAGTGATTGGCCTGGCGCGAATGATGCTTCCAAAGCCAAAGATTGACCAGGAGATAGTTAACTCAGTCGCAATTGAAAGCAGGGTGCTACGTATTATCGCGGCCATATTATTGGCGGTTGGTGCAATATTCGCGCTCATTTCTCCTCTTGTGTTATCGTTTTCTCAGAAATTGGTAGATGTGCTCTAGATCTTTGGCAGCGATCCTGTTGCCCAAGCAGATTTAGATGTAGACTTAAGCATATGTCTGAAAGTTGGTACGCATTACATGTAAAGCCCCACAAGGAACGATCGGTTCACGAGTATATCGAATCACGACAAATTGACGTGTTCTATCCACGAATAAAAGTGAAACCGGTCAACCCTCGCGCAAGCCATGAACGGCCGTTTTTTCCCGGTTATATGTTTGTAAAGATAGATCTTGACGAACATGGGGCTAATGCTCTACGTTGGACGGAAGGCACTCATGGATTGGTCCAATTTGGCGGAGAGCCTGCCACAGTCCCTGAGAACCTGCTAACCGAGCTTCGACAGAAATTGGAACGAATCCAGAGTGCCGGTGGGATAGAGCTTGAAGGCCTAAAGAAAGGCGATCGGGTGAAGATAGTTGGTGGGACATTGGACGGTTATGAAGCCATCTTTAACATAGCCTTGCCGGGGAGGGACCGCGTTCAGGTACTACTGGCCTATTTGAGTGAGCAGCCAAAGAGGTTACAACTCGAAGCTTCTCAAATAAAAAAGATCCGTTAGTAGATTATAATCGTTCGAAGAGAGTTAAATGAGTCATTCAAAACAGACTTTGATTTCCAAGATAAATAACGGGACAGCCCAGATAGGTGTCGTAGGATTGGGTTATGTAGGCTTGCCTCTGGCAGTTGCTTTTGCTGAAGCCGGTTTTCGAGTGATCGGGGTAGATGTGGACTCCGCGAAAGTAAATATGCTTGGTCGAGGAGAAAGTTACGTTGAGGATGTGCCCGACAACCAGATCGCGCCATTGGTGCATGGTGGTTTGTTGGTGGTCTCCACGGATTACGCAGATTTGGCCAGCGTTGATTCCATATCGATCTGTGTGCCAACACCCCTAAGTAAGACGGGTGACCCGGACATCTCATACATTGTCAATGCGACCGATAATATCGCCCTTAATGGTGGTTCTGGGAAACTGATCGTCCTGGAAAGTACGACATATCCGGGGACGACTGATGAGATAATACTCCCACGCTTGATAAGCAATGGGGATGTTGTTGGACGCGATGTGTTTGTGGCTTTTTCACCAGAAAGAATCGATCCGGGCAGAGAAGATTTCACGATGCACAACACACCAAAGGTGATTGGCGGTGTCACTGAGAATTGCCTGGAAGTTGCCATGAGTCTCTATGGAAAAATAGTCGATAATCCGGTGCCTGTATCCAGTACTGCCACTGCTGAAATGGTTAAATTATTAGAGAATACCTTTCGGGCTGTAAACATTGGCCTGGTCAATGAAGTGGCGTTGATGTGTGACAAGCTGAATCTTGATGCATGGGAAGTAGTAGAGGCGGCGGCTACGAAACCATATGGATTTATGCCCTTCTACCCTGGACCAGGACTTGGTGGGCATTGTATTCCAATTGATCCGATATACCTGAGTTGGAAGCTGCGCTCGCTAAACTACACTGCGCGATTTATTGAACTCGCGGCGGAAATCAATGATCATATGCCTGATTACGTCGTAACGAAGGTTACTGATGCCCTCAACGAGGATCTTAAAGCGGTCAAGGGCAGTAATATAGTTATGTTGGGCGTCGCCTATAAACCGAATATCAGCGATGTTCGTGAAAGCCCTGCGATAGGAATTATTCACCTATTGCGCGAGAAGGGAGCTGAGGTTGAATTTTATGATCCCCACGTGGAGATACTCTTAGCTGAAGGAATTGAACAAAGATCGATAGAACTCACAGCCGAAGCATTGCAGCAAGCGGATTGCGTCATTGTCGTGACTCATCATGATGGATTTGATTGGTCGTTTGTGGCCGATCATGCTCCATTGATCGTAGACACCCGCCATGTTGTGGAGGGATCCGGCGCTGGTCGGGTTGTCTATCTTTAGCCGGAAGCACATTACCCTGTCTATCGTTTAATTCATACGACCCAATAGTCTGTACTTGCCCCAGAAAGCCTCCTGGTAAAAATGATCGATTTCCAGGGCGCGATCATAGAATGTAAGCGCCGTGCCATATCGACCAAGGTGTTCATGCACGCGGCCCAGGTTAAGGTATGGAAATTGAGGGGAATCGTATCGTTGGGCTGTCGTTGCTTTGTTTAACCATGGAAGCGCTTCCTCCCATTGCTTAAGTTCGATAAGATATGCACCAATATCGTTATAGGGGTTTCCAAAAGATGGGTCAACTTCGATAGCCTTCTTGCAACTGTCAATTGCTTCATCGTAGCGATCCAACATGCTATAGGTCCAGCCAAGATATGTGTGAGCTTCAGCTGTCGGCCAGGTAGTCAACGACCGCTCGTATAAGACGATGGCGTCGGCCAACTCCCCTTTCATTTGATGACGAAAAGCGCGATCAAACAGGATCATGGCCTGTTCTTTTGCTAAATCATTACTCATGTTGGAACCAGTTTACCACGCTCAAATCAGCTATTCAATGTCTCCAGTACCGTGGGAAGCTCCAATAGATTATATATCGTTGCATCTGGTACAATCCCGTCGAGAGGGGGAAATCGATCACTGGAGGCAAAGTGGACTACATCCAATCCGGCTCCTTTGGCTCCGGCAACATCGGCCCCAGGATCGTCCCCGACAAATAGGGTCGAATCGATTCTTGCTTTTAATTCGCTCACAACCTGGAGGAACGGGTCTGGCGCCGGCTTCCACTTATTCGTATCGGCGGAAAACAACATCGCGTCGAAATATGAGAGCATGCCAAACTTCCTCAAGTCCTCTAAATGAGCTTGCCCAGAAAACATTGTATTTGAAATCAACCCCAACAGGTAACCTGAGGCCTTCAACTGGGCTAGAAGTTCCCGGCTATAAGGCATGGGTTCGGCGCCAGCGCATATTGCCTTTTCATATAGCCGTGCTGCTGCATTCAGGATCGAAAAATCAGGCATGTCGCCATCAAACTGGTCAAGTATACCGGCCAGTAGAATTGGAACCGTCAGGTTCTTGATGCCCATTTTGGCCTGCTCCCAGCGGCCAGGCAGTAGTTTGAAACCGGCCGATTCAAATTCACTCAGCGGGGGAAGCTGAACACCCGCCTGGCGTAGGTACGCGTGGGCAGCCCTCATGCCAGGCGATTCCAAATCTGGCCAGCTATCGAACTTACCGGCATACTCAATCAGGGTACCCCCGAGATCAAAGACAATTGCTTCATATGGTTTCATATCTTACCTTTTGTGGTGGTCATGGAAATCAATAATAATCGAGCGAAAAACGAGAGGCAGCAGGCGCTGCTTCAACGAGCACTAACTTAATCACTATGGAATTTTGCTATAGTCACTCCCGGGCCACCCTCACTATCACGTCCCTCTTCCCAAGATGATACGTACTCATTCTGGTCCAAGGCCTCGCGCACGACCTTGCGTAGGCGTCCCGTTCCTTTGCCATGAATAATTCGTGCCCACGGAGGCCTGGCGAGAAACGCTGAATCAAGATACTTTTCCAATATTTGCAACCCATCATCGGCGCGTCTTCCGCGCAAGTCCAATTCCATGCCGGGAGTGTCTTTTTGTGTCCAGCCAATTGGCGTCGCGCTTTCGGTTTCTTCTACCTCTTGACTGTCTTTACGGCTCTTGAATTGAAGTTCATCCAGGCGCGCCCTCATATGAAGACGGCCGACCGCTACTTCAGCCTTTTTACCTGTTAAGCTAACAATATTGCCTTTAACCCCGAGTGTTGAAACCAGGACAGTGTCACCAACCTGGAGATCTTTTGGTTTTATTCGTGGCTTGGCTGGAAGCTCGATCACCGGAGATATTGTCTTCATATTAGCGATCAGTTCATCTTCCACCTCAACAGTTTGTTTCTGCAGTTTCTTCAGCCGGTTAAGAGAGCTTGCATCCCGCAGCTTCCGGCGCACCTGGTGAAGCTCCTTTCGAACCTCTTCAAGTTCTTCTTCGGCTTGCCGGTGGGCTGCAGCCAGGATCTCTGCTCGTTCGCTTTCGATACGCACTAACCTTTCCCGGAGGGCGTCTCGTTCGCTATTCGCCTGGCGCAAAGCTAAACGCGTGCCTGCCTCCTGCGAGGATATCAACTCTCTCATATCATAAATCGAGTCAAGTAGGCTTTCGGCTTTATTGTTGTTCGTTCCAATTAACTGGATCGCCTCATCGAGAATCGACTCAGCAAGACCAAGACGACGGGCGATGGCGAAGGCATTGGATCTGCCGGGCATACCAATACTCATTTCATATGTCGGCAAGAGGGTTTCCACATCAAAAAGAAGTGAGGCGTTTGTGGCGCCTGGCGTCTGGCTGGCATATGCTTTCAATTCGGGATAGTGAGTGGCAATGAAGGTAGTTGCGCCTATGTCTCGCAGGAATGAAGTAATCGATTGAGCCAAGGCGGCTCCCTCGGCTGGATCGGTGCCTGCACCAAGCTCATCGAGCAATAGTAGCGACCGATCATCCACTTGACCCAGGATGCGAGTAATATTCGTAAGATGACCTGAAAATGTAGACAGATTTTGTTCAATCGATTGTTCGTCGCCGATATCGGCGAAAACATCAGTGAATACAGTGAGTCGCGCTTCGGTGACGGGCAGATGGAATCCTGATTGAGCCATCAGAACCATCAGGCCGATTGTTTTTAAGCTGACAGTCTTGCCTCCTGTGTTTGGTCCGGTTATCAGAACAATAAATACATCGTTCTCTAGTTGAAGATCTATTGGAACAACCGTTTCTGGATCCAATAAGGGATGGCGGGCGCCTCGAACCCAAATGGTAGATCCAGGGTGCAGACTATCTGGTGCTCCCGACTCTTTCGCTTCAATGGCGCCGATTTTTGATTTTGAGACCGGTACCGGTGGTCGCCAGGAGATAAACTCAGGCATCGTTGCTTTTAGAACATTGGCGTATCGGGCCCGAGCGAAGATTAAGTCCAGTTCAGATAATCGCTCAACGATACGAATGATCGAATCCGCCTCGGTGGCAACCTGGGCTGAAAGTTCGGCCAAGATGCGCCGTATCTCTTCTTCCTCAGCGATCTGTTTTCCACGGTACTCATTATTGAGTTCAACCGTATTGAAAGGTTCTATCCACAGTGTGGCCCCACTGTTGCTTTGGTCGTGGACAATTCCTTTTATTTTTCCCTTATGGTTTGCCATTAGAGGAACAACATAACGACCGCTACGTGTTGTTATTGTCGGTTCCTGTAGATATTGGTTATTGCTACTTCCAATTAATGTACGAAGTTTTTCCTGGATACGGCCATGAACAACTCTCAACTCCCGGCGAATGTTGCCCAGTTTCGTGCTTGCGCTATCCACGACCACGCCGCGTTCATCAAATGTGTTGCCAATGGCAGCGACCAGGCCAGGACATTCCTCAATCAGTTCGGCAATCTGGGCCAGCGAAGGGAATGTTTCCTTAACTTTTAACAGCTTGCGTCGAAGATCGCGCGCGGCCGAAATTGTGGCCCGAATATTTAACAGCTCTTCTGGCTGAAGCAGAAAACCGCGTTCAGCATTAGCAGCAATCTGGCGCACATCACGCGCGCCACCAATAGTCACATTCGCATTCGTATCAAATAAGTCTCGGGCCTCTTGGGTCTCGAGTTGCCAGCGCAGCGCCTCTTCCAAGTCTGTGGTGGGCGTAATCTTCCGAGCCAAACCTTCGCCTGCGCTAAAGCTTGTGTATCGGGCCAGTTGCTCACGAATCTTTTCGAATTCCAGCGTCCGCTGCGATTTTTTGTCCATAATTGTTACCACTTTCTATCACCCACTCTGCAATTCGATTTGATGGAAACCGGTCACCTAACGTATTGGTCATTCACACATTTTAGGGCGTTAGGGTAATTATGCCCTTAAGATGTTCAAAGTGGTATAATCAACTTTACAACCATGCAATAATTATTGATTCTATATGAAGAAGGTGCGGTCAAGTGGGTAGACAAAATATATGTCCCGGCTGCAAGCGAATGGTACGAAATAGTACGCCACTTCATGGATCACTTGTTGGATGCTGAAACGGGGCAGCAACAACGAATCACACCTATCATGCCACTCCTAATGAGGCGGTCACAGAATATATTTAGAATGGGGTTCTTGAGGATAAAAGCATCTGCCCACCCAACAGCGCCCCGGAAAATCTGACGTGATTAGAGCGAGTTGGGGATGCCGGCTTATGTTTACGACGAGGAGTGGACGGCGATGAAGGGTTAGTAAATACTCTTCTAGCTCGATTGGCCTGGCCTGGTAGTACGCCGGGCTGATAGTGGCAGCTGTAGGATGGTCTCCCCCGACTGACGCCGCGCCGATCGGGGCTTTTCTTAGTCCTATTGACCTTGACCATATATGAGCCTTGTTTGGTGGAGTCTGGCTTTTTGGTTAGAATGACGAGCTAATCGTTAATATGTGCCTTCCTGACCGAATGGTGAGGGTGCTGGCTAAAAATAAATGTAGTCCAACGTGAGATATTGTCCAACATGGATCGCGATTCTGAGCGAAATATCAATAAAATAAAGGAACCGGCAATACGATTTGTCGGGGTAAATAAGCGCTTCAAGTTCAATGCCGATAACAACAACTCTGTGCTGGAGATTATCGTTTCTGCATTTTCTCGCTCTGGGAACACGGTGAAGCAAGACCACGCATTATGGGCGCTGCAAGAAATGACCTTCGACATAGCGCCCGGTGAATGTGTTGGCTTGGTCGGAAATAACGGCAGCGGTAAGAGCACGCTTCTTAAGGTTGCCTCAGGCATTATTCGACCTACATCCGGCCGGGTCGAGATAAGGGGTCGGTTAAGCGCTTTGCTGGAGCTAGGAGCCGGATTTCACCCTGATCTCACCGGCAAGGAAAATATTTGGCTGAACGCCTCTATTCTGGGTTTATCCAATGCTGATATTGCTAGGGTCTATGATGATATTGTCGAATTTTCTGAGCTCGGCGAATTCATCCATATGCCGGTAAAACATTACTCTTCTGGTATGTATATGCGACTCGGTTTTAGTGTCGCCGTTCATGTCTGGCCGGATGTGTTGCTCATTGACGAGATTCTCGCCGTTGGCGACCAATCTTTCCAGATCAAGTGTATTGCCCGCTTGCATCAGTTAAACGACCAGGGCGTGACTGTCATTTTCGTCAGTCACAACCTGGAAACAGTGCGATCCCTCTGTTCGCGAATATTCTGGATTGTAGATGGCGAAATGGTGACTGACGGGGATACGGATGATGTCATAAAACTTTATCTCGCCAGCCATGATATAACAATCGAAAAAGAAAGTGACGAGAAAACGGAGGCAATCCGGCGTTGGGGCACAGCCGAGGTCAAAATAACCTCCCTTCGCTTATTGAGTGACTCGGGTCATGAACAGGATCATTTTATCGTTGGGGAGTCAATGACTGTTGAAATGCAATACCTGGCCCAAAGAGATGTAAAAAAGGCGGAATTTGGGCTATCTTTCTTTCGTGAGGATGGTGCTTTTGTCGGCGCGCCAAATAGGCAGGTGGCCGAAACGGAGTCGGCCGTCACCGAAGGGTCCGGCACCGTCCGCTGTCATATTGAACAGTTGCCCCTGTTGCCCGCTGTTTATGATATAACGGCGACAGTGTATGACGCAGCTGGAAATATCGCCTACGATCATTTTGAGCAGGCTAAATCCTTCCGAGTCAGTAATGATCCCGAAGATGAAGCCGATTCCCAGATAGAGATTTCTGCAAGTTGGGATTCAGTGGAGGCTGCGAATCAGGGTGAGACAGGCAAACGGCCGAGAGCATCAAGGAATCAAGAGTCAGAGCAAAGCCCTTCGCGAATAGTCGCCAAACAGTCCCAAGATCCAGGATTGTGATACCAGGCCACCAATCGCGTCAGCGAATACTCGTATTGGCAATAAGTGCGCCGTTCTTGTTCTTGACCCTGCTGGTGGCTGTAATTGGAGATGTCGATGGGACGAATGCCAACCTGAAGCCCCTGCGGTTAGATAAAGGCCAGATGGAGCCATCAGCATCAGGTGGGGCAGAGGTTGCAGCTTCAGAGAACATAACCAGCGATGCCAGTTGCCGGGTCGGTGTTGTAGCCCGAGGAACCGAGCATGTTAAGTGGGTTGATGATTTAAGGGCTGGCTGGTTTGTGTTTTTCGGTGGAATTTCGGATTCGGCAACAAATGGCGCCGAAATTGCACCTGTGATCGATGTAAGGCAGAAAAAAGACGCCCAGGGCAATTATCTTGATGATTTTGAGATCAATCCACCCTTGACCACTGCTGGGCTGGGTGCTCTGGTCGATTACAATCCTGGCGTACTCTGGCTGGTAGGTAATGAAGTGGACCGTGGTCCCAACCCTGGAAGCCATAGCGTTGGCCAGGGAGATACCTTCCCTCAGGTATACGCCCGAGCTTATTATTCAGTCTATCATTTCATCAAGGATCGCGATCCTACGGCCCAGGTCGCCATCTCGGGTCTGGTCGAAGTAACACCTGGCCGTTTAGAGTATCTGGAAATCGTTTGGCAGACTTACCTGGAGCTATACGGCGTGCCAATACCGGTGGATGTATGGAATATGCATCTCTACATTCTTCCGGAGCTGTTACCTGGCGGCCAACCTAATGGCATTGCCAGCGTCGCTCTCGGAACAAATCCGGCGTTGGGCATTCGCGAAAGCAACAATGATCCCGCGCAATGTTCAAAACCAGATGTTTATTGCATTGCGGAACATGATGACATGACAGCCTTTGACCAACAAGTGCGGGCTATGAGAGGCTGGATGCGAAGCCACAATCAGCAAAACAAACCGCTGATTCTTTCAGAACATTCCATCTTATACCCATATGTTCCTGATCCCGGGGGAACATGTTGGCTGCAGGATGAATATGGCGAATGTTTCACTCCCACAAGAATCACAAATTTCTTGGATGAGACGATGAGCTATTTTGAAACGGCCAAAGATCCAGAAATTGGCTACCCGCTTGATGATTTTCGCCTTGTCCAGCAGACGGCCTGGTTCAGTATTAACAATGAGAATAGGGTTGGCAATGTCAGCGACCTGGTTGTTGATGATGAAAACAACGGCTCGTTGATCGGGCTCTCGTCAGTTGGCGAACTATTTAGAGGTCATGCGTTATCAGAAAAACTTTATGTCAATTTGCGTCCCGGTAATCTGCCCACTCTTGTCGGCCGAGTGATTGAACCGGCTCAAACTACAAGCGTCACACTTTGGGTTGATGTAGGCAACAATGGCACAATCGCCGTGACGGAATCATTCAGCGTTACGTTTTATGCCAATATCACTCCTACGGAGGTGATTGGCACAGTCAATGTGCCGGCGTTGGAGCTGCCCGGACAGGAGCTGGCCGGTTGCGCTCGCCGCCAATATCGGGTCAGCGTGGACTGGACCGGATTAGTGTCTGGAACGCACCCTTACTGGGTAGAGGTTGATAGTGGCGACCAGATTGAGGAGAATGTATTTTGGGACGAGGGGGAGGAGGACAATATCGCTATGGGAATTGTATTGATAGACCAGGACCGATTCTTTTTTCCCTTAATGTATCAAAGTAGGCAAACATTCCAAAGATAGTTGGACCCTGGTATCTCGATTGACCGCCAGATACTAGGCCCAGTTCAAGATCCAGATATTAGCGAATAAAATCAATAATACAATTAGGATTGCCCCCAACCAGTACCGCATTTCTGAATCCTGATCCCGACCTCTAGCAAACCTGATTAGAAGCCAAATGAGCAGAAGAATGGTTGCTGCTATCAACAAAGAATATAGTTGAAATCCAGGCCAACGGCCGTCTAACATTTCGGCTACTGGAGAACGCACCAACACAAAGAAATCCCGTGGTGAATTAATGATATCGGAAAAGTGATTAGCAATAGATTTAATCATCTCGCCATACGAAACTTCCGACCATCGAAATTCTGGAGACATACTGAGGACCCGGCCGCCGATGGATTCCTCCAATCCGAAACGTAAGAGTATCCATTGGTGAAAGAACAACCCAATTCCCAAGAGAGCGGCAAAGGGCTTGCGCACACTTTCCGGAATTGCTTGAATAAGCCCACTATAGCCAACAATAAAAATCGCGAGTTCACTTGAGAATCTTCGCGGGCCATAACCTCCTCCGCCAAACCAGTCTCGTGTACTGCTATTAACGTATAGAGTTACTATCAGGAGTATCAGCATGGGTATTACCAAGCGCGAGCGCTTCTTCCCCATCAATAGCAGACCAAAGAATGCCAGGAATGCCACCGGCATCCAGGGAAGCAAGCCACGGAAGGGTGAAAACAACACCTGCACCCAGAATGGCGCAGCCCAATCCACAAAAGCACCGCCCTGAGGGATTGTGATGAAACTTCCATAGATTAGTCGCCAGTGCGAGAATTGAATAGAGAGAACAGCCAGCAACGCAAGAGTAATCAGGATTGTATAAATGAATGCTCGTTTCCACTCATGGCGCCGATCTGACGGCGGTAAATCAAGCCACCACAGAATTGCTGTGACAAGAGGAAGAAGAACATAGACAAAGTTTTGCCAACGCACTAAGGCGGCTAGACCGATTGCTCCCCCGATCAACAATGCCTGCTTGTAAGACGGTTTTTGGCGATACGATCGCCACCATAAATATAACACTAACCCATTCACAAAGGCCGATGTGGCGTGAGAATACAACGGATCGCGAAATTGATAGTAAATCAGGGGCGTAGCAAATAATAGGGTCAATATGGCAGCGAGCGCACTGGATTTACTTGTTTCAGGGAAAGCGACCAGGTATCCAAGCCAAAAGGCGAGTAGGCCTAGTAACGCGGACAGTGCGCCGATAGTGAGGGCAAAATACCATTCAAATCCGGACAGGTGCTCGGGCAGAACGTTTACCAACTGACCCACGGCCGCGATAGTCCTAGAAAAAGCAAGTCCGGGAAGCCAAATCAGAGAGCTGCCAATGGCAAAGGGGCTATCAACGCGGCCAGTTTCAGTTTGGATCTGATCATACCCTTTGTTTACAAAGTCGATTGTTGCAGTAGGGTATGATAGTCGCAAATCGTTGTCTATCTTCAGGTCACCATCAAAGACAACCGATCGCGTGTATGCATAGTAAAAGGTCGCATCCCATGTCGGATAGGACTCCTGCGATAAAAATGCCCACATAAGAAGGAAAACCACCACTATGACGACTAGGGGTTTTGGAATGCGCACCAGATTCTTCATAATTCAATCTAAACTATACCATGTCACCCTATCGTCTGGTACACAACGCATTGCCTCAAAATAAATGTTACCGAAGCAGGTAACGTTGCCTCAAAATAAATGTTACCGTCGTTGCCATGAAAAACGACAGGAAACACACAATGAGCAAGAAGAGCAAAGATGACTTGGTTAAGGCGAATCCATCCCTAAAATTCTCCGCTATGTTTATTGGCAGATGTTGGTTTAGCCGGTTACTCCCAGTTCGGTAACCATTTCACGAAGCGAGATGTCACCTTAGCAGACTTGCTACCCACTGATCTGGATGAGATAATTCGAATTGCTTCTGCGTTTGATAGCTGTTGGAAAACGGCGGCAGAAATTGCCATACACCTCCGGGTTAATGGAAGACGGGCTTAACCCAATTCAACTCGATATGATAAAAAATCGATGACATATTCAGAGAAATCTATTGGCCGTCTGAAGAGAATTAACTTTAAGTCGACTGGCTGGCTTGTTGTGCTGGTAATGGTCCTGGCTGTCGGATTTAGATTGTGGCGCTTGAATGTGGATCTGCCATATATTTACCGGTCGGACGAAGACTTCAACGTGGTTATCGCCCAAAATATGATCAGGAACAGAGATCTAAACCCATACTGGTTTGGCTACCCTTCGCTGTTATATTATTTGAACGCCTTTGTTTTTTTACTCCATTACCTGATAGGTAATCTAATTGGTCAGTTCGGCTCCACGGCCGATATCCCATCTCCGGTAATGGCGGCCATGGGTAGTGGCAAAATATCGCTTCCAAGCATAATGCTGGCCAGCCGACTGCTAATTGCCTCCTTTGGCATCGGTTCGGTTTTACTTGTGTATTTGAGTGGCCGAAAATTAACCGGCAGTGTCGCCATTGGAACCTTGGCTGCGGTGATTCTAGCGGTTTCTCCAACCCATATTACCAGCAGCCAGAAGATTCTTCCTGATGCCCTTGTTGTGTTTTTTATTGTGATGGTATTTTATGGGGCAGTCCGTATATATGTTAATGGCAATCTCGGCGATTATATTCTGACCGGGATTGCCCTGGGTCTTGCAGCTTCATCAAAATATAACAGTGCGCTAATCGTAGTAGCGCCTCTTATAGCTCATTTTTTTCGCTATGGGCGAGCAAGCCTCAAACGCCGGGAATTATATATTTGTCTTGGCCTGGGCGCCGTCACGTTCTTTGCAACGACACCATATTCGATAATCGATTACCGACTCTTCATCGAAGGCATAACATTTTCGGCCAGGCGCTATGCGACCGGTCATGCAGGATACGAGGGCAATACATTACAATGGTATACCTCTCACCTGCTCACGACCCATGGTCCGCTTTTACTTTTGGCCCTAGCCGGCTTATTCTGGGGGGTTTACCGGCGATCGAGGTCCATATTGCTAATCGCCGCCTTTCCCGTCATCTATTTTGTCTTTATAAACAGGTTTGCAGTGCGTAATCCTCAGACAATCTTACCTATCATTCCATTTTTATCTCTTTTGGCGGCCACTACGTTGGTTGGTTCCATTCAATGGTTAAGTCGGAGACTTAGATCACCTCAAAGAAATATTCTTATTGGTGGTTTGGTGGCAGTTGGCCTGGCCCTTATCATCATTCCGTTTGGCCGATCCATAGTAAATGCGCTAAATCTCGGGGCTTTCGAGAAGCGCGAGCCGGCTAGAATCTGGATAGAAGACAACTTGCCAGGCGGCGCGAAAATCGCCGTGGAACCGTATTCCCCCTTCGTTGATCCTGATCGCTACACAGTGGTTAGATTGGACTTCAGCGCGATAATCCACCCGCTTGAGTGGTATCGTGACAAAGACGTCAATTACATCGTCATGAGTACCGGGGCTTATGCACGTTACTTCGCCGATCCAGATCGGTACAGTGATGAAATAGCCAGCTACGAGCAGCTATTCTCAGGCTTTGAGTTGGTCAGGTTGTTTGAGTACGAGGATTACACAGCACGCATATACGCAGTTAAAAAGCAAATCAGACCCGAACCCGACTGACAAAGTCCGGGTTTGACCGGCTGCCTCACCCATTTTCTATCATATCATCATTCGCCTCTTTCTGCTTGAAGTTCTTTTCACCGGCTTGTATAGGTACCTTCAGTCAATTCTCACTGGCAGGAAGTGGACAGCTACAATGGGGGCTGTAAGCACAGTACGGATACTATGTTTAGCAATAAACCGTTTGTTATAACTCTTGTTGCCAGACTGATGAATGGGCAGCCGGCTGATGGCAACACGATGGCTTAACCACTGTTTACCAGGTCAATATTCCACATATGGTGATTCAGCGCTAGCCCAGAGAAATCTATTCAGACAGCTGGAGGCCGTGCCATAATAGCGTTACAAATAACATCGACAGGCCTCAAATAGGGCTTAAT
>PVMK01116412.1_pt1 | contig 27466 bp, 20 predicted proteins | sample 1853481 | NCBI WGS metagenome assembly PVMK01 (sample SAMN08533507, study PRJNA380276) | Marine sediment metagenome, whole genome shotgun sequencing project. | reverse complement strand
TTCAGCTGTTGCAGATAAGCTCGACTAGCCATTTCGCTTTCTCTGGGATCCGTATAGGTCGTATCTTGCATTGTTGTCCTTCCCTTTTAAAAATTTGAAACGCTCAATTTAGGGTTATATTATTTGATGAACACATTATTCTAAGTATAAGAATGTTGTGTGTCAACCTGGTTTAACACTGTTGATAGGAGGATGAATTATGGAAAATCCATTAATTGTCGGCGTCTGAAAAAGGAAATGTTGTTTTGGGCAGAAACTCCCGAAGAAGTGATGGCAACGATAAAGCAAATTTTTAACTAGGCTGATGCTTGGAGGCTTGGATGCTGGGAAGCTATGAAGCTTGAAGGGATGAGTTGTTTTTGGCCACCAAGCCTCCCGGCTTTCCAGCTTCATAGCCTCCTTTAGAGAGGATCAGGCCAGTCTTTAACAATTGCCCGGGCGAGCTTAAGATCTTCTCGATTGGTAATCTTTATATTGCTGCGGCTGCCGGGTATAATTTTAACGACCTCTCCCAGGCGTTCCACAAGTGAGGCATCATCCGTCCCGATAAAACCTTCCTGTTTTGCAGCTTCATGGGCCTTTTTGATCAGTTTCACCTTAAAAGCCTGGGGCGTCTGGGCCAACCACAGTGTGTCTCTTTTGAGGGTTTGAGTAACTTCGTTTGTTAAGCTTACCTTCTTAACCGTATCAAATGCAGGTATTCCTAGAATGCAGGCTCCGAGTTCGGCGGCACCATTTATACAAGCGATAAGATGCTCCTGTCTCACAAATGGACGCACCCCATCGTGGATAAGAACGATTCCATCGTCTGATTCAATAGCTTTTAGACCGTTGAATACGGAATCCTGCCGTTCAGCTCCGCCGGCAACCAAAATTACGTCCTTTTGAAGTTTAGCAGACAGCAGAATTTCATTTCGGCAAAAATCAAGATCCTCTTTCGGTACAACCACAATAATCTGGCTGACCCGCTGACAGCTGTCGAATATGTTCAGGGTACGCCCTAAAATCGGAATCCCATCCAGCGCAACATACTGCTTGCGCACAGCATCTTTCAGGCGAATGCTTTTTCCAGCCGCTACGATGATTGCATGTACCTTTGCCTTCACTCAATTGCCCTTAATGTTCCAAGCATGTAATTTATTTTTAGCGCCTGTTCTTAGTGGGACCAACTAAAGTGAACTAAAATTTAAAATGCCTAAAATGTCTAAAGTTAAGGAATTCTGTCATTTTAATAAAAGATGGAGCGCAACGACACCATAATTTTAGGCATTTTAGTCACTTTAAGTAGCTTAACTCCTTCGGCAACGGCACACCCTTGCCCATGGTGTCTTCGCCGTAATTCACCCTGGAAAGAATTTGGATATCTTTCAGCGTGCGCGCATCGCCTTCAAAGATCACCTCGGTGAGATTTTCTTTTTGGATCTTTCCGCCGGCCCACTGAAGGTCCAGAACACTGCTGGCGTCAAATCGATCAGATCCAACACACAGTTCAACCTGCCCTCCATAGTTCTGGACAATTTTAGCAACCAGAAGACATGGCCGCCCGTGAAATCCAAGCTTTACGGGCACTCCCACCTTAATGGTGGAGCGCTCTATGTTTTCATTGAGTATTTGTTGGGCCAATTCAATACCAATTGTTAAGAAATGGCATGCATAAAAAAGACCGTAATTTATGGTGCGATCAAGAAGAATTTTGGGATTAACAAAATTGGATAAGCTGACCTGAACTTTTTTGTAAGTGTTTTTATAACCGGCCGCGTGCAGATGGCGTTCATAAAAATGAAGCAGGCGTCCGACCATTTGAAGAAGATGAAAGACAACCGAAAAATGGCCCCGCAGCCGTTTTAGCTCACGATTACCGAATCTGAATCCTCCATGGATAACATAGGTGTCAAATGAGGACTGAAGGTTATGCACCAACATTTCATAGCGTCTGATCTCAACCTCGTTAATCTTGTTGGGAACAATGGCTAAAATTTCTTTGTGCGAGTAGGGTTCATAAAATTTGAGCTGATCAAAGCTTTTTGCAATATTTAAAAATTCACTTGAGATTTTGACAATGTTTTTTTTCTGCTGGTCCTTATCTTTATCGTCAATATCATAATCGAGCATTTCACTGGTCACCATGCTGGGGAAATCAGCAGTTGAAAACAAAGTCTCCGGAATGCGAATTTTAAGTCGTTGGGCTTCTTTCGATATAACCGGTGCCATTTTCATTAAAACACTCGTTAAAAACTCAAGAGTGGATTCACCTTCTCTCGGGAAATCACCAATATCTACCAAATCGTAAAACACAAGACGGTTGGATATATGCTTCTGAAAATTTGCAGCCAGGCTCAGATGCCGCACAGTAGCGGTCAGTTCGCGATAGAAATACCAATTTTTGTTGTTTTTAGCGCCATGAAAATCAAGAAAATCCTCCAGAAGCATGGAGCTTGACACAAGCGTCGAGAAAAGCTTTTGAGTGAAAAAGTCTTCAGGCCGATCGATATCTGAGATGTAACTGCAGCATTTTAAATAATCCTGAGAAAATAAGCGCACTTTTTCCGCAAAGGAATTCTCAGTTGTTGTTTCTGTCTTATTCATCGCTAGTCGCTATTCCTTTTCTGGCCTCCGGTCACTGGGTCTACTAAAGGTTTCAGGTGTCGGGTGTCAGGTGTCAGGTCAGAATTGGGAGGACTGAAACCTGAACACTGACACCCGACACCTGAAAAGAAAAACGGCCAGAGCAGTTCATAAGCCGAATCCTGTTCCTGAATCAGGTTTCCCCTCGCCAGGCAACGATCATTCATCTGTGGATGCCGGTTACCCGACACCTCTTGCGACCTACCCGGGAGCTTGGGCGGGCTACCCTCTATCGCTCCCCTATTTGGTCTTGCACCAGGTGGGGTTTGCCAAGCTTCCCCGATCACTCGAGGAACTGGTGCGCTCTTACCGCACCGTTTCACCCTTACCTGACACCAAACTTTTCAGTTGGGTGCCGGGCGGTATACTTTCTGTTGCACTTTCCTTCGCGTTGCCGCGACTCCACGTTATGGAGCACCCTGCCCTATGGTGTTCGGACTTTCCTCCGGATTTTAAAAATCCAGCGATCGTTTGGACTACTCTGACCGTCAATTTGCGTCTTTCCAGTAAATAATTCTTTCACAGAGCGGACATCTTTTCAAGCTGTCACCGCGTTGCAATTCATTGTACATCTGTGGAGGAATATTCATATGACATCCCTGGCACACTGCATCTTTAACAGCAACAATACCAATTTTATACGCTTGATTTTCTTTTATCTGGTTATAGGTGGCAAGCACCTCGGCTTTGATGTCACCCGAAACCGTTTCCCATTCGGCATCAAGATCCCCGAGCCGGTGTCGTCCCTCCTCAGCCTCTTTTTGAATGATTTCTTTTTCTGTTTTCATCTGTGTTTCAAGTTCTGAGAATTCCGTCGTTTTTGCCTTAAGCACATTTTCAGCTTCTTCAATACGATCCAGAAATTCGATCATATCATCTTCTATTTTTGAATTTATATTCTCCAGATCGTCTATTTCCTTCAGTGATGATTGATATTCTTTGTTGGTTTTCACAGAGCTAAGCTTAGCCTCACTTTTTTTTATGCGGTCAAGATGCATCTGTAAATCTGATTCGTAAGTCCTGTATTTTTCGTTCAACTCATTGATCAGGGATTTTTGTTCCTCAATCGTCTGATTAAAGTCCAGCAGTTTTTTATCAAGCACCTCAATACGTTGATCGACGGTGCTTAATTGCTTTTTAATACTGCTGGTTTCGATTTCAATCTTTTGAAGCTTTACAAGAGAAGTAATCTGTTCTTGGGTGACGCTTGGCATCGTTCTCATCCTATTATATGTTTGATTTGACCCGTATTATTTTTGAATCAAAATGACATAGATCGAGCGAACTCCTGCGCTTTATCTATAAAACAATAAATGGATCTTTTTCAATAGCGCAGGGCTCGACTTCGGTCTTAATTCCTTCCCCGCTAAGTATTTTTCCCAGCTGATGCGCGAGGGCCTCAACCATAAGGTGCTCTGATGGAAAATGTCCAATATCGATAATTCCCCGATTTGCGTTTTCGGCATCTCTGGCATCGTGGTAGTGGATGTCACCGCTGATGAAAACCTGGGCCTTAGAAGATAAAAATGTTTGCATCAGACTCGACCCGCTGCCGCTGCAGATCGCTACCCGCGTGACCTTCATTTCAGGATCTCCCGCAATTTTTATAAAATCAAGCTTGAGCTTTTTTTTAACCATCGAAACCAGTGACTTCAAGCTGCTGGCTTTGGCAAGTGAGCCAATTCGTCCAATCCCGTGTTCCGTCTCGCTTCCCGTCAACGGCGAAATATCTTCTTTTGACCGTTCCCCTGCATGGACCGGTTGCAGTATTGCCAGATGTCGGAGCCCCAACCGCTGTGCCAAGACATCATTGACTCCGTCCCGGACAGTGTCAAGATTGGTATGGGCTGAAAAAATTGCCAGTTGATGGTGTGCCGCCATCTGGATAATGGATCCGCAGGGAGTGTCAAAATCAATGGACTTCAGGGGCCTGAAAATCAAAGGATGATGAGTAATCAATAAATCAACATTTTTTTCGCAGGCCGCTTTGACCACTTCCGGGCTCGGATCCAGCGCAATCCATATTCGCCGAACCGGCAACCGCGGATCGCCGATCTGAAGCCCGACATTATCCCATTCCTCAGCCAGCCACGGGGGGGCCAGCTGGTCCATAATCTTTATGATTTGCGCTACGGTTGCACCCATTACACCTCATCATCACAAAATAAGGGCTTCGCCCTAATTGGAATGGTGGAATTCTGGAATATTGGGAAAATGGGTCTTGGCCCCCGGCCCGTAGAGCCTACGGCTCGGAGAGGATATTGAAATATTGGGTAATTGGTATAATTTGGCATGACGATAAAATTTAAAACGGATGATATCCTTTGAAAACCCATTATAGCGCTAAAGCTTCACTTCGTGCCCATCGTTCCACTATTCCATTATTCCATTTTTAAGGCAAAATTCATCAAATACCCCCTGTTTTCATTAAGTTGTAGAAAATCCGAAACGCTACGAATTGCAAAACCGTTCTGAAACAAAAAAGGCGTGGTCCTTTAATCCCACGCCATGCAAAAAAACATTAACCGCACCCGGTTTCCATCTTCGCGGTTTTGTTAGAACCGCGGGTCGTTTGCGTTTAACATTCGATGAACGATTTTGTCTGTTCGTTGAAGAATTAACGTTTTTTTCTGTTTGAAACATTTCTGGCGGATTAGGCATGGGCCCACCTGGGATCGAACCAGGGACCTACCGGTTATGAGCCGGTGGCTCTGCCAGCTGAGCTATGGGCCCCCAAGGAATAGGGTTATCTATCGATAGCACACTAGTTTGTCAAGTCCTGTTAATCTTTTGGCGCATGTGGTTTTGCGTCTTTGCGTCGGGCCTGACATCTTAGGTTTCAATAAAATTTTTCAACTTACGGCTGCGTGTCGGGTGGCGCAGCTTTCTCAAAGCTTTGGCCTCTATTTGCCGGATACGTTCGCGAGTTACGGCGAAGTCCTGACCGACTTCTTCAAGCGTATGGTCGGCCCTTTCCCCGATGCCGAACCGCATACGCAGAACTTTTTCTTCACGAGGCGTCAGCGTGGCAAGTACTTTCCGAGTTTGCTCGGCGAGATTCATATTAACAGCGGCATCGGATGGCAGCATGAATTTCTTGTCTTCTATAAAATCGCCCAGGTGACTGTCTTCCTCTTCACCAATTGGGGTTTCGAGTGAAATCGGTTCGCGAGCAATTTTAAGAACTTTGCGCACCTTTTCAAGAGGAATCTCCATTTTATCGGCGATTTCCTCGGGAGTCGGCTCGCGCCCCTGTTCCTGTACCAGGTAACGTGATGTTCGAATGAGCTTATTGATCGTTTCAATCATATGAACCGGAATTCGTATCGTCCTTGCCTGATCCGCAATAGCTCTTGTAATTGCCTGCCGGATCCACCAGGTTGCATATGTGCTAAATTTATACCCACGCCGGTATTCAAATTTATCCACAGCCTTCATCAGTCCGATATTTCCTTCCTGGATTAAATCCAGGAATTGCAGGCCGCGGTTTGTATATTTTTTTGCAATACTGACGACCAGCCGTAAATTTGCCTTTGTCAGTTCGCTTTTGGCCAGCTTCGCTCTAAAGCGTCCTTCTTCAACAGCCGACATCACGCGTTTGAACATTCTATTGGAAGCCTTTAATTCATTTTCTCTAACAGTAACATATTCCCTAATTTTCTTTAACTCTTTGTGCAGAGAACCCAATTGCTCCTTGGATAGATCGCAGCGCGATGCGGCCCAATTCACGAATTTAGTCTTGCTGTTTAAATGCTCCCGAAGATCCTTAACAGAGGTATCAACAATTTCCGCTCCTCTGCTGAACAGTTTGTTCATTTCATCGAACCATACGATTTGGGCGCGAATATTCTCCTCAATCCCATCAATAACGCTGGCTTCTAAACGCCAATTTTTTAACAGATCAAAAATTTTATCGATTCGTCGTGCAATGTTTCTTCTGAGTTTTCTTTGTTCTTCTTGATCTAATTTGGCGGAGAATAACTCTTCCCGGGCGGCCCTGTTTTCCTCATGGAACTTCTTAATGGCCCGGATCGTTCCCAGAAATTTTTCTGTTTGTGCCATTTCATCAATGTAAGTATCGCCTTCATCGACGTCTCTGAGCACATGCTTGGGCCGAATGTTTTCGCTTTCTATTTCCTCACCTAGATTTATGATGCTTTCCGCACCGGTTATGGTTTCTAATAGGGCATGCAAAACTTCTTGCTCTCCGGCTTCTATTTTTTTTGCAATCTCGACTTCCCCTTCCCGACTGAGCAGCGTAACCAGGCCCATTTCTCGCAGGTACATTTTTACAGGATCTGTGACTGTGCCAAAATCCGTGTCAGCAATTTTCGCCTTTATGGGCTTTTTTTGTTTATTTGTGAGCAACTTCTTTTTTGTCTTATCATCAACGACTTCAATATCATTCTCATCAAACAGGATAAGCGTTTCATCGATTTGCTCCGGGGAAAGCATTTCTTCGGGAATCAATTCATTAATATCGTCATAGGTTAAAAATCCCTGTTTTTTCCCCTTGGCCAGCAATTGCTTAATCGCCTTCAATGACGTCGTTTTTGTTTTCGATGAGGTTGCTTTGGTCTTCGAAGTTGTTGCTTTTGTATCCGGAGCCGATGCTTTAGCCTTTTTTGATGTCGTTGCTTTGGTTCTTGACGCCGTGACTTTGGCCTTTGATGTCTTTGCTCTGGGCTTCGGCGCCGTTGCTTTAGCCCTTGATGCTGTTGCTTTGGGCTTCGACGGCGCGGCTTTGGCCTTTGATGTCGTTGCTTTGGGCTTCGACGGCGCGGCTTTGGCCTTTGATGTCGCTGCTTTCGTCCTCGACGGCGCGGCTTTGGCTTTTGATGTCGTTGCTTTCGTCCTCGACGGCGCGGCTTTGGCTTTTGATGTCGTTGCTTTGGTTTTCGATGTTGCTACAGCAGTTTTTTTGACTTTTTCTGGAGATTTCCTAATTATCGGTTTCATTCCAGAGCTTTTTGTATGTTTCTGCCTTGTGTCAGCTTTTTTTGCTGTTTCTTTTTTTTGAGCCGTTTTCGTGCTAACCTTTTTTGTAGCAGATTTCGTTGCCATAAAATCTCGCCTCCCGGAAAAATCAAAAATTCATTCCCACCTAATCAGCGGTTACAATCATTTACAATTTATACCGCTTTTCATAATAATGTTCCGAATTACGGAGTTGCGGCATAAGGGGTTGTAGAAAAAAACGTTTGAATACCGGAACGTTTTTTTGACAACCACTATAAACCCAATGTTTTAATAAAACTATATGTTAAATGGGCATAGTCAACCCCAAGCCAGCAGTTATTTTTGGCGCTGTCATGCCAGCTTTTGTTTTTCACTCTGTACCGCCAGCTTTAGTTTTTCTCTGAGTAACTTATCCAGCGTTTCTTGGTCGTTTTTTTTCTCAGCGGCTTTTATCTGTTCGAGGATCTTGCTATCGCGTTTTCTTTTCCCTGTCGTAACGAATTGCTTGATTAATTTCAAACAACCACTTTCATCCCATGGTTCCTCAATCATCGCTAAAGTGGCAATCAGATTCTCTTGTACCGGATCCTCAATAGAAGTTAGCAATTCTGAAATTTGCTCGTCTGAGGATAATTGTTTCTCCAAAACAGTTTTACCAATAGATTTGAGAATATCGTTTTCAATATATTCAATGGCATTGTACAGTTTGATTGCCGGCAATATCGCCGGAAACTGTAACATCATGGCGATGATTTGCTTTTCCAGTCTGCTGCCTTTATTCACAATGTCATTACGCGCGTCCGAATCCTTTATTGATTTTACAGACCTATGCTCCCGAACCTTTTCTAACACGATATTTTCGTCAATGCCGATTCGCTCGGCAAGTTGCTTGATGTACAAAGACCTGGCCACGTTGTCGTTTATGGTAGCCAGAGGACCTCGTAAATCTGCAATAACACGAATTTTCCCTTCGGTTTCAAGCCCGTGCTTGCCGATGGCCTGCTCGATTAAAAACGTTATAATACCCGGCGCTTGCGATGCAGCCTCGTAAAATATTTCGGGGCTGTTTTCCATCAGAAATGAATCCGGATCGTGTTCGTCCGGCAACACCAGGATATGGGTGTCAGCTTTTTCTTCCTGAAATACATCTCCGCGTCTGAAATCCACATGTTCTTTCCAGAATATGTCCACACATCGCAAAGCAGATCGAATCCCGGCTTCATCGGAATCATAGACCAGAACCAACCGGGGAGCATAGCGGGTCAACAAGCGAACATGTTCCGGGGTCAGTGCAGTTCCAAGGGTCGCAACGGAATTTTCAATGCCGTGTTGGTGAAGGGATAGCAGGTCAAGATACCCTTCGACGATGAAGATCGTGTTCGTCGTCCTGCATTTGTCTTTGGCTGTGTAAAGACCGTATAAAGACCGGCTTTTATTATAAACAGGGGTTTCGGGGGAATTGAGATACTTCGGTAAAGAATCATCCAGCACCCGACCGCCGAACCCTATCACTGCCTGGTTGACATCGAGAATAGGGAATATGATGCGATCCCTGAAGCGATCGTAATAGCCGCGTTTATCTTTTTTGGGTAAAATCAGTCCCGACTTTTCAACTAAAGCAAGGGGCGCACCTTTTTTTGAGATAAAATTTAAAAGATTGTCCCACCCTTTTGGTGCATATCCGAGATGAAACTTATCTATAATTTCAGGAGAAAAGCCGCGTTTTTTTAGATATTTCATCGCCGGGATACCGGCTGATTTGCTGAGCAATGCCCGGCAAAAATAATCCATGGCCTGCCGGTTGATGTTCAGCAAGCTTTCCCTTTCGGTTATCCTTTTATTTTGCTCAAACGTCAGGCTTTTTTTAGGGATATCAACACCGTATCGTCTGGCAAGCGTCCGGGCCGCCTCCGGAAACGCGAGCCCGTCATGTTTCATGAGGAAACTGAATATGTTTCCGCCGACACCACATCCAAAGCAGTAAAATATTTGTTTTTCCGGGCTTACTGAAAAGGATGGTGTTTTTTCAGAGTGAAACGGACAAAGGCCTAAAAAATTTTTCCCTGACTTTTTCAGATGGACAACCTCCGAAATGACATCCACAATATCAGCTGCATTTTTAATTTCTAAGACTTTATCTTCAGGGATAAAAATTGCCAAAAACAGCAACCTCCATAATCTATGGAACAGGAAAGATATGTACGAATGGAAGGATGTTAAATGGAATGAAGCTTTTCAAATTTTGCTATTCGCCCAATTCGCCAATTTGAAATTGCTTTTAAAAAATTTGCCATAAATTTATATACTTATGGCCCCCCGCTATAAGAAATTGTTAACCCTGCAAGATAATCTGATCTCTAAGGTTTGTCAAGAAAAATTTGGCTTAAACGCCCATTTAATCTTCAGGGGAAATCGTATTTTGGCGGGTTAGATCTAGCGCCTCTTTCAGATCCAATTGTCCACCATATAATGCTTTACCGACGATAACGCCGGCAACTCCCGCCTTTTCTAATGGCAATAGATTTTTTATATCTTCAATCGATGAAACTCCGCCGGAAGCGACAACAGGAATCGATACCGCCTCTGCCAATCGTAAAGTTTCATCCAGATTGGGACCCGTCTGCATTCCATCCCGATGAATGTCTGTAAAATTAATGGCGGCAACGCCACAATCTTCAAACTCTTTAGCCAGTTCAATAACCTCGATTCCGGTGGTATGAGTCCATCCATCAATCGCCACCTTTCCGTTGCGAGCATCGATACCCACCACGATCTGCTCGGGATAGATTTTACAAACCTTTTTAATAAACTCCGGCTTTTTTATGGCTTCGGTGCCGATAATAACCCGATTGACGCCTATCTCGAGGTACATGTGCACGGTTTCTTCGTTGCGAATTCCGCCTCCAAGTTGGATCGGAACATTCACCGATTGTAATATTTTACGGATCGACCCTATGTTTTGGGGGCTTTTTGCAAACGCACCATCCAGGTCAATTACATGAACAAGCTGGGCGCCAAGTTGAGCCCATTTTATAGCCATGACTTCCGGATCATCCGAATATATCGTTTCGTCATCCATTCGCCCTTGAAGGAGTCGAACACATTTCCCATTTTTTATATCAACAGCCGGGATAATGATCATTGCAAAGATTTATCTGTGTTTGGTGTTTAGTGTTTAGAATTTTAGTGCGCCGATATAGCTTAATATACGGTATACTAACCACCAAATACTAAACACTAAAGCGTGCCTTTTGAGGAACGAACATCGTGGATGCGCTCATCAATTGAAGCAGCCTGATCCAAAGCTCTGCCAAGTGACTTGAACATCGACTCAATGATATGGTGTTCATTATCACCGTATGAAACATTAATATGAAGGTTTAGTCCACCGTGGACCACAAAGGCTCTAAAAAACTCCTTTGCCAGCGAGACGCTAAAACCCGATCCTGAGGCTGTAAATGAGGGGACCTGGTATGCCAAATAGGGGCGCTTAGATAAATCGACTGTAACCGCAGTCAGAGCGTCATCCATGGGAGTTACGGCATGGCCGAATCGTTTGATGCCTTTGCGGTTTCCAAGGGCTTGGTCAAAAGCTTCACCTAATACAAGACCCACATCTTCAACGGTATGGTGAAAATCAACTTCCAGATCACCTTTGGCCTTAACGCCCAGATCAAAAAAACCATGGACCGCAAGTAAGGTGAGCATATGATCAAAAAAGGGTATACCGGTGGATATTTCGGACGGGCCGATACCGTTTAACTTCAGGCTAACACGAATTGCAGTCTCTTTCGTCTTGCGCTCGACCTCGACAACGTTTTCCATAATTTTTAACCCCTTTGCATTTCCAATGTAAGTCCAGACACCCGCACTTGCCCGTTCGGCAAGACTCAATGGCATCATAATCAGATCATATAAGAAATGCAAACGTTTATATCAATTAAGCCGAAGGCAAATAAAAAGGGTGGCCCACCGAAATGAACCACCCGTGAAAGGAGGTCAGAATGAAGCACTATGACGTACTTACTCTGAGGTAACCTGGACGAATCCAAGCCACCATTATATAGAACCATACGTTCGATAAAAGTTACAAATTATTGCAAAAATTTTAAAACCAAAAAGGCGGCTCGGAGGTTTTGTGGAGCTACCCTTAACGAGAGGATATCAAACGAGCAAATGTAGCCTCCCCTCGATTGGTTACTATCATTTACCTATATGATAAGCACCGTTTGCCGGTTGTTCAAGGGGGTCTGATAATTTTTTTGACAGAATCCCGCTTGACATCACGCTTATTATCATCTAATAGCTCTCGTTTATATTTGTCACATTGTGGCAGTTTGATTTAGCTGGATAAAGCTCAAATCGGCTGTCTTGTATCCATTTTTAATCGTTTTTTTTAATTTGGTGGAGATGAGGGGAATCGAACCCCTGACCTCGGCATTGCGAACGCCGCACTCTCCCAACTGAGCTACATCCCCACAAGAATCCGGTTTCATATCAAATTGATACATAATGGTCAATCTAAAACTTAAGTGAATATTAAATTAATGACAGGATATCATCATTATAAGTCCATTTCCACAACAAATAAGCGATCTTGATAAACTTGATTTTTTTACCCGTTCACAGCATACTCGATAATCATTCGCGGTCCTATAGTGGTTGTCAAAAAAAACGTGCCGGTTCCAGGAGAAAATTCATGAAGTTTAAAGTTGAATTAAAGGATGCCTATAAAAGTTATACCTTTGATCAGGATAAAATTTTACCTCCGGAAGATACCGTCAAGCGTTTCAAAGAAAAATTGAAAAAAGTAAACCTCGATATTCTCAAACGGACCATCCGCATCGACAACGGCCGATTGGATATTCCCATCCATTTCAGCCTGTGCGGCACGGATGCCCATCATATCATCGGGACAAAAAAGCAGATGGGCAAAGGCGGAACGCCCAGCCAATCCGAAGCCAGTGCAGTTATGGAGTTGGCTGAGCGGTTCAGCTTTTTCAGCTTTGTGAAAAACCCGGGTAACTTTTTTACCGAAAAGTACTGCAACATTCAAGACAGGGTCCTTCCTTTTGACCTGATTGCCAAGTCGGTTCACGATGAATCAGATGATCTACCGGTCGCCCGTAAAATCTTTGAAAATTTACCCCTCAAGTGGACCTGGGCATATAATCTAACCCGTAAGGAAGAAACGCTGGTGCCTTTTGATTGGTTTTTTGCCATCAATGAATTCAATGGGCCCTCGGCCGGCAATTGTGTTGAGGAAGCCATTAGCCAGGGAATCTGTGAAATTATCGAAAGACACACATCATCTGTTATTAGTCACAATAAATTGAAAGTCCCGGCTATTCGTGCGGACTCAGCTGCCGACTCGCTGGTGGTCGAAATGATCGGTAAATATCGCCACATCGGTGTAAAACTTTTTGTCTCTGATTTCACCCTCGATACGGGTATTCCGAGCGTCGGTGTATTGGCCTACGATCCAGCCACATTTCCGGAGTTGAGTGAAATTGTCTGGACCGCCGGTACAACCCCCGATCCCCAGAAAGCCTTCAGTCGCGCTCTCACCGAAGTTGCCCAGCTGGCGGGTGATTTTGACACGGCTTCCAACTATGTGGCCAGCGGTTTGCCTAAATTTACCAACCTGGCAGATGCCGAATATATCACCAATCCCGGCAAAAAAATTGATATCAGCGCGCTTCCTGATCTATCCGACGATAATATAAAAGTTGAGGTTGAAAACTGTCTGGCGGCTCTGGCAAATAATGATATGGAAGTGTTCCTCATCAATACGATGCATGCTGACCTTGAAATCCCGGCATTTTATACGATTATACCGGGTGCGCATTTCAGAGAACGGGCATTGGGTACCAGTGTCGGTATGTTTGCGGCCAAACATATTGCTGAAAACCGGGATCCCGGTAAGGCTATTGGTGAGCTTGAAAAAATCGATAAAGACATCCCCGGGAAATACTACCTGAAATTTTATCTCGGGTCCTGTCATATTGGGCTGGATGAACCCAAGTTGGCCCTCAAATATTTTGAAGACGCCATGAATTTGGAGCCCAATGAACAGGATGTGCCCAGTATTTACTCGTATATGGGTATCGCCTTAAAAGATATGGGAGAATATCGCAAGGCATTGGATGTGCTTGAGAAAGGCGAACAACTTGATCCTGAAAGAACCGATATTTACAATCTGATGGGATTCTGCCACTTCAGGTTAAGAGAACATGAAGCGGCCATTGAAAATTTTAAAAAGCTTATTCAACTGGACCCGTCCTCGGCCATTGATTATGCCAATATCGCTTCAAATTATCGTGATATCGGCCAAACTGCAAAAGCGATCCGATACTATGAAATGGCATTGACCCTTGACGCTTCAATTGAATTTGCCAAAGATAATCTGGAAAAACTTAAAAAACAGAACGGCTGATTGGGCGTATTCAACCCGCAACGATTCGGGCACCGGTGTGCCCATGTTGACTCAGTCCGTCTGCGCGATCCTTCTACGCAAATGACCAATACTTCCTTTTACCTCCGCAGTCCGATGGTCCATTTCTTTTAATATTTGTGATGTGCGTTGCTTGTCGGCTTTCGTACTGTCTAACCGGTCGGCCACAGCTGCAAGATCGGTAAAAAACAGCTGAAAGCGATCAAGCATTAGATCCGATAGATTTTCAGCTGAGTTTTCTACAAGTTTAAGCAAAAAGGCAAACTTTAAATTTTCGCGATAATCTTTTAATTGCTCGACGACTGATTTTAAGGTTTCGCGTTTCATCTGCTGGATGCCGCCACTTAGTGCCTGGCGGACGACTTCCGCCCGCTTGCTGGCCGGTTTTTTTAATAACTTTTTCAAATTCCGCTGGAGGCTGTATACGCCAAGACGTAGGATTGCAGCGGTTTTGATTTTCGCAGAATAATGCATCGTGGTAACGAGTTTGGGTGGATTCAGCCCGGTCTGTTGCATCTGAGTTTCCATGTCCGGCAATCCAATTGCCGGCTGCCCTTCTGTATTCAAAGAAACGCCAAGCTTTTTCATCAGGCGGATATATTCATCATAAGTGTCGATAAGCATTGCACTGTAAGGCTTAATGATCATGCCAAAATACTTTCCAATCTCCTTTTCCTGCAATTTAACAAAACGAATCACTTCCGGGTTGATGTCTTCTGTAATAAATTTATCCAGAGATTGTTTAAAATCCTGGTAACCCAGGTACATGGTTCTGGAGACACCGGTTAAGTCTGCCTTTCCCTTAACCAGTTTGGTCAAGCCTTTGTAATTTTTTATAAACTCAAAAATATTTTGGATGATATCCCCGGAATGAACATCAAAAAAACGGTTCACATCGGCGCTCAGCTTTTTTTTGATCTTTGTGACAGCGCCTGTAATCGTTGTTTTTAGAACAGTTTTCATCTGATCGACCCGCTCCTGGTGATTATTGAGCTTATGCAATAATTCCTGGGCACTTTGAGAATCCCGCGCGAGGATATCCTGATTGATTCCAATCCAGTTCTCTATACCGGATAAAATGACATTGAGTCGCTCAAGATGATTTTTTAATAAAATGGCATCGCGTCTACTGCTAAGCTTTAGGTCAAAGGTGGTCTCGAATCGTTCGGTTTCACTGACTGAGAAATCAGTCAATTCTTCTTCAGTTTTCCATTGCAGCATTCTGAGTTGATCTTTTTCCGAAAGGCTTATCAGAGGTGAGGAAAAAAGATTGAATAAGGCAGAAAACGTATACACGTCCGGCTCAGGTTTGATCAGCGCCAGTTCTTCTTGCACTTTGCTAACCAGTGCTTGAAGCTCTTCCATGGATTCGTGTTCGCTAAAATCGCAATTAATGACAAACAGGATGTTATCCAGAATGCCCATCTTTTTAATTATGGATAAAAACCGGATATCCGCTTGCCGTAATCCTGTACGGCTACTGACGACATACACAATCAGGTGCGTAAGCAGCAAATAATCCTGGATCATCGCCAGATGCATAGGATTTGAAGAATCGCTTCCCTGACAATCGGCAATTTCGATATTGCCGTCGAGTCCTTCAGAAGGGATCTCCAGTTGCACATCCTTCAGATAGACAGCCAATTCTTCATTGCCGACAAAACGCTTGTGTTCTGCAAAAGTGTTTTCTTCATAATGTCGGGTTGTATCGTCTGAGGAGATAATGTCATAAACGCTGTCAAATCCTTTGATATATGAAGTTAAGAGCACATTATTGCGGTTGCGGGTGTCTTGCGAAATCAATTGCTCTGAACTCAACGATTTTAGGGCAGTTTGAATGTGACGGCGCTCATCTTCGTGTCTGATGTCAAATTTCATATTATTCTTACGCCAGCCCTGAGAGGGAAACAAAACCAGGGCCTGTTCCATTTCCAGATTCACCTCATCCCAGGACTTGAAAAAAAGATGCGCCCTTAAACGATCCCCGGACCGTACCCGGGTTACGATCGATGTAACAACGCCGGCACCTCTTTTTAGATAATCACCCTTCAGCATCGAGTTTAAAAAGGTGCTTTTACCTGACTTAATCGGCCCCACCACCGCCACCCGAATAATGTCTTCTGAAATCTGAATCGGCAAACCCCGGCAGGTTTTCTCCCAATCGTTAAAACTGGATTCCGCCATACCGGGTATTGATTTGGCTTTCGATATCAACGCCAAAATATCCTGATTGACCTTCAAAATTTCATCTTTAAGGTAATTGTAGCTATCCATATTCATCCTTTAAAGAAAGGTTTTGAAATCTACTGTTCAGGCGCAGTTCATACAATCTGCTGGCTTAATTGTCAAAACGATTTGCAATCTTAATTCACGTAAAAACATTTCCCTGGCTGCTGGTCTCAAATAGGTTTCAGGTGTCAGTGTTCAGGTGTCAGGTTAAAAGGTTCAGAGGTTCAAGGTTCTGGTCGCTGGTTTCTGGCAGCCGCAGCCTGCGACGAGCTCAGTCGAGTCGAGGGCTGCCCTACCCTTCGGTTTTCATCTGTTATCTTTCTTCTGACATCTGTCATCTGTTTCCTGACACCTGAAACCTTATTGCGAATCGGTTCAGCCAGTCGCCAGTTGCCAGAAGCAAGTAGCCATGGGATATTAAAAATTCGTATGGCACATCAATCAAACTGGATCTTTTCAAATAGTCCTTGACGATGACCTTCAATTTTGTCTTTCATCGCCAGGACGTAATCGGGCCGCAATTCATTCTTCCAGCGGGGGTATCCGCCACGCCAAACATATTTGACCAGTTCTTGAAAGGCCTTGCAGCTGAATCGATACTGTCCAATGTCAATTTCAAATACCCCCTTCGCGACACTTACAGGAATATGAATCTGGCGGGCATATTGTAAAATAATATCTCGAATCAGGGCTTGAGATTGATGGCCCGTGGGTTTTTGCTTAAATTTTTCGATATTTTCCGGAAAAGGAAATCTGCGGTATACGTCGCCAATGAAACCCGTATGGCGAATCCCATGAATTGCGCCCATTAAATCTCCAATGTGCTCTTTTTCTTCAATAGCATAAACCGGCCATTTATTTTTAAACTCTTCTTCATTTGATTTAACTGCCATGTCTCCAATAAACCGACAAAAATCGGTTGCAAATAGAAAATAGTGTTCAAGAAGCAGCATATCTGATTCGATGTTAAAAAAACCAAATGCAATGGTTCCGTGGCTCAGGGATTCGAAAGCTAATGGCATTGAACTTACTCCAAATTCCGACTTCAGAAAGACTCAGTCCTCAACCCTCATCACTCGCCTTTAAGGTAAACCGCCATTTACAAAACATATCCTCCGGATGAGGATCGGGTGGTGCAAACAGACATTCCACCTTAATACGTTTATCAATTTCCTGCGCAAAACTGGTAAATTCCTCACGGTGCATGGCTTTGCAGGCATACTCGTTCAGTCCGCGTTTAATCCGGGCTGTCTGAGTCGGGCAGGAAGGAACATGGATGAGAACTTCATCCGGTGCCTCGGTAATCTCATATCCGACAAGGATACACCATGGAAAATACCGCAACGCTTTTACAAAACCGCTAAGGCCTTTGGCGCCAATGTTAAACCGCTTGTGCAAATCTTTAGCTGCCATAGCCGCGGCCCGGTCCCAGACTTTTTCATTTAAGCGATCTGCCGTTGACTCATCAAATTGCTCTGTTATGTTAATATACCAAAACGCATCAATAACCCGGTAATGCCACAGAAGAAATTCAATGTAGCTGCGAAGATCTGACTTTTCCAAGTTGTCAAAAATTTTGAGATCCATAAACGTTTCCTCTCAATGAGTCGCTATCGAAGATTATAAAAAATCTCCTTAATTTTCCTGATCATGAAATTTAAGACGGCCGGTAAAGATGGAGCCTGCAGTAATCAGCCCGCCGCAGATGACAATCCCCAGAGCAAAGCTCCTGATGTCTCCAATGATGCCAATAAATATGGGAACCATACCGCCGCCTACCAGAAAAGCCAGGGGAACTGTGAGAGAGACTGCGATGTTTCTTGATTTTGGAGGAACAATGAAAGACAGGGCTGCAAAACCGGCTGGGAAAAAGCAGACGGCAACTAATGGCTGTAAAAACACAATAATGGGAATATAGGAACCGGGCACGATTCCTAAAAGAACGGTCATGAAACCGGTAATTAAAAACACAATTTTCAGCGTCCACTTGGGGCCAAAACGATCCGCGGCCCAACCACCGGCAAATGCCATTATTAGACCGGAAAGCCGTGATAAGGCAATCAGGGTATTGGCCAGGTTTCTATCGATGGCGTGCTCTGTCACCAGATAAAGTGGCAGCATCGTGTAGATACCCAATGTGCTGCAGATCCCTAAACTGAAGAGAAATACCATAATCCAAAAAGAGGAGTTGGCAACTAACTCACGAAAGGATAGAAAGCCGGGCGCTTCACCTAAGAACTCTCCACCCCGGCCGAATCGTGCAAATAACGGGCTCATCACCAAGGCGGCCAGGCCAAAAAGAATAAACGTAATTCTCCAGGAAAACCGGGCCATTATGGCCTCGGCGATTAAGGGAGCGGCTACAAAGCTCAAATTAGGGGCGATATCGTGAATCGCAAGCGCTTTGCCCCAGTGTCGTGAATTTATTAGGCCTGTAAGGGTTGAAATTGCCGACGGAAGATAAAGACCTGCCGCCATCCCTACGATAAATAGTCCTAAACGTAAGAGCCAGACATCTCTGCAAATGGCAGTTCCGATCAGAGCCAGACCAAGAGCGGTATTGGAGAGGATGATCGTTCGCTTATGATTGAGACGAGCAGAAATGAAACCTGAACCCGTAATCGCTATAAAATAGCCCATCGAGATTAAAAAGAATAAAGCGCCTGCATCCGCATGTGTGAGGTTGAAATTGATCTCGATTTCGGGAATCAGGGGGGCCAGTATGATTCGTGAGATAAAGTTCAGAAAAAATATGGATGTGAGAATAAGGAGTGGTCCTAATTGACTAAGAAGCCGATCGGAGACGTTAGCCGGATTAATTGCGGCATCTGCAGGCTCTAAAGAGTTAACCATTTTGGGCTGATACCTTCCTCGATCATGGCTTAGTGAGTCCTGATTCTTGTTAGAACAGGTAATAATTCATTGTTTTGGATAATATATTTTAACAGGTGGCTCATAAAGCGTTTGCCCAATCAGAACTCTTGTGAAGCCGGTTTTTTCAGAACCGCCCAAAATTTGAGCAATTCTTTTGGCGATGGCCAGTCGTTCCTCAGAATCAGTCTGATTGAGGAATGCAAAACGCATCGTTTCAGGAGGCGAATTTTTCATAATACCCTTATCATCCATCAGGACGGCCGCAACGGCTTCCTCTGTTATCGTAGCGCCAAACGCTAAACCGGTAATATTGGCTACCAATTTAGGCCGAAATGCCCATTTGTCCGTTAAAGGCTTTCCAACGGCGTCTAAGCCGACCACCCCAATCAACCACCGTGTGCTTTGAGGGACAACAGGTTCATGAGCAGCAGGCGCTTTCAATGGTCTGCCGGCGGCCCCATCGGCTTCAACGATAATCCAACGAAATGCTCCCGATTGCCAGAGCGCATCGATTGTTTCCGGTTTCAGCCCTTTAAGTTTGTTCTTTAAGTGTAATATCGCACTGCCGGCTGAAATGTGAGAATTTCGTCTAAAAAGCTCCCGTGCATGTTGTACGATTGTTTCGGCGGACTCAGATATCATCATAATCGATGATTGTTTCCGAGTAGGCATGAATATTTTGGTCGTTGTTGTCGTAAGAACACGATCGCCATCTTTCGAAAGCTCGCGGGCGAGGCGAAACATCAGCGCGGTCTTGCCACCGGCTCCCACGATGCTGATGACACCGCCCTTTTTTAGCTTCAAACTATGCCGTAAGGAGGTCATAGGTGAATTGCGCGTTGCGGGTTTCGAGTTTCTGGTGTCAGATAACGGAGAACAGAGGTCAGATGACAGAAGACGGAAAAAAACCTGCCCCTTGTCCTCTGCCATCTGTTTTCTGTGCTCTGTCCTCTGTATCTTTCCTGACACCTAAAATATAATCATGCTTTGTAAATTACTTGCGAGAAGTAACACTAGAAGTTAGTTATAAATTCTTAGGATGGCCTCGAGCACAGCGCCTGCAATGGCCCGGGCTTTTTCGGAAATGGTGTAACAGTGGTCAACAAGTCCCCGGGGATCAATATCTCCGACTTTTAATCCCCGGCGCACGCTACCCGAGGATCGGATCAGACCCACGGATTACGCCCATCGATTCTCGCTAGGACAGCCTCCTCCCCAACCGCCCCGATGGCGTCACCTTGCTTTACTTGACTGCCAATCGAAAGCCGGGCATTAAACACTCCGTCGCAGGGAGCCCTCAGAACCCGTTCCTCAGTATATCCTTCGATGGGGACCTGGTATTCCCGGTATTCGGCTCAGCATTGCCGGAAGTTATAATCCTTCCTAAATTATGGCCGCGATTGGTTTCAATAACCAGATGGACGTCTTGCCCCGCAACAAAACCCGGGCCCCGAGTCCCAATGACCAACGGCGCTTCTTTCATATGGGTACCCATGTTTTTTTTAGCTAATATCGCGTCGACCACCACATTGGCCTGCGCTTGATCGAGCAGCTTCCATTCAGGATCAACAACAACTGCTATTTCCCCGTGGGTCCAGGCTTTGCGCATGTTATCATAATCATCAACCTTAATGGCTTCCACGCCTTCAACCGTTTTGCGTCCCTCATGGATGGCCTCACAAAATGAAACCTCACGTCTGACGGCCAGCGGAGAAGCGGTTTCCAGCATCAGAATTTTACGAATATTGGACATATAAATTCGCCAGGCGACCGCACTGGCCATCTCCCCTGCCCCTTTGATCACGACAATGAGTTCATTAAGCTTAATTTTTCAATCCTCCGACTTCTGGTCTCTGGCCTCTGGCTTCTGGTCGCTGACCTGATTTAGGCATCGGGCATCAGGCATTAGGCATCAGCAAAAAACAAGGCCGATGTCTGGTCTTACCTGACGCCTGAAGCCTAAAGCCTGACACTTAATGCGAGCCCTATTTCCCAAACGGACACACCGGAAACTGGCATCTGTCACAATTCAAACACAGGCCGCCGTGTCCCATTTCGGCAATTTCGTTTTTGCTGATGTTGTCTCCGGCCAAAACCCTGGGAAACATCAGGTCAAAAATGGTTGATTCATGGTAGTAAACGCAGGCCGGCAAACCGAGGATCGGGGTGTCCTTAAGCCTGGCGTACAGGAACATGGCACCCGGAAGAACCGGGGCACCGTATGCAACAACTTCTGCTCCGATTTTTTTGACCCCCTGACGGGTCAAATCATCCGGATCCACCGACAGCCCGCCGGTTGTTAAAATAAGATCACATCCCAGATCCTTGAGTTCACCGACTGCCTTGGCAATGGCTTCGACTTTGTCCGGCACCAAAATTTTTTTTACAATCCTCGAGCCATACGCACTGACCTTTTTAGCGACATATTTATCAAATTCGTCCGGAACGAGGCCCTCATAAATCTCCGTGCCGGTCACCACAGCTCCCACCTTTAAACGCCGGTAAGGCATGATGCGGATAACCGGGTGCTGCTTTCTGGCTATATTTTCCAGTCGTTCGATCTTTTTCACATTTAGAGTCAATGGAATAATTCGGGTCGCGGCGACAATTTGATCCTTTTGAACCGGAAAATTATTTTTCAACGTCGAAACAATGATTTTGCCCACTTTATTGATTTTTAACAGTGCTGCCCGATCGACTTTTACAATGCCGTCGGCTTCGCTAATGATATTTGATTTTCCTTCAACCGGGTCAGTCCAGCGGAGCCGCTTTCCGCAAATTGCCCGGGCAATGCGCAACGCGGCGTCGTCTTCGTGCAGTTTATCAGCAGAAAGATTCAAAACATAAATGTGATTTTTCCCCAGCTTTTTTAACTCGGGAATATCTTTTTTCTTTACGATGTGACCCTTTTTAAACCCCGACTCCCTTTAAATTTCCCAGGAATAATGCGGGTAATATCATGGGCCAGCACCATCCCCGACAGCTTTTTCAACTTTGACTTTTTTCATATCCGTTTCTTAGCCCAAAAGTTCATCCGCTAATTAGTGCTATCCTCTGAAACAATATCATTTTCGGATGGGCACTAATTAATCCCTAACCCAATCTTCACTTTCAAGTTTGCGCTTAAGCTTCCCGCCTGATGCCTCAAATGCCTTAATCCATTGCCCTGACACGTTCAGCGCCGTATACCTCTTTCCAGGCATCCACTATTTGGTTAACCGGGATGTCCGCATAGGTTCCGTGATCATTTATGTATTCCATAAATAATTTTTTTTCCTCATTGTAGGGTTGAAATATTGAATCTTCGCGACCGTTGAATTCCAGGGGAGAAACCTTGGCTTTTCTGCAGAGTTCCTTGTTGAAAGCTGGGGTTGCTTTCACCCATCTTCCATCCAGATAAAATTCCATAAACCCATGGTATGAAAACAAATCGGACCCCAAATACTCGAGCAATTGTTTAGTGGCGAGATGATTGTGAACATCAGCGAAACCGACGCGTGACGGTATGCCGCAAGCCCTGCCCAGGGCGCATAACAAAGAGACTTTGCCTATACAAAACGCCCGTCCCCTTTTCAGCACATTGCTGGCCCGATAATGTTCCGGACGATAAAACGGAATATAGGGATCATACCAGATCGCATCCCTAACAGCATAGTAGAGTTTGATCGCTTTGGAGATGAGATCATCATCAGCATCCTCAATGGCGGACATTGCATAATCGATAATTATTTTAGAGTCGGAGTCTATGATCGGCGTTGCCGCAAGGTATTCTGCATTTGCAGAGCTCATATCCGCTTCCTTTTCAAAGTTTATACCGCTTTCCATAATAATGTTCCGAGTCACGGACCACACGCGGAGCGGGTGGTTTGGATTTTACCGCCAGTGGCGGTAAAAAACAAAGGCACGGCAGTGCCTTAATCGGTGCGGGTTTAAAAACACCCAATGACGGAATTGGGGTATAAGTGGTTGTAGAAAAAAACGTTTGAATACCGGAACGTTTTTTTGACAACCACTATAGGTGCCTATAACAAACAATATAACCACTCGTCAAAAAGTTGCTGTATAAAATCGTGTTCGCCTATGTTACTATTCCTAAATTTTTTTAAATCGAAGGGGGTTATGTCCCTATGGTATTCTAGTGTTACGTGCCGCAAGTAATTTACAAAACACGGTTTTATATTAGGTGTCGGGTGTCGGGTGTCAGATAACAGATGACAGAAGTCAGATGACAGATGACAGATGGAAAAAATGGAAGATAAAGCGGCCCTTCTGTCCTCTGTATTCTGTTCTCTGTCCTCTGTTCGTTGAAACCATAGACATTGTGTTATTAAAGAAACCCAACTGGATGAAAATATACCACACGACTTTTTTAACATTTTTATGGAACATGACACCAGCTCCATGATACAGGAGAAACCAACTGCCGGCATTATTCTAGCGGCCGGAGCATCGACACGATTTGGACGGCCGAAACAGCTCTTGCGGCTAAAAGATAAATACCTAATTGAATGGGTGTTGGATGCGGCATTAAACTCCATGCTCAGCAGGATCGTTCTGGTTTTAGGATATTCCCATCAAAAGATTCTGCAGGCACTCGGTAAAAAATCGCAACACTCAAAGCTTTATATAAAAATCAACCCACAATTTAAAGAAGGACAGAGCCATTCCCTCCGAACCGGGTTATCAACGGTTAAAGACGATTTTGCGGCGGTGATATTTCTGCTGGGTGACCAGCCCATGCTGAATTCGGCAACCCTTAATACTTTATTGGACAGATTTTGGTCCAGCGACAAGGATATCTGCGTTCCCACTTACCGGGGCAAGAGAAAAACCCCCACTGTGTTCGGCCGCCGATTTTACAGACAACTAATGGACATTAAAGGCGACATAGGTGCCCGGCAACTCATCGAAGCCAATCCCGATCAGGTACTAAGCGTTGAAATGGACGACCCTCTCTGTTTTTTCGACATCGATACTGAGCAAGATTTTGAAAGACTCTTGTGTAAAATTCGCAACCAAAAATCTAAAATTATTTGACTGATTTCCTCCCACGCAGCCGTTCGGTTTCGGGCCGATTCATTTCAAATGTCTCGGGATTAACAATTATACCATAATCTTCTTTGGCTCTTTTCAGAGAAAGCGTTCCGTTCTTCACCTCTTTGACAACCTTTTCTGCCGGCCTTAGATAGGCTTCACCGTATCCGCCACCGCCACCGGCAACCTGACGCATGATCGTGCCTTTGGGTATGTCGGAAAGAATCTCCTTGGATTTAGGTTTATGACAGCTCCCATCCGGAAGTCTGAACTCCATCTCGTTAATGCTGCCGGCTTTACCGCCGAAAAGCCCGAAAGCCCGGGTTTCGTTATCGACCCCATCCCCGAACACGACCCCTTTGGATTTCTCACCGCCGAATTTAATGATGGTCTCTACGCCCAAACCGCCCCGCCATCTTCCAGCACCGGCCGAATCCAGCGCATATTCATGCCTGACAATAAAATTCGGCGTCTGCGATTCAAACATCTCGGGATCCTGTGCTAAAATTCCGCCGGCGCAGTTAATCAAACCAATATGGTCATAACCGTCACAACCCTGCACCGCTCCCGAACCGCCTTTCAAGGCGTTGAAAAGAATATCCACGTAAGGACGGTTCCTACGGGGATCGATGCCGGATACCGCCAGCGCCAGCATCCGATTCCATCCCGCGCTGACTTTAGCCGGAATTGCTTTTGAAAGCGCCTTTAATATGGCATCCGCATTGGGGCCGGTAATACTGTTCCCAAAGGTTGTGGCGGCTGGAAATCTTGCATTTAAAAAGGTTCCTTCGGGAATGTGAACGTGCAATGGCCTCAGAAGACCGTCGTTATGAGGAATATTTGGGTCGATTAACATTAAAAATGTGAGGATTACAGCTGACATGCTGGCGCCCAAGGGCGCATTGGCAAAGCCTGCTGTCTGACCGTCCGTCCCGGTATAATCAAAATAAATCTCATCGTTCTTAATCGTAATGGTGAGCTTTATTTTGAATCTGGAGCCTTCATGAATACCGTCATAGTACATCCAGCTATCGCCTTGATATTGGCCATCGGGGATTCGCCCAATTTCAGAACGCACCATCTTTTCCGTTGAATCAAATAAAAGCGCAATCTGCCCCCGCAGCGAGTCAACACCATAGCGTTCGAGCTGTGAATGCACCAGCCTTTCGCCCACCGAACAGGCACCGATCTGGGCTTTGATGTCTTCGGCGACAATGGGATAACGTATATTGGCAAAAATCAGGTCCCATACGTCCCGCCGCAGTTTGCCTTTTACGAAAACTTTAACAGGTGTAATCCGCAGTGCTTCCTGCCAGATCTCGCGGGCATCCGGATTATACCCGCCGGCCACGGCACCGCCGATATCGGCCTGATGCCCTTTCACGGCTGCCCAGGCAAATAACTCATTGTTGTGAAAAATGGGTTTAAATACGGCCACATCGGCATTCTGATTACCGCCGGTAAACACATCGTTGTGCAAAATAACATCACCGGGGTGAATATCATCACCGAAATATTCAATAATCTTTTTGCACACGGGCTGAAGTGCGAAAGCAAGCACCGGGATATACTCCGCCTGTTCCATCATCCGGCCTCTGGCATCATAAAGACCGGTAACAAAGTCCCTGGCCTCATTGAGGATGGGGGATCGGCTGGTCCGCAGCAGCGTATAGCCCATTTCCTCTGTAATGGCCTTCAGGCGGCATTGGAGAATAGACGTCAACACTTTGTCTGTATGCACTTTAGATTCCATAGAGATTTGCTTCTGGCCGCTGGTTGCTTGTTTCTGGCTTCTGGCCAGTGGCAAGCAGCCAGTGACCAGAAACCAGGAGCCGGTTTCATTTCTTTATCTCGATCAATGATGTTTTGCCTGATTCCCGCGGCAACGAAAAAGGCGGAACAAGTTCGATATCAGGTTTTACGCGTAATCGGTCTTTTATAAGTTCGCTAAGCTCGGTTTTCAATATATGCTTATCTTCTGCGCTTATATCTTTAATCCGGTATTCAATACGAACTTTAAGCGGCGCTTTCACCAGAGGGCCGGGCTCCGCCAGAACGATTCGCAGCGCTCCGGTGGTTCGGGGCTCAAGCTCACTGACCACCCCTTTTAGAGCCGATGGATACAGATTGACGCCTTTGATGATCAGCATATCATCCGCCCGTCCCAAAATTTTAAACCGTATCTCCGGCCAGCCACAAGTGCAGGGTTCGGTGAAAATTTGAATCAAGTCACCCAGGGCATAGCGCATAAACGGTCCGCCTTCCCAGCCAATAAAAGTAAACACCATTTCGCCCATGGCCCCGTCAGTAATCTCAACGGGTTCTTTGGTTTTAGGATCAACCAGCTCAAGCACACAGTGATCGGCGGAAACAAAGTGCATTCCCGGATAGGGCTCGGTTTCACAGGATATTCCATGAAAGGCGTGTCCGCCGCCGGTATGGTCAAAAATCTTTGCGCCGAAACCCTCTTGCAACTTTTTCTTCAATGAAGGAATCCCTGCTCCGGGCTCACCGGCACAGAAAAACCAACGGATACCCAGCTCGCGAGCATCTTTGCCTATAAGTTTGGGGGCCTGCTCGATAAGGTATTCGCCGAACGACGGTGTGGCGATTAAGACGTCGGGTTTGGTTAAAAGCGCAAAATCGAGCACCTGTCGGGTTCCGCCTTCGATACCCACAGGCACCACACAGAGCCCCATTGATTGCAGACCATCGGAAAGAGGGAGCCCGCCGGTAAACATACTCAAAGAAAGCGCTTGCAGTACAATATGACCCGGTCTCAGACCGGTTCGCCAGTATTTGCGGCAATGCATTTCGTTCAGCACGTTGATATCATTTTGGGTCAGCGTATACAGGGTGGGCTGGCCGGTGGTACCGCTGGTGGAATTAATCCGGATAATTTTTTCCCTAGGCGCGCAGGTGATCAGACCGTAAGGATGTCCAAACCGTCGCATCGATTCGGCCTGTATCCGGCGGTGCCCATCTTTGGTCATCAGCGGAATTTTTTGAAAATCTTCGAAGGTCTGGATATCGTCAGGCGTCAGACCGGCTTTTTGAAACTTTTTCTCGCGATAATAGACAGAATTGTCGAAATTATACTGAAGTTGTCCTTTTAAACGATTCCACTGAAGTACTTTCATTTTCTGCGGGGAAAGCGTCTCAACCGCCTCATTCCAGAACCGTCTGTCTTTGTTCATAATATTCCGGACAATAGCCTCCTTATAGATCAAAATCTTTTAATTAAACTCATTTCACCATATAAAATCCTCTCCCTTGACGGGAGGGAACCAA